>Ga0214919_10006065_pt1 | contig 16789 bp, 11 predicted proteins | sample LL1503_MetaG_FD_177994 | JGI IMG/M metagenome (GOLD analysis project Ga0214919, IMG submission 177994) | Freshwater microbial communities from Lake Lanier, Atlanta, Georgia, United States - LL-1503 | ecosystem: Environmental > Aquatic > Freshwater > Lake | place: USA: Georgia | collected... | reverse complement strand
TATACTAATTATTAATAATAATATAATTATAGATAAAAATATTATTATTTTTTTTTTTATTAATAACATTTTATATTAATATTAATACTATTATTACTATTACTATTACTATTACTATTATTATTTATTATATTATTATATATTTATTATATATATATATTTAATATTATTATATTATTTAAAAAATATTATCAAGTAAATAAAATAAAATTATGAAAATATGAAAATATGAAAAAATAAAAATATAAAATTATGATAATAATTATGCAAAAAAATATTTATTATAATCATATGCTTGTGCATTTAAATTAACTTTATTATTTAATGCAGATGGCGATTTAGATAAAATTGGAGATGGTATATTATTGTATTGATTATTCTTAATATATTGAGTTGTATCAGGGTTGCTATTACAAGAACCATTTGGTTTAGTATTTGACATACTTACTGAAGAAAAATTATATAGAATTAACATTACTATAATTATTAGTAAAATACCTATTAAAAAATCCATATTATATTTATATTTTTTATATTTATTATTTATTGTATTTAATATTTAATATTTAATATTTATATTTATATCTATATTATTATTTACATAAGAAATAAATTTGTAATTTATATTTTATAATTGATATTTTATAATTGTTATTTTTTATTATAGAAAAATATAATTTTATAAATATATAATTTTATACATAATAAAAATATATATTTTATGGTGGTAGAGATATTGGTGATATTTTACCTGTAAGTTTATTTCTATATTGTTGAAATTGTGTAATATTTTTATCTAATGAATTTGCTAATTTATCAAAAAAACCTGTATATCTATCTTTACCCAATACTTTTGGTGATTTTAAACCTTTAGCTACTAAATATTCATCTCTAGAACGTAAATATGATTGATATGCAAGTAAATAATCTGGAATATCTTCATATTTACGATCTTTAATTGCTTGTTTTATATTATCCCATTTTAGAAAAGGAGGTGCAATTGAATAATATTGTGGAAATATTTTATATTGTAGCAATCCTTTAAATTGTCCTAAATCACCTCTGAACATACTAAGAACAGCATTTGTATCTTGTAAAAATTTACCTTCATCAGTATATTGAGCATTATAAATAAATTGCTGTATTTCATCTAATAAAGTAGCTAGATCATTACCTGTTAAAGGTTGGTCTCCTTTTTCTTCTAAACTTTTAAAATAAAAACCACCTTTACCTTTAAAAGTGTTAGTGTTAGTGTTACTGTTAATATTAGTGATAGTTTTATTATTTTTAGAAATATTTTTATTTGGATATTTATATATTTTATATGATTGATTATATAATTTTGTGAATAAAATATCTAATTGAGAATCTGATGTATTTTTATTAATATATTGATTATGATTTCTTAAATCTTTAAATAAATTTGTTATAGTTTCTTTAATTTTACTGACTGGGATTTTATTTCTTATTAATAGTAATATATGATTTATTATACTGCTATACATAAGCATAAATTCTATTTGTTCTATTGTTAATTTTAAATACAATACATTATTTAAATTTTTATTTTTAATTTTATTTTTATTTAATGATGATATATTACTTTTTGTAGTTTTTTCAATTTTCCCAAGTTTATTTTTAATATTTTTTTTTGTTTTCATTTTTTATATTTATTTTTTATATTTATTATTTATTACTATCTATTATCATATTAGAAAATTAACTTGTTATAATTTTACGTTTTATCATTTTTATATTTTTTATATATTTTATATTTTTTTCAATTTAAAAATTGAAATATTATATTATATAATCAACATTAAAATATATTTATTAAAACAAACATATTATACAAAATGTCATTTAATCAAATTATTAGCGGTATTTCTGAATCTGAAACTAAATCAAAAATTACTAATGAAACTCCTATAAAAAAAGAGAAAGAAAAAGAGAAAGATAAAATCAAGACTAAAGTTAAGGCTACTATAAAAACTAAAAATAAAAATAATGCAGATAATGATTCTGACAATGACACTGATACTTTAGATAATAATCTAGATAATGTTGCAAATAAATATCAAAAGAAAACACAATTAGAACATATTAAAGATTTACCAGATACATATATTGGTAGTATTGTTAAAGAAAATTCATTTAGATTTATTGTTGATGAAACTATTATTGATACTGTTGATAATACTGATAATACTGAATTATCTAATCAATCTATTATTAAAATAATAAACAAGGATATTGAGATTGTTCCCGGACTTCATAATATTATTGAAGAAATTTTAATTAATGCATTTGATAATATGAATCGTGTTATACAAAAAAATACAGTTAATATTGCAAATGGTGATAAAAAACGTTTGAAAAAAGTAACCTATATTAAAGTATGTGTTGATATAGAAAAAGGAGAAATATCTGTTGAAAATGATGGCGAAGGTATTGATGTAGTAATACATCCTGTAGAGAAAGTCTATGTTCCTCAAATGATTTTTGGTGAGCTTTTAACATCTGGTAATTATAATAAAGATGAAGAAAAAATTACTGGAGGTAAAAATGGATATGGTGCTAAACTTACCAATATATTTTCAACTTATTTTAAAATAGAAACAATTGATCGTAATAGAAAACTAAAATATAAACAAGAATATCGCAATAATATGAGTATTAAAGGAGAACCAGTTGTAGAAACATTTAAAGGTGACCCATTTACTCGCATTACATTTATACCCGATTATAAAAAATTTAGTATGAATGGATTAAGCAATGATTTAGTTAATCTGATTAAAAAGCGTACAATTGATATGTTTGCTTGTTCTAGAGGTAATCTTGATATATATTTCAATGATGAAAAAATAGACATAAAATCATTTACAGATTATATGAAACTCTATTTAGATCCTGAACATCTTACAGTATCTTGCAAACCTAATGACCGTTGGGAAATCGGTGCTTGTATGAGCCCCAATTTTTCATTTCAACATATTAGTTTTGTCAATGGTATTAATACACATCAAGGTGGGAAACACGTTGAATACATTGTTAAACAAATTACCAAGAAAATGGTAGATTATATTCAAAAGAAAAAGAAGACCGAAGTTAAGGAATCTTTTATTAAAGACAATTTAATGGTATTCGTTAATTCAACAATTGTGAATCCATCATTTGATAGTCAGACTAAAGGTTCTCTTAATACTTTAACTAAAAACTTTGGAAGTGAATGCATTGTACCTGACAGTTTTATTGAAAAATTGGCTGAAAGCGGTATTATGGAAAGGGCACTTGCTCTTAGCGAATTTCGCGACAATCAAACTCTAAAGAAAACCGATGGTAAGAAAAAAGTCCGTATTCTAGATATCCCTAAACTAATTGATGCACATCATGCTGGTTCAAAGCGAGGTGATGAATGTACTCTTATTTTAACAGAAGGAGATTCAGCAAAAGCAATGGCGGTTGCAGGTATTAGTGTTATTCCTAATGGTCACGACCTCTATGGTGTTTATCCGTTAAAAGGTAAAATGTTAAATACACGTGATAAGGAAGATATTAATATTGCACAAAATAAAGAGATTTGCGATATTAAGAAAATATTGGCTCTTCAAGAAGATATGGATTATAAAAATGTCTCTAGTCTTCGTTATGGGCGTATTATGCTTATGACAGATTCAGATGTTGATGGTTCTCATATTAAAGGATTAGTAATTAACTTTCTTAGTAAATGGAATAGCCTAATGAAACTAACTGGTTTTGTAACTAGTCTTCTTACACCAATTGTAAAAGTTTGGAAAAAAGGAGCAAAAAATGGAAAACTCAATGCTACATCATTTTATACTATGAGTGCTTATAATGAATGGTGTGATGCTCATAATGGTGGTAAAGGATATGAAGTCAAATACTATAAAGGGTTAGGATCGAGTACTCCTCAAGAAGGTAAAGAATATTTTAAAAATTTTAAGATAGTTACTTATCATTGGGACGAAGTCGCTTCTGCTAATGTTGATATGGCATTTAGTAAAGACCGTGCTGATGATCGAAAAGCCTGGTTGGCTGATTATAATTCCGATTGTATATTGGATATTAATCAATCATCTGTATCAATAACAGATTTTATTAATAAAGATTTAATTCACTTTAGTAACTATGATAATCATAGAAGTATCCCTTCTATATTTGATGGTCTAAAGCCTAGTCTTCGTAAAATTATGTATTGCTCTTTTAAACGTAATCTCAAGAGTGAAATTAAAGTAGCTCAATTGGCGGGTTATGTTAGCGAACATGGAGCTTATCACCATGGTGAGGCTAGTTTAAATGGTGCTATTATAAATCTGGCCCAAAATTATGTAGGTACTAATAATATTAATCTACTTATGCCGGAGGGTCAATTTGGTTCTCGGTTAGAAGGTGGTAAAGATAGTGCTGCACCGAGATATATATTTACATTTTTATCTAAAATTACTGGTGCTCTCTTTAATAAAGATGATACCCCATTATTAAAACAAAATGTTGATGATGGAGAACTTATCGAACCTGTATTTTATATGCCTGTTTTACCCATTATTTTAATAAATGGTACTATTGGTATTGGTACGGGTTGGTCATCTTCTATACCACAATTTAATCCTGTTGATATTATAAATAATATTAGATTATTAATGGACGGTAAAGAAGTTGAATCAATGACTCCTTGGTATCGTGGATTTTTAGGTAGTATTCGAAAAGTATTACCCAATAAATGGATTAGTAAAGGCAGATATAAGATTATTGATAATAGTACTATAGAAATATATGAATTACCTATTGGATATTGGACTTCCGATTTCAAAGAATTATTAGATTCTTATGAAAAAGGATATAAAACTGATATGCCTATTGCTTCATCAGCTAAAGATAAAAAGAAAACAGGTGGAGCAAAAGGCGGTAATGCTAAAGGTGCAAATTCAAAAGGGTCTAATTCAAAGGCGCCTAAATGGACCGATTTTGCAGATGATGATGGTAAATTAATTAAATCTTTTAAGAATGAAAGTTCTGAATCAATGATTAAATTTACAATAAAGATTGAATCGTCTATACTAAATAAATTAACATCAGGTGTAGATAAAACCGGCTTAACTGAGCTAGAAAAGATTTTCCATCTTACCACTTCAATTAGTTGTTGTAATACTATGAATTTATATGATGAAAATAATAGGTTAAAGAACTTTACAAGTCCAGAAGAAATATTAAAATATTACTATGAATTGCGATTGAATTATTATGAATTGCGTCGATTAAATCTTATTAAGATTTTAGAGCAAGATTTATTCTTGTTATCTACTAGAGCGCGATTTATTCTTGATGTTATTAATGATGATGTCAAAGTGCGAAATGTACCTAAAGCTAATATTATTAAGCAATTAGAAGATTTAAAATATCCTAAAATGGTTGCAAATGGTGTCGGTTTAGTCAAATTAGAAAATATGTCACCTAAACAATTGGCTGACTCATCATATGGTTCATATGATTTTCTAATTGGAATGCCTATTTATAATTTAACTAAAGAAAAAGTTGAAGAATTACTAGGAGAAAAAGAGGAGCTAGAAGGGCGTTTGAGCATTTTAAAAACTAAAACTGATAAGGATCTATGGGAAGAAGATTTGAAAACATTTGAATCTGAATATAAAAAACATATATCTGAATATTGCGATTATATGAGTATTAATCAAAAGGATTTGAATTTTAATAAATCAAATACTGAAACTAAAAAATTAGTTATGAAGAAGAAATAGTAAAAAAAATATAAAATAATTATTATATATAAATTTTTTTAATATCATTTTTCAATACCATTTTTCAATACCATTTTTCAATACCATTTTTTTTTAGCTTTTACTAGTCTTTTATTTGTTGATTCTGAATTATATAAATTATATTGATTTTTACCAAAAATAAGCTTTATTGGTTTAATACCAAATAGAAAATCAGTAAATTCTGGATTCCTCATAATATGAGGGTCGCTATGTTTTTCAAATAATAAGATTGCAGATGTACTATTGATATCCCAACAATTATTTAATAAAGTATCTATTGATGATGTTTTTATTATTGTATTTTGAACTGGTTGAATATCTGTATGATATGCAATTATTGTCGGTTTATTACAACTAAAATCAAGTCCGTAACTCATATCTTCGTCACTCAAAAATGATATTGACATTGTATCAATATCAACTTCATACAATGGATTTTCATATTTTGAAAATGGATTAAATGGATATCCGATAGAATTTAAAACTAATGAATAAATAATTGCTAAATATGAACCATATAATGCTTTTATATCAAAAGATACACTAATTTTATTATCTAATATTTCTTTTATTTTCAAAATATAGGGATGATTTATAACTATATTATCTATTTCATGCATTACTATAAATCTATTATTAAATAATAAACTTACATAAATATCTTTTGTTTTTGCATTTTTCAAAGCCTCTGCAATTTGAGGATTAATAGCATACATATTATGTATAAAAATGTTTTTAATATTATCTTCTATTTCTGTTGTATTTAGAAATTTTGGTTCAGAAGGGGTTTCAACTGTGGTTGTTTCAATAGGAGTTTCTACTGGAGTTTCGATAGAATTTGCGATTTCCACTGGGGTTTCCACTAGGGTTTCCACTGCTTTTTTATTTTCCAACTTTTGTAATTTCTTAAAATTTTTCTTTTCAATAAATATATGTTTATCTATAACTTTATCTAATATGATATCCATTACATTTGCTAAAACTTTTTCAATAAAAATATCTGTTTCTGTAACTTTATCAATACCACTATTAATTATATTATCTAATAAACATTTAACCATATTTTTAATATCATTGATATCTGAAATACGTTTAGCTTCTTCATGTCGCTTAGATTCTTCTTCTAGAAGCTTAGCCTCGGCAATTTGCTTTTTAATAATTTCTTTTTTATCTTTTTCTTCTTTTTCCTTCTTCGCTTTTTCTTCTTTTTCCTTCTTGGCATTTTCTTCTGCTAATAATTTATCCGAAGTATCTTTAGCTATTTTTTCTTTAAGTTCTCTATCATTAATAGATTTCACCATTTTTTTATACTCTAAATCTTTTCTATTTTCCAATAAAGTCATTTTTATCATATTAATTTCTGTATCTCTCATTATTTTATAAATTATAGTTTCGCACTGCAATAAAGATATATTTGATTGCAATGTATTCATATCAGTAATTTCTAATTTTATTTCACTATGTTTAAATTTATCAGGGTCTGTTAAACTTACTATACCAGTGTAAAAACATTTTTCTTTATTAGGTAATTCTAAAATTACACTAAATATTGAAATATTATAATTCACACAATAACTAAGATATTTGCCTCGATCATATAAAGTTGTATCAGTATCATATAGAAATATTTTAGGAAACAACGATTTATTATTTAATATTGTATATTGCAAAATAATTATATTATCATTTTCATCATAAGTTATCATATAAACTACTGAAGGTGTTATATTGAATGTACTCCATAAAGCACATATAAATCCTTTTTTTATACTAATATCTGTATATAAATATTCTTCGGAATCTGTTTTTATATCTAAAGCTTTATAATCAGGTCTATAGTAATAAACTAATCTAAATTGTTTTTCACCTCTACCTTCACTTTTCAAAATAACCCAGAAACTATTTAAATTTGAATAAATAACACCTAACAAATCTTTCTTTTTAATAAATATATCATCAAAAGTTAATTTAACTATAATTTTAAGACTTAGTCTGTCTGTGAAATTTACTTTTTCTACAACAATAAATGATACTGCATCTGGATAATCATCTTCTGGCATTATTTCATTTTTAATAATAAATATGCCACCGATTTCAGTAACAGATTTAAATATAATATCTTTTGAGTTTAAATATTTTAATTCTAATGGTGTTATTATATAAGCACCATCAGTTATAGAAATAAAATCACCAGTATCTTTATTAAAATTAAAAATAACGTGATCGCCACATTTTATAATTCTATGATCAGTATTACCATTATAAATAATTTCTTTTAATTTTTTTATCTCGCTTTGCTTTTTTTCCTCTTTTGCTTTAAGTTTTTGTTGCAATCTATTTTTTATAGTAGAAGACATTTCAAATGAATATATAAATATATAAGAATGATTAAAGGTAGAAAGGTTGGAATGTCCAAAGGGATAAAAACATAAAATTATGTTAGGGTTAAAATATTATAATTATAAAATTAAATAAAAATATCAATTTTTTATTAGAATTTGTTATATTTTCTTACTTTTTTATTTAATATAAAAATAAAAAATATTATAAACTATAGAAATTTAGATTCATACATAATACATAGATAATACATACAAAATGACATCAATTCTATATCCTGCATTAATAAGTTCAATTATTGAAACTACTATAACTCATCCAATTGATGTTATAAAAATTCATAAACAAACATCTAAACCTATTCTATATAAATTTAATACTTTATATTCTGGCTACATACCACGCTCAATTGGTAATATTCCATCGCGCACAATCTTTTTATTTTCACAAGACTATTTACATAAATATTTTAATAATAAAAACCGTAAAATTAATAAAAATATTCAATCAATTCTAATACCATTTATTGCAGGTTTTTCTCAAACATTAGTTGATACACCTGTAGAAGTATTAAAAATGAATCAAATTATGAAAATAAAAAATAATTTACTATATAAGGGTTTTATACCACATTTTTATAGAAATTTTATTTTTGTATTATGTGTATATAATTTTAAACAATTAAGTAATACTACAAATGTACAATATTTACAATCCTCTTCTATACAAACTGCATTATTTGGAGCTATTGGAGGTCTTATTGGTTCATATACTTCTCATCCTTTAGATACAATTAAAACCTGTATTCAAACAAATAGAAATTATGATAATTTTACAATTAAAGATTTTTTTAAAGGATGTCATTTAAGAGCTGGTATGGGTATGATTAATATGTTTATTAGTTTATATGTTTTTGAGTTATTGAAGAAATAAAGCAGCTTTTAGTAAAAGCCGCGCCAAAACTCTAGAGAGGCTTTAGCCTCTCAGTATTTTAGAATGTTACATATTCTAAAAGCTGCTTCTATTGTAAGTCTTTCAAAAACAAGTTTTCATCATTCTTTTCCATAGTTTTTATATTTACTACTAAGTGTGATTGAGTACTAGCATTTACCAATTTACCACTGGTATCTGCTATTGCAATATTTGATAAACTCTTTGTAACAAAACTACTAAACCACGCATCAACTGCAATATTTCCTGTGCTTCTAGAAAGGGATGCTGGTATTGGGATTATTAATTGATTATATAATGAAGTTCCTGAATTACTTTTACCAATATCTAATATATAATGTCCAGAATCATTATTAATCCAAGAATTGAATTGGCCCGATTCATCATAACTCATATTATGATATACATAATTTTGCATTATAATTTGATCATTTTGCTGAAATTCAATATTATTAAAATATGTATTAGTTTGTATTACTAGTGAATCGGAAACACTTAATGGAACCGAATTGCTAGTATTAAGAAAAATAGAATATATATCTAGAACATCATTTAAATTTGATACAGGATTACCATTAGGTGTTGTTATAGATAAATCAATACGTGATATATAGCCTTCTGGTGTTTGAGTATATTCTTTCTTCTGGATACTAGTATTTTTAAATTCTAAATATGCAACATTAGATAATGATTTAGGCAATGGCATTAATGGTGTAAAAACACCCAATGTATTATTTAATGTCTTATTTGTTCCATAAGAAGAAAAATTTATACCTGCTGCAGTAACAGTAATATATGGATAGTCATTCAAGCGAGGTGCAATATTTGAATTATAGGATTGAATACAAGGGCGATTTGGTAATATAATCTTTTCAACTGAAAATGCAACTACATTTTTATAATCGTGAGATACTATGGAATATTTTTCTGTTGGTGCGCCTCCGAGTTTTACTAAATAATTATAAGGTGTTTCTTTAGGATAATTATACCAATTTCGGTCAATACTATTTATTACTATTATGTTGTTTTTTATTTTTGTTTCTGGGGGTGTTTTATATGGTGCTAGAGTTTCATATGTTTCATATGTATCATCTCTTACATTATATATTCTATTTGACATTTTAAAGTATTTTATTGAATAAATTAAATAGATTGAATATATTGAATAAATTGAATAGATTAAATATATAATAGATAAATATAAAAAATATAAAACGTGTTTTTACAATAATAATTATAAATTATTAATTATAAATTATAATTCCTTAGAAAAATCCACCCATCATACTACTAAAAGAATTTTTTCTAGATCGCTTTTTTGTTTTTTTCTTTGATGCATCTCTATCTGTTCTAGTATGTCTTTGTTTGTTGTGTTTTCTTCTTGATTGTGAAGATTGGCGAGTCAAATATTTTTTACCTTTTTTATCAACTCTAACTACCATACCAGGTTCAACTTCATCACTATGAACCATTATGTGTTTAGAACTCATACTTTCCATTCTGTCCATACTACCCACACCTTCGGGTTTTCCACCCATACCTTTAGGTTTTCCATAAATACCTTCAGGTTTTCCATACATACCTTCAGGTTTTCCATACATACCTTCAGGTTTTCCTAGAAGTTTAGAAGCTGCACGCCAAAGAATACAAGTATCATCATAAAGAATTTTCAAATCATCCTTGCGGTCTTTCTCTTCAACTTGACTCATCTTTTTCATAAGCATATCTTTAAGTCGATGAATAGTTTCCATATAAGCTTTAATCTTAAGACTATTTCCTTCATTTTTAGCTAGAACCATCCAACCAAGCTTTTCATACATCTTGGTTTCCCATTTATGAAGACCATAAAAAGTAGCATCATGTTGTTCAGTAGAATTATGTTTCTTGTTATTAGAACATGGATCTAGTTTAGAATCTAGAAGCTTATGAGCTGCAGTCATAAGAGTTTGAGTATGATCAAGCATAATCTTAAGATCATCTTTACGATCAGAATCATGTACAGAATTCCATTTATCCTTAATACATTCTTTCAAATGTGAAATAGATTGAAGATATGAACGAACACAAAGATCATGTCCATGTTCCTTAGCAATAGCCATCCAGCCGAGTTTTTCGAATTTGGCTTCAAACCAATGTTGTAACCCATGCATAGTACATTGATGCTTATTTTTATCGTGAGCCATTTTTAATTATTTGATAATTAGTTTATAATTAGTTGTTAAATAGTTGTATCTTAAATTATTAAGATATATTAAATAAAAATTAATAAATAAAAATAAAGATAATAAAAATTAAGATGTTGTATCAATAAAAAATAATAGCATACTTAGAATAAAAAACATAAAACCCATTGGTATCATATTTTCTTCTAAATTAAATTTACTATCTTTATTATTACTATCTCCAGAACCATATTTATTATCATATAAACCATATATCGTTGATATTTTTTCGGTAACATTATCCATTATATATTGAATAAATTCTCCGCTTAATAAATTAGAAATTAAATCTGTTTCTTTTTTATTTTGCTTTTTATAACTAGTTGTACTGGGATTAGTTGTACTGGGATTAGTTGTACTGGGATTAGTTGTACTTGGATTAGTTGTACTAGGATTTGTATCATTTTCAAATCCTTCTAATACTTGTTTCTGTGTTCTTTTATCAATTAAATAATTACCTATATTACCTCTATCATTGTAAATATTTGCACCATTATTTATATTTGTATTTTTAACAAGATTATAATTTTGTTCTGGAATTGGATTATTTTGTTCTATTATATCATTATCATTATATTTTTTATGTTTATTCTTTTGATATAAATTGCCACTACCTAAATTTGATAATATATTTACAATACCAGATTCAATTTTGCTTGCCAATCTCAATGGATTTATATCTAGTTCATGTTTTTTCTTTTCATTAAGAAAATCTGTATATGCTTGACCATATTTATTTGCTAGATTAGATTCATTACTATTAAAATCACTATTAATTAATTGATTTATTTTATCAAAATTCTTTTCATATATAGGTAAAACATGTGACTTATTCAAAATATTATTAACTTCTGATCTAGAATTGCTTATGTTAGTACTATTACTATCAATTATTTTTTCAATAGAAATATATTCTTCTATTTTTGCTCTAGATGCATCAACATTTGTCATCATTGTTTTATAATCGATTGTAGTAGAATTCATATTTGCTAAATTGTTAATATATTTTGTTAAATTTGCATTTGTATTATCAATAAGTATTTCTAACGTATTTAAAAGTATATTAAGAACATCTGTCTTAATAGAGGTTCTAGTTAGAATAAGAGGCGATTTTATTATATTTGCTAAATAATTTATAATATTATCAATACCATTTGCTATTATAATGTCAAATTGTTTTTTTGTATTCAAATATTCATTAGATTTCTTCAAATTAACTAATTTTGATATATCTATAATATATTTATTTATAACTTGCTTATAATTATTTTTACATAAGATAAGCTGTGATGAATTTAATTTAATATTGTCAAATAATGTTGTAGATATTTTTTCAATAGTTGAATTCATAATATTTACATTATCGATATTAGCATCACCAGTTGTATTTGAATCATTTGATTTATTTGATTTACTTATATTTATATTATTGATATCCGGGTTACTTATAGTAGCATAATTTGTAGTTGTAGGTGATTCAAAACCTTCGAAACCTTCTAATATTGTATCGGTATTATATTGTTCATCTTCATTTTCATCTAGATTATTATTTTTGTTATTATTTTTGTTATTATTTTTGTTATTATTATTATTATTATTTTTGTTATTATTATTATTATTATTTTCTACATTATTATTTTCTTCATTATTATTTTCTTCATTACCATCTATATTTTCTTCATTACCATCTATATTTTCTTCTTCATATTCTTCATCTTCTTCATCTTCATTTGTAGAATTTTCTAAATCTGTCATATTTACATAAAATTGATCCCTTTTTAAATAATAATTTCTCAATATGATAAAATATATTAATACAGATAAAAGTATTAATATTACCCATCCATTTAAATTTTCTTTAATAAAATAAAGAGGTAGAAAAAATAAACTATCTGTATCCATATTTTATTACTTAATATTAGTTAATATTAGTTAATATTACTTAATATATAGGTTTTATTTTTATTTATATTTTTATTACGGATTATTTTTCATAAGTTTTCATAAGTTATTTTATTTGAAATAAATATATTTAACATATATAATAAGTATTTCATTTTATAAATTTAATAAATATATAATAATTCATAATAATTTATAATAATTTATAATAATTTTATAATAATTTATAATAATTTATAATAATTTTATAATAATTTTATAATAAATAAAAATGTCTAAAGGTTTTATTAAATATGCAAACTTTGAATCTGTAGATAATATGGATCCAACAGTTAGAGCACAACAATCTGCTTTCAATGGTCGTATATTTATACCACCCCAAAACATTAGACCATTAAATGAAGGTTTTACATATGGAGATAATATAGTTCCTACTAATGATGTTAAATATCAATATGCGGGTGGATTAATCCCTCAACTTGGTGCAAATGAATCATCTAAACCATATGATTTATATAAAAACTCTAGCCAATACCAAGATACTAATGTAAATATTATTAGTAATATTGTCGTTCCAAATGCTTTATCAAGAACTTTTTTTAGTAATGATAATGTAGAACGTATTCAAAGACAAGTTGTAAATGAAGTTTATAATCAAAGTAAAAAACAAATTGGAAAACAATCTTATTCAGAATTACAAATTATAATGAAAAGTATATATTTACAATACGGTAAAAATTTATCCACTGATATTGAAGGACAAGTTGTTACTTTGAATAAATATGTAATTGATGAATGTACTAGAATAATTGTACCTAATATATTACAATATAATAAATATATCGAAGATATTACTAGTCCTATACCTGTTATGCCACGAAGTCAAAACGTTAGCAATAAAGGTTATAAATTTGGTGACTTTAGCACACTTATTCCAACAACAACTAATACACTTGACTAACTTAGAGACTTTTTATCTAAATACATTACATTGCAATTATTGGTATTTATTAGATAGTATATAGTAGTTATGCGTTTTCTTTATTTCTGTAAAATATATATTTATATTAAGTATAAATTATTTAATTATGAAAAAAACAAATAAAAAAAATATAAATATTTTAAAAAATCAGCAATTTAAATTAGGTTCAATAATTAATCCTATTATTGAACCTATAATTATTGAACCTATAATTATTAAACCTATAATTATTGATCCAAATATTATTAACAATATTAACATTGATAATGATTCTAATAATAATGTAATAAATGAAAAATTAAATTTTGAACCTATAAAATCTAAAGAAAGTATAGAATCTGCAGAATCTATAGAATCTAAAGAATCTAAAGAAACTATAGAAATAAAAGAATCTATTATAAATCCTATTGATTTAATATTTGGTAGTGTTAATGATAAAACTCCTTCTCCAATAAAAGATATAATTGAAAAACATGAAAATATAAATAACAATAATAATAACAATAATAATATTGATTATTTAAAACAGATTTATCCACCATTAATTTTAAATAATTCTTTATTACCTTCAAAATTAGAAAATCAATTATATTCAAATATAGAAATTAAATCAAAAATAGATAAGTTATCAGAAAATGAAATGTTCGAAATATTTAAAATAATAAAAAATAATAAAGAAAAATATAGTACTAATAAAAATGGTATATTTATTAATATAAGTACATTAAAAAAAATTACAATTAATGAACTTTGTAATTTTTTAAATTTTTGCGATAATAATAATATTATATTTGACAATGAAGAAAAAACAAGAGATATATATCGCGAAATGCTATTATAAAATTGAATAAAAATTGAATAAAATTTATTAATATTTATAATTTTTATAATTTTTTCAACTTAAAAGTAATATAATTTTACATATTAAAGGATATAATATAATTATAATTTTTATATTTATATTCATACTCATATTTATATTCATATTCTCATAATAAAATGATTTCTATAGATAAATTAATTCAACAATTACAACAATGTAAAGATACTAGTGTTACTTTACCTAAAATGAATGATACATTATTTACACAAAAAACTGCGCTTGAAATAAGAAAATCTGAACTAGAATTATTAGATACAAATTTTACAAAATTAAATGAAGCAAATTATACTATTGAATATAAGGTGGAAGAACCTGAAAAAATACAATCTACTATTGAAAAATCACATTATACTAAAGAAACTAAAGATAATAATATTCCTAATAAATCACTTATTATTTATTCTGAAAACAATACTTGTAATATTCCTGAAATAATTATTAATTTATTTTCATCTAATATTTTTAAAATTTCTGAATGGTACATTTATGGTGTAAAAAATCCTGAATCTTTTTATAAAAGTTTTTTACTGTTATTTAAAACTGATTTTATAATTAAAAATAAAACTGAAACAAAAAATGAAGTTACTACATTTAAAAGAGAAATGGCTATACAATACGAAACTTTTTATAAAAAACTTAATTATAGAAAATTACATTTTCCACGCAATGATATGATTAATAATCTTACTAACATTGATAATTATACAGAATATGATTTACTGCAATACATTGCTGATTATAATAAAGTTAATTATATTATTTTAGATATTATTAATGAAAAATACATAGATATTAAATATATTGCTGATAATACTAATAGTAATATTGATTATTTTATAATAATTAAATATGCTTCAAATACATATTTACCCTTAATGAATTCTAATGGTAATCATTATTTTAATATTAAAATTCTTGATATTATATCTAAGAATTTTGAAAGAACAGTGTTTCCTAAATTTAAAGAACCATCTAACGATTGTAATGATGGTAATGATTCTGTTGCTAATAATACTACTAGTGATACTTTAGAATATTCTTATAATATTGAAGAAAGTTTAGATATTCCTATTACTACTATAAGCTATGATAGTAATATTTTAAATTTTGATTCTTTAATTAAATCTGAATCATCTCTTAATAATATTAGTAATACTAATAGTACTAATAGTAATAATATTAATAATGTTGATATTATTGATATTGAAGAAGAAGAGAATGAACCATTGGGATTTAAAAATACAGCATCTACTAAATGCAATAGTATTGATTCATTAATGTTAAATATTCCTATGGCTAGTGATATTAAAGTAAAGAAAACAAAAAAACAAATTGCTTTAGATGAAAAAAATGCTAAATTAGAAAAGAAAGTTGAAGCAAAGGTTGATGCAAAGGTTGATGCAAAGGTTGAAGCAAAGGTTGAAGCAAAGGTTGAACCAAATAATGACACTAAAGAAGAATTAAAACCATTAGAAAAATATAATCTTGTAGATTTGCAATTTTTAGCCAAATTTCATAAAATAGATACTCAAAAAATGGGTAATTGTAATAAAAAAATAAACAAATTAAAAGCTGAATTATATGAGGAAATTAAAAAGAAAATGTAAAATTTATATTATTATTATTTTTATTTTTTTTATTATTTTTATTTTTTATTATTATTTTTATTTTTTTTTTTTTTTTTTTATAATTTGCAATATAATTTTTTTTTGTT
>Ga0214919_10006064_pt1 | contig 16789 bp, 10 predicted proteins | sample LL1503_MetaG_FD_177994 | JGI IMG/M metagenome (GOLD analysis project Ga0214919, IMG submission 177994) | Freshwater microbial communities from Lake Lanier, Atlanta, Georgia, United States - LL-1503 | ecosystem: Environmental > Aquatic > Freshwater > Lake | place: USA: Georgia | collected... | reverse complement strand
GCTCTTTCGAGAGCCGTGCATCATCTGGCTCTTTCGAGAGCCAGAACTCACCAGCCTGAAGATCGACGATAGCAGCCAAAGTTTTTTCACCTGCATCAAGGTCTTTGGCTGTGTCTGATTTCTCAAGCAGTGGTAGGTTCTGACTATACCAAATCTGCTCTCCTTCGCTAGACTCTTCTGCATTCACAACACCAACAACAACTCCAACTGGAACAGCTGGACTAGGTGCCCCAGGTAGGCAGGGGCCATCCTGAAGGTCTGCTTGTTCGGCTACAGATGACAGATTCTGTTTTCTTGAAGATCCAGTAGTTTGGATCCATGATGGACCCAATAATCTGCTATTTGCCATAGCGCTGAGGCTGGTTTTGCTTGGTGTTGTTGCAGTAACAGATTGCAGTTCAACCAAAGTGGAACCTGATGCAAAAGATACAGCCTTGGGATTATTAGACCCACTTGCAGATGGTGGACCTGAACCCCTAGAATCTTGTGATGGAAACGGCAGAGCCATTGCTTCCAAGACAGGCTGTTCTTGGTGTGGTGCAAAATCACCTGGTGATGATGCCTTTGGTTCAAGTTTCTGTTCATGAACTTGTGCATCCTGCACAGAAAGACATTGTCCAGCCGTTGTGTCCAAGTGTTGAGCCTCACTTTTGAAGTCTCCGGTACTTGCTTGTGGAACCACACTAGAGAAACCCTTAGAGAACTCCTCTAGCAGAGTTCTAACATCATGGCTTTCTGCATACTGCTGAGACCGACGTACTTTAGTGGACTGACCCGAAGGCGGAACAGAACTGATGACGTCTCTGGCTGTTGTGGAGATACCTGCCAAATCAAAGTACTGCGCAGAACGAAGTTCTCTTGTGCGTGGCTTCAAGACCTGAACAGAACTAGCTCGTGCAGAATCACCACCTGGCGAAAAGTTCTCATGAAGACTCTTTGCAAAATTCCTTGATGCTTGGTCAACAGGATGGTCAAACTTTTTGCGGCTGGTCGAACTTCCCACAGAAAGAGCCTCATCAAAGATTTTCGCCCACTGCTGAGCTTTCTGAGGTTCTGTATCTTGGCCAAAGGTCTGTTCCTCTGTGTCATCTCTGGTGTCTGCCCAAGGCTCGGGTGCAGAAGTTTTCCATGCTGTAGCGCGAGTGTCTTGGCTATCTTTTTTCATCAGATTGGCCACACTTTTGCGAGAGGATTCTGCACCTCCTGATAGCTGTGGGAAAGCTTCTGGGTCTTGTTCTGGTGTAGTCTCTTGACCTTCAGCGGTCTCACCACCTTCACTGATCTCACCATCAATGATGTCTGCAGCTTGTCCATCTTGATAGACCGTCTTCATCATGTCTCGCAAAGTCAACCGTGGAGCTGGACGAGATGCAGGCGTATCTTGGGGATGACTGTACGGACAAGTGCCTATACTGGTGCAGAGACGACCGTTCCAACACGGCTTCTCTTGTGTCAGGATCCGATTGCCTGTTTCCAAAGCAGCTTTGGCTATTTCCCAAGCTTTGCTGCTTTTGGGGTTTGTGGGTTTTGTCCCTGGTAAGGACTTGGGCATTAAAAGCCCACCCACTGCCTCGAAGAAAGTGTGAAACAGAGAAACCTTGATCTACACTCAGCTATTAACTGAAGAGGAGGTCCTAATCTTGAGCCAAAATGGCTACGGTAAAAAATTTTAATATACCTAAACTAAATTTTTAAATTCAATTTTTATTAAAAAAACAAAATAATTTGTTATCAAAATAATTTTAATTGTAATTAAAGATCATTTCGAATTAAAACTTATAATTTAATTGTAATTAAAAATCATTCCGAATTAAACTTTATAATTAGAATAATAACAAATTAAAAAACAAAATAAAATTATTTTGTTTTTTTTTTGCTTGGGATTGTGAACGTTTGAATTAAGCACCAAAATTGAATTGAAGGACAAGTCCAAAGTCAGGTTCAAATTTCCTGATAACTTGAACATACTAATGTCTTTCACTGTGAAACAGATGTGAAACAAGCCACTTTAGAATACATGTGGAACTTAAAAACTATGTGAAACAAGCTATTTAAAATACTTGAACTGTGCACATTAGTGCCTAAAGATGTGAAACAGCAAAGTGATGATGCTATCTGTGAAGTGCACCAAACTTCTAGGCCAGCTGCATCAAGAATAGTTCACTTGCACCATCTCAGCTTATCAGCTGCATCATGGTAAGTCTCACCAGAGACATCAGGGCTAGAAGCATCATGAGGAGTCTCACCAGAGACATCAGGGCTAGAAGCATCATGAAGAGTCTCACCAGAGACATCAGGGCCAGAAGCATCATGAAGAGTCTCACCAGAGACATCAGGGCCAGAAGCATCATGAGGAGTCTCACCAGAGACATCAGGGCCAGAAGCATCATGAGGAGTCTCACCAGAGACATGAAGTTCAGGAGACTTTTGATCAGCTTGTCCTGAAACAACAATGTGGCCTCTCTTGCAACTAGGGGTTGCCATTTCTGCGGCTGACACCAAATCGGCATGCTCTTCTTCAAGCTTGCCGTTTTCAGTTTGGAGTTTGGCATTCTGCTCCTTGAGCATGCTAATTTGCTCTTCGAAAGTTGCAAACTGCTGTTCAAGGTGTGCTTTTGAAGCCTCCAAATCGGAAATCAGAGTCGCCTGATGTGACATCAGGTTCGCTTGACTCTTCATCTCTGCGGTGTTGTGTTTAAGCAATACCTCATTGGCAGTTCGCAGAGTTGCGTTCTGCTTCTCCAAAAGTTGACGCTCTTCATTCACACTATCAGATGCTTTTGCTGTTGCCATCTGGAGCATTGCTACCATCCCTTCCAAGGCGGCAATTGTGGTGACTTGCTGCCCACGGATTTTCCTGTGGCTATCTAGCTCGAGACGAAGTTCTTCAAGAGCCAGCGTTGAACTCTGAGACTCAAGCTTTCCGGTCAGAATTGCTTTTTCTTTCTCCAGAAGGTCAATGTGCTCCTCAAGTCTCTTTTTTTCTTCAGCATGTTCTTGTTGAAACGCAGCATAATCTTGCTGAAGCGTTGTCTTCTCATTCTCTTCGGCTTGGAGATCCTCCAGCAACTTTTGTCTATCAGCCAAGATAGCTGCTAGTTTTGCCATAGCGACTTTGACTGGAATCATTGCCTGAGAACTGTTTTCCTCTGGGCCAGTGTTCTGCATGAGCTCTTCTAGCCTATGGTCATGCGCAAAGTCAGCAGGTGTAGGAACTTCTGCAGGTGAAGGGTCAAGTGGCTGTCTTCTGGGTGGTCTTGCCTGCTCAGCCCTAGGAACATCTAGAAACTCTTGCTCACGGTACGACAGCACTATAGGTCGTGCAGGACTTGCTGGCCTTTCAGGTCGCGATCTCATGTTTGATCCATCGGATCTCTCTCTCTCATTTGCACGACGCCTGCTTCCAGGTGCTTCAGATTGGCTTCGAACACCTGGTCCATAAATGGCTCTCTGTGGCGGATGGGCATAAGCACATCCAGAGAAATGAGAGCCATTCTCGCGCTGATATCCGGGACACCTTCTATCTGGACATGCAACTGTTTCACCATCTTGGTGACTTGCTTCAGATGGTGCCTGGGAGTTTTTCCTTGCGAGATAATCCATGTGTTGCTCTCGGCCAAAGGCAAGCTCCTCTTTGTTGTGAGCAAAGGTGCACTTGTCTCCTTTCCAACACTGACCTTCGCGTTCAAATTCATAGATGCACTCAGCGGTCTTGATTGGGAAGCTGTCGGACACCTTAAGGTCATTTGTACCATGGGCAAAGGAACATTGCCACCCTTTAGTACAGGTGCCAGCTTTATAGAAGGTACAGATCACTGTCTTGCGATTGTCTCTTTCTGGCCTCAAGTAGTTTAACGAGTCATTCGAGTTGTGTTGAGCCTTACTTTGCCAAGGCATCATTATTAGAGTCACCTGTGTAAAGTCCCTTTACAATAACTGGGACTTTTTTACCTTATTATAGCTGAAGCCTCTTAAAAATATGAAGCACCTGCTTTTAAAATACAGCAGATGAGACTCAGCACTCTTTCAGAAGCCACAATGTATCTCCCTAAGTCAAAATGACTCAGGGAGCCAAAATGGCTACGGTAAAAAGTTCTTAAATAGGGTATTTACCGAAAGTTTAATTATCATTTTTTTTATAAAATTAAATTTCTAACAATTATTAATGATTAATAAAAGATATATTAAAGATTATTCTTATCCTGATTATGATGATGAAGATTTTTTAAGTAAAATTTATAAAAAACGTGAATTTTATTATTATAAAGTTCCTGAACGTCCAATTTTAAAAAATTATGAAGATATTAAAAAATATAGAGAAGAAAAATGTAAAGGTGATATTAAAGAACCAACGGAACAACAATCAATTATACCAAATTTTATTAGTCCTAATACATTATATAAAGGAATTTTATTAATGCATGGTGTTGGAACTGGTAAAACCATGACTGCTATTAAAATAGCAGAACAATTTAAAGATCAAATTAAAAAATATAATACTAAAATTGTAGTTCTAGTACCTGGTCCAAATACAAGAAAGAATATTGAAAAAGAATTATTATATTCAACTAATAATGAATATCTGAATATGGACTTATTAAAAAATATGTCAAAAGATGAAATCAATAAAGAAAGAAAAATTGCTTTATATAATGCATTACAATATTATAAAATAATGTCTTATAAAACATTTCATAAAAAAGTACTTGGAGAAAAAATTATTGAGAAAAAAATTATTAATGATACTAAATTAAAAAGTAGTTATAAAAAAAATGAAAATGGTGATTATTACAGAGAAATAGCAATTGATAAAATTTCTAATTTAAATAATACCATAATAATTGTAGATGAAGCACATAACATTTCCGGCAATGAATATGGTGAAGCATTACATAAAATAATTGATGCATCTGAAAATATAAGAGTTATATTATTAACTGCAACACCTATGGTTAATTATGCAGATCAAATTATTAATTTATTAAATTTTATAACACCAAAAAATAATAAGATTGAAAGAGATAAAATTTTTACAACTGAAAAAAAAAATTATTTAATTAAAATTAAACCAAATGGATTAGAATATCTAAAATCAAAAGCAAGAGGATTAATTAGTTATTATCGTGGTTCAGTACCATATACATTTGCTAAGAGAAATGATAAAGGGACAATACCTAAAGAATTATTATTTACTAATGTTATAAGATGTCCAATGAGTGAATTTCAAAATAATACATATTTAGAATTAACAAAATCAGCAAATGTTGACACTTTAACTGATATAATAGTAGAAAAATCTACTTCTTTTACATCAGGTATTATTTTATTAGGTAATTTTGTTTTTCCTGGATTAAATAAAACTAAAGATAATTTAGTAGGATTTTATACTTCTGAAAATATGAATATATTATTATCTCAAATTGCATCAGATGGTCATAAATTATGTTCATTAATTAATAAATATATTTTCAATGATAAATTCAATTCAATAGATGAAGCTAGATTAATCACAGCAAGAAAGAAAAATATTAGTGGATTAATCTTAAGAAAAGAAAATATTAAACATTTTTCATCAAAATTTTATGCAATATTAAATAATATAGAACAACTAGTTGAAAATAAAAATGGTTCGGCAACAGCATTTATATATTCTAATTTTGTTAATGTTGGAGGAATTGAATTATTAGCAGAAACACTAATCGAAAATGGATATTTAGAATATCAAAATGATTATAATAATTATGATATTAAAGATAATACTTTAGATTATAAAACTGGATTAACTTATTATGAATTTAAAAAAAAAAACTTATCTTACTTTAGACCAGCGGCTTTTTTATTAATAACTGGTGGAATTGATGAAAGTTTTGAAGAAGTTTCTGAAATTAAACAAAAATATATTCAAGATGTTTTTAATAATTCTGATAATATTAATGGAAGAAATATTAAATTTATTTTAGGTTCTAAAGTTATGAATGAAGGCATTACATTAGCTAATGTTAAGGAAATTCATATTATGGAACCATTTTTTAATATTTCAAAAATAGAACAAGTTATTGGTAGAGCAATAAGAGTGTGTGTTCATATGGATGTCATTACCGATAAATATAGATATCCAGAAGTGGATATTTATAGATATGTAATCAGTAATAATTTATCAGATACAGAATTATCAACAGATGAAATTTTATATAAAAAAGCAGAATTAAAATATCTACTAGTGAAAGATGTTGAAAGAGCATTAAAAGAAATAGCTATAGATTGTCCATTATTATTACATGCTAATGTATTTCCAGAAGAATTAGAAAAATATAAAAATTGCGTATATCCTACACTTGAAAATAAATTAGCAGGTAAAAAAATATGTCCTGCTTTATGTGATTTTCGTGAATGTACTTTAAAATGCGATGGTAAATATCTTAATGATACTTTATGGGATAATAATAAATATAAAAATTTAAATAAAAATGAACTAGATTATAATACTTATAATCAAGATTTAGCAAAATCAGAAATTGAATTAATAAAAATTAAAATTAAAGATTTATATAAATTTAAACATTTATATTTATATGATGAATTATTAAGTATAATAACAAAATCATATAAAATTAATAAAGCCGAATTATTTGAAAATAAATTTTTAGATATTGCATTAGAACAATTAATGCCCCAAACTGAAAATGATTTTAATAATTTTAGAGATATAATATATGATAAATATAATAGACTAGGTTATGTTATACAAAGAGGTAAATATTTTATTTTTCAATTATTTAATGAGTCAGAACAAATACCTATTTATTATAGAAAAAATATTAATATAATAGAAACAAATTTAGTATCTATTAATAATTATGTAAAACAAAATTATAAAGATTATTTTAAAAATACTGAGAAAGTAATAAATATTACGGCAATAGAAAAAAAATATGATTTTGATAATATATTAGATTATTATAATAGTAGAGAAGAAAATTTTATTGTGGGAATTGTTGATAAAAATTATAATAAAAATGTTTCTAATGAAGATGATATTTTTAAAATCAGACCTCCATTAATAAAAAATGTTGATAAAAAACGAGGAATTGGAATATCATCTTTTAAAGGTAATACTTGTTCTACTTATAAAGATAAAAAATATCTATTTAATTTATTAATAAAATTAGATCCTCAATATAAAACTAAAAATATAAATAAACATGATATATGTAATTTATTAAAAAAAACATTATTAGATTTAGAAAAATATGGAACAACTAAAGATAAAAATAAAAAAACTTTTATGATAATACCATTTAATCATCCTATTTATATATTTCCTTATAATTTAGAAGATAGAATATTATATATCATAAATAATATCAATAAAAAAATAGGATTTAAAATAAATTATACCGTGTCTAAAAATAATAAAAGTTATGAAATTACCATACCGAATGAATTAAAAAATAATTTAAGTTCATGTAAAGAACTATTAGATAAATATGATTTTAAAATCAAAAATAATAATTATACTACTATAATATCTTAATAATTATATAATTATCAATAATTATATTTAAGTAGTAATATAATTAATAAATAAATATTTAATAATATAATAAATTAACTATTTTATTTATTTTATATTTTCTTTTGTATTTATTAATTTATTGTGAAAAAATTTCTTGAGTAAATCTTTTAATTTTTTAATTCGTTCTTGATGAATTAAATTATTAATTTCTTCTTCAGATAATACTTTAAATTTAATTATCGTATTAGATAAAAATGGTATAATTTCATCAATAATTTTATTTTGATAAAATTCATTACCTCCATCTATTTTTGAGTGATAATTTGTAAAATATCTTTGTAATAATTTTTCAACATATGTATCATCATAAGTTTGATTATTTAATATTTCAATAACTAATCTAAAATTACCTCTTTTATATTCACCAGTTGCATAACTATTATCTCTATCAGGAATATTTTTAGATTTACCTAATTTACATATTTTATCATTCTTATAATATATATGTTGTCTAATGTACACATATCCATTATTAAATTCCATAATTGTTTTTTTTTAAATTTTTGTTAATATTTATATTAATCATTTTTTTTAAATAAACTTTAATGTCTTATTAAGAATTATACCAATTATAAAATAATATATAATTTTCAAATAATATAAAATAATAATATGTAAGTATTTAATTATTTAAAACTTAAAAAATGTGTTATATAGTTTTTTTAATAAAAAAAAAAGTTTATTAAATTAATTATAGATATTAATTTTTATTATCATATAAGGAAAATATAACTCTACAAAAATTAGATAATAAATTAAACATTAAAGTAAATATAGAGATAATATTTAATAGATTTCAACAGGTCTATCAAACATGGGCATAGCACTTAATAAAACTATTTTTAAAGAATTATCAGATTTATTAATTATTTCTAATAATAAGTTATAAAAGCTCCATGTATTTATATCCAAATTTTAAATTTAATCCATTTTTAATAAACTATTATTTAAATTTTTAATTTTGTTATGTTTAATCAAACCTATAAAGTTATTATAAAAATATATTATATAATATTTAAATATCCTGTTATTTACTCTTTCAATTTTTTTATCATATGAGTTTTTTAATTTATTTCTCTATTATTGTCATATACTCACTTCTGGTGCATTTTGATTATAATTCCATTAAATAAATTTATTATTTTTATTTTTTTTAATTTTTTATCTATAATAATAGAAGTATATATTTTATCAGCATCTATTTGATGATATAATAATATACTTCTAATACCTGAGGTATTACCTCTAATATCTGATGTATTACCTCTAATATCTGATGTATTACCTCTAATATCTGAGGTATTCCATGTTGCTAATGGACTTTATAATAATGATAATAATAATTGGTGTGGTTGTAAAGTAAATTTTTTAGGTAAACAAAATTCTTTTAAAATTTCATTAGATTTAAAAAAGTCATTTAAATGACTTTATAAATTTTTTTTTATATCTTAAAATATATGACATATAATTTTAATAACACTTCTACTGGATTTAAAATTACTGGAATTAAAATCGCACTTGGATTAACTATTTTATTTATATGTTTAATAATATTTGGTTGTATTGTATATTTAATATATACATACTTCTTGACAACCTCATCTACACCACAACCTCTCAAGGCCGCTGGAACCGTTGCAAGAGCAGAACAATCTTCCGATGCCGCCGGTGCAAGAACAGAAGCACAATCTTCCGATGCCGCCGTTGCAGGTGCAAGAACAGAAGCACAATCTTCCGATGCCGCCGTTGCAGGTGCAAGAGCAGGAGCAGAACAATCTTCAGTTGCCATTCCCGTTGCTGATTCCGACCCCGAACCCGATCCTAATTCTGATCCCGATCCCGTTGCTGATTCCGACCCCGAACCCGATGCTGCTCTTGCTACTGGAGCTGGTTCAAAAGCAGCACAACCTCTTAATTATATTAATGGAAGATATGTTAAATTATCTCTAACAACAACAAATGGTGCGTTAAATATTGCAGAAGTTGAAATATATACAAATGATGAACGTAATATAGCATTAGACCCACAAACTATAATATATCAGTCTAGTATTTTGGATAACAATGGTTTTAAACCATCATATATAAACGATGCTAATTATGAATTTGGGTTTCATTCCAATGTTGAAAATAATCCTTGGATTAAATTAGATTTAGGATCCGAAAAACCAATAACAAAAATTATTGTAATTCCTAGGCTTGATTGTTGCCAATCGCGAACGAAAGGTTTAGTATTAACTATTTCTGATAGTGCTGATACCAAAATAATATATACTGGTGATAAAATTGCTGATATTAATGGAGATACTACATATGAAGATAATGGAGATAGTGGAAATATGTACAATATATATACATATACAATGCCATCTACAAAAGCAGTTGGTAGTAATTTTTAAAAAATTATATTATTTTATATAGATGGTGAAGAAGGTATATTTACCATGCATAAAAATATAAGGTATATTTACCATGCATAAAAATATAAGGTATATTTACCATGCATAAAAATATAAGGTATATTTACCATGCATAAAAATATAAGGTATATTTACCATGCATAAAAATATAAGGTATATTTACCATGCATAAAAATAAAAAAAAAATTATAGATATTTTTTATTTTTATGCAGGTGTATCAGTATCAGCAAGTTCTATTATATTAAGTGAATTTTTAATTAGTTATAGTATAGAAGACATGTTAAAAATGTTCAAAGATATATCTTATAATATATTTAGTATTCCTTATAAATATAGAATAAAATGCGAATTTAGTTTATTATATGCAAAATATTCAGATAGGTAAAAGTATATAAAACTATATAAACAAATAATATTTAATATAATTAATGAAAGCTAAAGAAGTGTTAAAAATTCTAGATATTTCAAGAATTACATTATATAATTATACCAAAGAAGGCAAAATTAAAGCTACTAAATTAAGTAACGGATATTATGATTACGATGAACAATCTGTTTTAAAAATTATTAATAAAGATATACGTATTGATGTTATATATGCTAGAGTCTCTACATATAAACAAAGAGTTGATTTAGAAAATCAAATTAATAAAATATCTACCTATTGTAATAATAATAATATTAGTATTAATAAAATATATTCAGATATTCATTCTGGTATTGATTTAAATAGAACTAATTTTAATAATTTACTTGATGATATTATTAACTATAAAATTAAAAATATTTATATTAGTCATAAAGATAGATTAACTAGATTATCATTTAATACATTACAATTTATATTTAATAAATATCATACAAATATTATTGAAATCAGTAATAATTTAAATGAATCATCAAATTCAAATGATAATGAAATATTTGAAGAACTTATTAATTTAATGCATTTATTTTCAACAAAAATGTATTCAAATAGAGGAAAAAATAAAATTAATATTTATAAAAATGATATTGAAAATTTTATATCAACTAATTAATTTTTAGTTATATAGTTTTATATATTTTATTTATTAATAAATTATATAAAGATATAATACTATATAAAAGTATGATACCAAATAGTAATTCAACAAGAAAAATTAAATTAAAAACTATTAGTTTAGTTGCTCCTACTAAACATAATTTTATATTAAATAATATGACTTTTACATCAAAAAATATTTATAATTGTTGTATTTTTACTAATAATATTATGTCTCAATATAAAAATAAAGTATATAAAAAAGTTTATAATTTATTTAATAATATTTCTAAATCTGAAAAGTATACCAATGAAGAAAAATTAAATACTTATAAAAATAATAAAGAAATAATTTTACATTTTTATAAAAAATATTATGATAAATATGTTAAAAATATTGATTTAATTAAAATTAATAATACAATTATTTTTAAATATATTAAAAAAGTATTAAATAATATTATATTAAACAGCAATAATATAAAATATTATTATAAATTAATAATTAATGATTTAAATGATATAATTACATTTGATAACACTAACAAAAAATTAGTATTTACAGATATTGTTAAAAAAATAATTAAATCTTTTTATGATAATAAATATTTTTTAAGCAAGTATCAAATTAATAATCATATTCCATTAACATTTAATGATGAAATACTTAAGAATGATATTATTACAAATAATTATTATACTTGGTCTGATTCTGTAAATGAAGTTAGTTACAAAAAAAAGATAGAACAAGAATTTATTAATATACTTAGTGATCAATATATATTTAAATGTTTTGTTTATGAAAATTGTTTAAATAGTAATAAATCTAAGCTACCAGCAGATATTACATTAAATATTATAGATAAATATTATGAAGCAATTAAAAGTTATTACGCTAAAATTAATAAAAAAATGAAAGCTAATAAACCAAAATATTTAAATAAAAATGACAAAGCTAATCTTTATTATTATCCAAGTTCATTTATTATTAATAATAATAACATTAGACTAACAGTTGGTAAATATATATCATCATTATATGAATCTTCAAGTAAAGTAAAAAACTTATTTAAAATTTCAGATAGTAAATATTGTTATTTTGAACATATTATAACTAATGATTCATTTAAAAAAATAAAGAAAGAAAATAAAAATAAATATATGAAAATCAGCAAAGGTTATATTAATAAGAAAGATATTATTGAAAGCACATATTTATTTATTAAATTTCCTAATATTTTAAAAAATAAAAAAATAAAATTTATTCAAATAATTCCCTATGGCAATACTTTTAATGTATTAATAACCTATTCAGAAGAAGTTGAATCTCTTATTTGTAATAATAAACCAGATACAAATAATTCAATATCAATTGATCTGGGTATGAAAAATTTAATGACAATTTATAATCCAACCGGAACTCAACATATAATTAGTGGAAAATCAATTATATCTATCAATGAATTTTATAATAAAAAAATATCCGAGTTAAAATCAATAAATAAAAAAACATTAAATATAAATACATTTAATAGAATGTATTCATTATTAAATGAACGAAAAAATAAATTAAATGGCGAAATAAATAAAATAATTGATTTATTAATAAAAAAATATTTAGATAAAGATATATTTATTGTAGGTTACAACCATGGATGGAAAACTAAAGTAAATTTATCTTCAAATACAAATAGAAAATTTTATGAAATTCCGTATAAAAGAATAATAGTAAAATTAGAAGAAAAATTAAATAATTTAGGAAAAAAAATAATGATTACGGAAGAATCGTACACTTCAAAATGTGATAGTTTGAATCTTGAAAAAATATGTAAACAATCTAAATATGATGGTAATCGTGTAAATCGTGGTTTATTTATTTCAAAAACTGGTAAAGCAATAAACGCTGACTTAAATGGTGCAATAAATATAATGAGAAAAGTAATTAATTTCAATAAAATAACTGGTTTAAAAATATATAATCCAACTTTTTTAAATAAACCTAATACAAAAATAAATAAATCTTATCTAGAGTTACGTACATAATCGGTGAGTCGTAAGATAACTGATAAACGTACTAGTAGCTTTTTCAGCTAAGCTGAAAAATGGATAAACTCTGTTTATCCTGTAGAAACGGTAATTTAACTATTTTATATAGTTTTATATACTTTTTCTAACTAGATGAATGTATTAAGTCTTAATTAGAAAAATTATGTGATAATTCTAAATTATTTGATATAAAAAAAACATTATTAATTTAAACTTATGCTATAAATAGTAATTTATCTACCTATTAATTATTCATCAGTTAAAGATAACTATAATATTTATAAAAAAATTTTATTATAATTATAATAAAATATTAGATGATAATTATAATTTACCATAAGTATTTCAATATATTTTTCGGGTGGGATTACCTAAAAAAATTCATTTTATATGCATAATTATTACCATCACTTACAAATGAATAGTGAGTTTTTTTACTTAATTTTACAATTTTACAATTTTACAAATACAATAATAAGAAAAGGTTTGATATTTATTTTATCTTTAGTATAACATATAAACCAAGCAAAATAGAAATTTATTTATTTAGTTTTTAATTTTTATTTTTCAATACATATTTAAATTAATAATAGAGTAATTTTTTTTTATTTATTTGGATAAATTTATGAAATTTATCTATTATTAATTAATTGATTTTTTTCTAATTTTAAGTTCATGAAATTTAGATAAATATATTTTCTGTCATCATAATATTATTTAACTATTTAATTGAAGATTTTGAAAAATTACCTATACTACATCTTGAACATCCGCAATTATTAACATGATTGTTTGGCTATTGTTTAAATTCACCATAATTTTACATATTACTCTAAGAGGAACTTTATTTCTTTTACAATAAAATAAAAAATAATTTTTAATTAATTTAAATAATAGTATGAAACTACCTAATAAAATATATAATTCCGTAATTATCTAAAACTTAAAAAGTGTAATATAGTTTTTTTTTGATATAAAAAAAAACTTTATTAAATTAATAATGGATATTAATTTTTTATTATCATTTAAGGAAAATATCACTTTACAAAAATTAGATACTAAATTAGACATTAAAGAAAATACAGAGATAACATTTAATAGATTTTATAAAAATTATCCGATTAAAAAACCCAATAATAAAATAAAAGATTTATGTAATCATGAAACTATATCTAATAAAGTTAATTTAATTTTAAATAAATTATCTGAAATAAATTTTGATAAAATTATTTTGGAATTTTTAGAAATAATAAATCAAATTTCAATTACAGAATATGAAGAATTTCAAAAAACTATTTATATAAAAATTTTATCTGAAATTAATTTTATTACAATTTATTTAAAATTTTTAGAATTAATAAATAATTTATATTTTAAGGTTCAAAATTATACACTAGAATTTTTAGTTACCTCTATTGAATTAAAATTTAAATTAGATTATATTGATAATTTTATAATTGATGATAATAAATATTTATATATTAATAACATAACTGATGATTCAAATAGAATAAATAATTTAATTTTAATTAAATCTTTAATTAATTTTAATTTATTATCAAATGAACTTATAACTGATTGTGAAAATATATTATTTAATCAAATTAAATATTTATCAGATATTTATTATTGGAAACCTAACATGACAAATAATAATATTAATAAATTAAAAAGTATAATTGATAATAATACATTATCTATTAGAGATAAAACACTTTTAGAAAATTTATTAAGTAATACTTTTTCAATTGATGATATTATTAATAATTATTTAGAAAATTTAAACTTAACTAATGTTATTAATTATATTAATTCTAGTTGCCCTGATAGTATTACAAAAATTAAATTTAGTAAAAATGTATTAGAAACACATATTGCCAAAAATAATTTATTGGAATCAAATAATAATAAATTATTGAACTTGCTAAAATTATTAATAAATAATAATAATATTTTTAAAATTGATGTTATTAATTCATTTAAATTAATAAATAATATTGATGAAAATATAATTTCTTATTTTGAATAAATTTTTTTTATAAAAATTGTTAAACTTTAGTTATTCTGTATACTATATAAAATTTAATTATTTTATTTCTTTTAATTTAGGTGATTTATAGACACATAAATTAGTATTCATTTTTTCAAATAACTCTGTTAATGTGCCGGATTGTTTTAATTCACAATGTGAAAGAAATTCAATAATTTCTTCAAATGTTGCACTAGAATTCATAAATAGATAAGCGCATACTACCACACAAGGAAAACATAATCCTAGTCCTGAATATAAACTTGTTATTTCTTCAGTCTCAGGATTAAAAACAGTTTTCGCCGCTATATTTTGTAGTCCTATAGTTATTGGTGAAATCCTTACCCTTTCGCCCCATATATCTTTAATATGATGATTAGTTAAATCTATACCGTCTGAATTAGTAAATAAAGTTGCTCTACCATTATATACATATAATTCATTGGAATCTTGATCTTTATAAATTAGGTAAGCATGTGATTCCCATTTTTTAGTAGTAAATAATACTGGTGCTCCATATAAAAAACATATTTTATTGTTTTGAATTTAGGTATCTACAAAATTGTAAAAAGAATCTTTTACTGGATTAACTACTGTTAGTAGGTTTTTAAATTCCTCAGATTTTTCTTGTGAAATATTAAAGAAATTTGGTGTGTCGGTAATTAATGCATAAAACTCTGTTACAGAATACATATACGAAAAATCACCAGTTGAAATTAATTCTTCATCTGAAATATCCCATTTATTCCATTTATATGATTGAATTTTATCACGAATAAATCCTGAATCTAATCTATATTCATATTTAAACATACATGTTTGTGAGGTAGTTTGAGAAGGTAATATATGTGCAAGTTCCTGATTAAGGTTTTCATATGCCTTAGTAATATTAATATTATTTCTCACATAACCCATACCAATCATAATTTTATTTTTTTTATAATTATTATATTTACTTTTATATTTAATATATTTTTGATTAAATATTTGTTGATTTTTATACATACATATATATATATTATAAAAAAATTATAATTATTAAATTATATACTATGAAAACCAGATAAAATAATAATAATTAAGTTTTAATAACTAAGTTATTATTATTTAATATCATATACTTATTTATTATTAATCATACATACCTATAAATGAACAGTCTAGTATAAAATCAAATAAATGATCACCTCGGGTAAATTGAATATTACATATTTCTGTATTTGATTTCAATATAGTTAATATAAATCTATCTACTGCATCACCTGGCATTTTATTTAGCGTAAAATTATAATCATCAATTGTAAAACTTAACACATTAAATTTTTTTGGAATTTCATATATACGTTTTCTCATTATGTCACTTTTAAAATTAGCATAACGATATAAGTATAATGTTTTCTGCATTTTCTCCTCATGAGAAATACATAAATTCATAAATTCAATTGAATTAGAATCACTGGCTGTAAAAACCAAACCACCATTTTCTGATATGTCCTTATAAGTTGCAACAATGTATTTTAATTCATTTATATGATCATCTGTTGGTATATTTTTTTTTTTATCAGACCCCCCCATTATATTTTTATTATAATATAATTTACTATATTTACTTTTATATTTTAAATATTTTTTTTCAAATAATAAATTATTTTTAAACATTATATATATTATAATATATAAAAAAAAAAACAAA
>Ga0214919_10006063_pt1 | contig 16790 bp, 14 predicted proteins | sample LL1503_MetaG_FD_177994 | JGI IMG/M metagenome (GOLD analysis project Ga0214919, IMG submission 177994) | Freshwater microbial communities from Lake Lanier, Atlanta, Georgia, United States - LL-1503 | ecosystem: Environmental > Aquatic > Freshwater > Lake | place: USA: Georgia | collected... | reverse complement strand
CGAGATTGTGCATCACGTGCTTGATACGGGTGTAGTCCTCGAAACCATAAACCGACAAGTCCTTGCCGTATCCCGAGTTCTTGAATCCACCGTGAGGCATTTCGGCCACGATTGGAATGTGGGTGTTAATCCAGACACAGCCAAAGTCGAGGTCGCGAGCAAAGCGCATCGCCCGGCCGTGATCGCGTGTCCAAACTGAACTCGCGAGTCCGTAATCCACGCCGTTGGCCCACGCCAGAGCTTCACCCTCGTCGCTGAACTGCTGCACGGTGATTACGGGTCCGAAAATCTCGCTCTGCACCATCTCGTCCTGCTGAGTCAGATTCGCCACCACCGTTGGGGCGATGAAGTATCCAGCGTCACCGACCGTGGCGCCACCGGCCGCAAAGGTCGCGTGACTGGGCTTGCGAGAGAAGAAGCCCTTGACCCGCTCGAACTGATTGACGTTATTAACCGGCCCAAAGAGGGCGTCTTCGTTATCGGGATTACCAATCACGGTGTTCTTCGTGGCTTCAACGAGCGCATCGAGGAAGTCACCGTGCACCTTGGGGCCAACGAGCACGCGGGTAGCGGCCGTGCAGTCTTGACCAGCGTTGAAGAAGCCGGCCATGGCAATGCCTTCGGCCGCTGCCTCAATATCCACGTCGTCAAAGACCACAACCGGAGCCTTACCACCGAGCTCGAGGTGAACACGCTTCAGAGTCTTGGAGGCACTGGAAGCCACTTCAATACCGGCCCGTACTGATCCCGTTACTGAGACCATGGCGGGGATGGAGTGCTCCACCAGCGCGCGACCGCTGTCACGGTCGCCGCAGACGACGTTGAAGACTCCGGGGGGAAGGATCTCACCCATGATCTCGGCCATGAACAGTGTCGAGGCTGGCGTGGTGTCCGAGGGCTTCAAGACCATGGTGTTACCAGCGGCGAGGGCGGGAGCCCACTTCCATACCGCCATCATCATGGGGTAGTTCCACGGCGTCACGGCACCACAGACACCAATCGGCTCACGGCGTACGTAGCTGGTGTGGCCTTCCATGTACTCCGCGGCTCCGCGGCCTTCCAGAACGCGAGCGGCACCCGCGAAGAAACGGATCTGGTCCACCATGGGCGGTACTTCTTCACTCATCGTGACGGCGATGACCTTGCCGCAGTTCTCCGATTCAATGGCCACGATTTCTTCGGCGCGCGCTTCGATAGCGTCGGCAATCTTTAAGAGATATCCCGAGCGCTCGCTCGGTGTGGTACGACGCCACGACTCAAAGGCACGGGCCGCCGACTGCACTGCAGAATCGATATCGGCACCATTGGAGATAGGCATCTCGGCGAAGGGCAGTCCCGTCACCGGGCTCAGCAGTTCGACGTACTTGCCTGATGCGGGCGCGACGTACTCGCCTCCGATGTAGTTGGCCAATCGACGCATGCTGACTCCTCCGGGTTACCTTGGCGTAACGCTACCTCGCCCACTTTCTCATATAAATCAGGGGTGTTGCAACTCATTTACGAAGAATTTCGATGCAAATACCCCCATGAGCGACTAAATGCGTAGCGATATGCGCTAGAGTGACGATATCCGTAGCCACGGAGTCGGAGACGACTACCGAGCAAAGGTTCAAATAATGCCAGGACAAACTGCAGACAAAGGACCCAAGAAGGTTCCCAAGAGGTCAGACGTCGAGATCATCTCGACCTCATCTGTCCTCGACTCTGTCGACCGGCGCATTGTCGAACTACTTCAGCGCGATGGTCGCCGTCCATACGGGGCGATCGCCAACGACGTCGGTCTCTCAGAGGCTGCTGTTCGTCGGCGCGTGCAACGTCTTCGTGACTCGGGTGTGATGCAGATTGTGGCCATCACCGATCCACTGCAACTTGGTTACGGCCGAGAAGCACTGATCGGCGTGCGCGTCCAGGGTGACGTCCGTACCGTGGCCGACAAGATTGCATCAATTGAGGAAGCCAATTACGTCGTTATGACGGCCGGGAGCTTCGACATCATTGCCGAAGTTATTGCCGTTGATGACAACGCCTTAGTCCACCTGCTGAATGACTCCATCCGGAGTATTCCAGGCGTGACCGAAGTTGAGACCTTTCTCTACTTGAAGTTGGCAAAACAAACCTACGCTTGGGGAACCAAATGACATTGCACGAAATCATCAGCGACGGCATGACCGTTGCCAATCCCGAACACGAGAGCCATACGCTCTCCGAGCGGGCTCGCCGGCATCTCTGGATGCACTTTTCTCGGCTGGGTTCGTATTCGGAAACCTCAGACATCCCCGTCATGGTGCGAGGAGAAGGTGCGTACATCTACGACGCACGGGGAAACCGTTACCTGGACGGCATCTCAGGACTCTTTACTTCTTCACTCGGACACGGCCGTCGCGATATCGCCGCTGTAGCCGCTCAGCAGATGAGCGAACTCGAGTACTTCCCGATTTGGACCTACGCCCACCCCCGCGCCATTGAACTGGCCGAGAAGTTGGCTTCGTTGGCTCCCGGCGATCTCAATCGCGTCTTTTTCACCAGTGGTGGTGGCGAAGGCGTGGAGTCGGCGTGGAAGCTGGCCCGCCAGTACCACCGCCTTCGTGGCGAGTCCGACCGCTACAAGGTCATAAGTCGCGACATCGCGTACCACGGCACCACCATGGGCGCTTTGACCATTACGTCGGTGCAGTCGTACCGCACACCATTTGAACCACTCGTTCCTGGTGCTATCAAGATTCCCAACACCAACTCGTACCGCTCGGCGATGTACGACGCGAACCCCGCCGCCTTTGGTGAGTGGAGCGCCTCGCAGATTGAAGAGGCCATCTTGCGCGAAGGGCCCGACACGGTCGCGGCCGTTTTCCTCGAGCCCGTGCAAAACGCCGGTGGCTGTCTCACGCCTCCCCCGGGTTACTTCCAGAAGGTTCGCGAGATCTGCGACCGCTACGGCGTACTGCTCGTCTCGGACGAAGTCATCTGCGCCTACGGTCGCCTCGGTACCTGGTTCGGGGGACAGAAGTACGACTTCGTTCCCGACATCATGGTGACCGCCAAGGGCTTGACGGCTGGTTACGCCCCCTTGGGCGCCATGATCGTCTCGGACCGTATCGCCGAGCCCTTCTTGCACGGAGACGAGTCATTCCTGCACGGCTTCACGTGGGCCGGACACCCCACCTCTGCCGCCGTTGCGCTCAAGGTCATTGACATCATCGAGACCGAGCACGTCCTCGAAAACGTCACCAATAACCAGGACTACTTCCGTAGCGCCCTCGAGAAGTTGCGCGACATCCCTATCGTCGGGGACATTCGTGGCACCGGCTACTTCTACGGCGTGGAGCTCGTAAAGGACCAGGGCACCAAGGAGACCTTCGAAGGTGACGAGGCCGAGTACTTGCTGCGTGGCCACCTCTCCCCCGAACTCTTCCGTCGTGGTCTCATCTGTCGCTCCGACGACCGTGGCGACCCCGTTGTTCAGTTCGCCCCACCACTTATCGTGGGTCGCTCGGAAATCGACTGGATGGTCGGCACCCTTCGCGAAGTTCTCGAAGACTCTCTCCACCTTCTGTAGTCGTGCTCACCCCACCGCGTTCATTGTGGTGGGAAACGCTTGATGGTCCCGTTACGCCACGACCGGCGCTGAGTGAGCATCTCGATGTCGATGTCGCCATCGTTGGTGGTGGCTTCACTGGACTGTGGACGGCGCGGGAATTGCTCGAGCGAGACCCGGCGCTACGTATTGTGGTTGTCGAACAGTCCGTCTGTGGTTTTGGGGCGTCAGGTCGTAACGGCGGCTGGGCCTCGGCTCTTTTCCCGGTAAGCGACTGGACTCTCGCCAAGCGATTTGGAGAGGGCACCGTTGCCCCACTCCACCACACGCTCAACCGAGCCGTGGCCACCCTGGGCGAAGCATTACGTAACGATGGCATTGACGGTCACTATCGACAAGGTGGCACGTTGACGTTCGCTCGAAGTCAAATACAAGCCGAACGACTGCAGCACCAGTTCACACAGAACAGTGAGCGGGGATTTGGCGACGAGTTGGCGTGGCTCTCGAGTGACGAAGCACGACAGCGGGCAGATCTGCCCGGTCTCTTTGGTGCCACCTTCGCTCCCCACTGTGCCCGAATCAACCCCGCTCGGGTAGTAAGAGGTCTCGCCGACCGCCTTGTTGCGAGAGGGGTAGCCATCTACGAGAACACCACGGCAACGGCTGTCGAGGGGGCCACGCCTACGCGGCGGGCTCGCATCGTGACTCGCGGGGGAACTATCTCGGCGAACTACGTGGTTCGGGCGACCGAAGCCTTCACCGTTGGCCTCCCGGGACTACGTCGTGCGGTAGCTCCGATCTACTCACTCATGATTGCGACCGAACCACTGCCATCATCATTTTGGGATACGACCGGTTTTCGAGAGTACGAAACTTTTGCTGATGATCGGCACATGATTATTTACGGCCAGCGGACTGAAGACAATCGCATCGCCTTTGGTGGCCGAGGGGCACCGTATCACTTCGGCTCTTCCATCAAGCCGGGCTACGACTACGACGACAAGGTCTTCCATCTACTCGAAGGAACGCTGCGGGACTTGTTCCCCAATCTGCCTGGCGAGATTTCTCATCGTTGGGGCGGACCACTCGCGATGCCGCGCGACATGATGCCCTCGGTCAACGTTGATCACGCCACCGGGTTAGCTTCCGCAGGGGGTTACACCGGTGACGGTGTGGTCCTGGCCTACGTGGCGGGTCAGGCGTTGGCTGACCTCATCACCGAACCCGACACCGCTACGGAACTAACTTCTTTGCCGTTTGTCCACCACCAGTCCAAGCGCTGGCCGGTGGAGCCGGCCCGTTGGCTCGGAATCAATACCGGCCTGGCACTGGCTAAGCGGTCCGATCACGTCGAAGAACATCAAGGGAAAACGAGTCGAGCATCGGCACTCTTAGAGCAGCTCTTGGAGTCCTTTCCACCGTGAGGTGAAAACTAGACCTAGAGGCTGAGGTTGTTCCCCAGCGCCGACAGATTTCCGCCGGACATCAAGCCACCGAGTAGCTGCTTCAACGTGTCGTTACCAGCAACAATTTGTTGCAACGAATCTGATGTCAACGGCTTAACTGACGATGACTTCGGTACCTCAATAGCGATGGGGCCGTTGTAGGAATCCATGGTGAGTGAAATCTTCATGTCCTGGTTTGCAGCCTTAATCGCCACCGTCAGGCCAATAACTTGTCCCTCACTGGCGGTACGAAAGACGAGCGTGACGTCGCCTGATGTTGGGAGATCAAGGTCTTTCGACTTCAGTCGGTACGTACGTACGGTGATGTCACCTTCGGTGGTGATTTCGGCAGCACCGAGTTTCTTGCTCAGGAGATCGAATTCGGGCTTAGCCACTGTGAGGGCCAAGCCGGTCAGGTCGAGGTTCGTGTTCAACGGTGCGGCCAACCATTCAGCCTCGGCGATTGATTGGAAAGCACCGGCACCAAGGTAGAGCTTGTCATTTACTTCTCGAATGCGGATTCGCGCCATGACCAAGATGAAGGGGATGTCGATTTCGCCGTCGATCCGATTCTTCACCATGTCAACGTTCATGTGACCGGTGATGGCGACGCCGTCGGAGTTAGCAATTGAAAAAGACATGGCGGCCGTCTTGGGGACCTTGCCATCAAGGGCGTACGGCGAGGCATTGGCATTGGTGTCAGTGGCGGCCATGACGATGCCGGTAGTGGTTCCTAGGAGCGCTAGGACAGCGACGAGGGCGGCGAGGGTTCGGGTGCGCGACATGGCTCTATCTTATTGCGATTACAGCTGGCTCACCTAAAGTCTCTCGACGGAGGGGTCACCACCGACACGTCAAAGGCCAGGACCGACTCGGCCTGCAGCGCAATTGCCCCCTGCCCCCGCTGTAGTACGCCTCGTACGAGCAAGACGGGCGCAGAGCGAGCCACTGATTCCCACCGGACCCAGGCACCCTTGGAAAAGATCACGTTCACGTGGCCGCTCTCATCCTCCAGATTTACAAAGACCGCCCCGTTGGCCGTTTCGGGATGTTGACGATGCGTCACAACCCCGCAGACCACCACCCGGTGGGCTTCGACACTGGCCAGTGAGCCGGCCATGGTGACGTCGAGCCGGTTGAGTTCTTCACGACACAGGGCAATGGCCGTGGCGTCAGGCGTCAGGCCGAGGGCCCACATGTCGTCGGCCACCCGTTCGAATTCACTCGTTGGTCGTAACGCCGGTGCCGTCGTACCGGTGACCATGCCGGGCAGTCGGTCCTTAGTGTTCTGCGAGGCCGCGCCGGCTTCCCAGAGGAGCCCACGGCGCGAGCGACCCAGAGAGTCCAGCGCGCCGGCGGCGGCCAGCGCTTCCAGGTGCGACTGGCGAAGTTCGGCCCGGCGAGCGAGATCTTCCATCGTGACCCATGGGGCACCCTTGACAATGCGCTGGGCCGCCCCTTCTCGCACGCCCCGCACCGTAGTGAGGCCGAGACGAACCGCCGTGCCCGATTCGTGATGCTCCAGGGTCGAGGTGGCCTGCGAAGACTGCACGTCAGGTCGCAGGACCGTCACCCCGTGGCGTTGTGCATCGGCGACCAAACTCTGGGGCGACCAGAACCCCAGCGGCTGGGCATTGAGCAGTGAGGCGAGAAAGGCCGCCGGGTAGTGAACCTTGAGCCAGGCCGAGCAGTAGACGAGGTGAGCGAAGGAGACCGAGTGCGATTCGGGAAAACCGAAGTTGGCGAAGGCCGACAGTGCATCCCAGAGATGGTCAGCGTCAGGACCGACGATGTCGTAGTTGGCCATCCCGCCGTAAAAGCGTCCCTTCAGTCGCGCCATGCGCACCTCTGATCGTTTCGCCGCCATCGCTTGACGCAACTCGTCGGCCTCGGCCGGAGAAAAGCCCGCCACCGCCACAGCCATCTCCATAAGTTGCTCTTGAAAGAGCGGCACCCCGAGTGTTCGCTCCAAGATGGGTTCTAATCGTGGGTGGAGATAGGTCACCGGCTCTTCACCTCGACGGCGACGGATATAGGGATTGACGGCTTGGCCCTGAATGGGGCCAGGTCGAATCAGCGCGACTTCAATCACAAGGTCATAAAAACAGCGGGGCTGGACGCGGGGCAAGGTACCCATCTGCGCTCGCGACTCCACCTGAAAAAGACCGACCGTATCGGCCCGACAGAGCAGGTCGTAGACAATCTCTTCTTGAGGCAGTTCGCCCAGATCGAGCCGTACACCCTCGTGTTCCTCAACGAGATCGACGGCCCGATGCAGCGCCTCGAGCATGCCCAGTCCGAGCAGGTCAAACTTCACGAGCCCGGTGGCGGCGCAATCGTCCTTGTCCCACTGCAGCACCGATCGACCAGGAGTCCTACCCCACTCCACGGGACAGACCTCGCTAACGGGTCGATCGCAGATCACCATGCCGGCCGAGTGAATACCGAGGTGGCGGGGCCTATTGAGTAGCTCTGTCGCCATCTCTTCGATCTGCGCCCCATCACGCGCTCTCTCGTCGATAGTCATCTCATCAACAGTGGCGTACCCAAAGGCCCGCGCCACGTCACGCTGGGCCGAGCGTGGCCGGTAGGTAATGACATTGGCTACCTGCGCGGCGTGATGACGGCCGTAGCGGCGATAGACGTACTGAATCACTTCTTCTCGTCGACCCGACTCAATATCAACGTCAATATCTGGAGGGCCGTCTCGGGACGTCGAGAGAAACCGTTCGAAGAAGAGGTTGAGTCGCACCGCGTCGGCATTCGTAATGCCAAGGGCAAAACAGGCGGCTGAGTTAGCCGCCGAGCCCCGGCCCTGGCAGTAGATGTTCTCTCGACGACAGAACTCCGTTATGTCCCACACAATCAGGAAGTAGCCGGCAAAGCCCAACTGCTTGATAACGGAGAGTTCGTGATCAATCTGACGCCAGGCCCCGACGACTCGCTCCGCCGTTCGGGGGCCGTACCGCCTCGTCGCTCCTTCACTGACGAGATGTTCGAGGTAGCTCTGCTCATCGTGACCGAGGGGTGTTGGAAAGTTTGGTAGTTGCGGCGTAACGAGTCGAAGGTCAAAGGCCAACTCTTCGGCGATCTCACCGGCCCGATCGACCACACCGGGCCAGCGAGCGAAGCGTCGGCGCTGTTCTTCGTCACTACGCAGACAGGCCGTTGCCGATGACGGCAGCCAGCCCTGCATCTCGCGCAGTGACTGGCGAGCGCGAATAGACGACAGCACTTGGGCGCGCCGGAAGGCTGAGGGCGTGGCGTAGTGGACGTTGCCCGTAGCGACGAGGTCGCTCTGTCCTCGTACGGCCAGCGTGGCGAGAGCATCGTTACGGTGAATATCGAGGGGCTGGCCGTGATCCCACAGTTCCACGACGAGCGACTCCCCGAAGTGGTCGCGGAGTTGTCGATAGCGCCGTTCTGCCGCCTGGGGGCCGTGTGTTTCAAGAGCGTGCGCTAACGGTCCCTTGCGACAACCCGTCAAGATTCGCCAGTGGGCGGCGTGTTGGGCTAACTCCTCATACTGAAAGAGGGGTGCCCCCTTGTCGCCACGGCGCAAGTGGCCGTCGCTCAAGAGGCGCGAGAGACGGCGGTAGCCCTCGGGGGAACGAACCAAGACCACGAGGTGTTCACCGGCGGGATCAGGCGTCCCAACCCGCTCGCCGCCGTGTTCGACGGCAATCTCCGTTCCAAACATCGTGGGGAGGCCCAGTGCGCGAGACGCCTCGGCGAAACGTACGACGCCGTAGAGACCGTGGTGATCAGTCAGCGCCAGTCCGTTCAGTTGGAGTCGAGTTGCTTCGACGGCCAACTCTTCCGGGTCGCTAGCTCCATCAAGAAAACTAAAACCGGAGTGAGCGTGGAGTTCTCCGTAGCGGGTCATCAGTCAAACACTCCCGCCAGCCACCACTGAGCACGTTCCGCATAGAGCCAGAAGGCTCGTCCATCCTCGAGAAGTACGTGCACGTGAGCTCGACGGTGGCGACTGCCCCACCAGCCTTCATCGTGAGGCCAGGGGCCCGCACTAAAGGCGACTTGATGACCCTTGCCGGGAGGAAAACGCATGGCGTGGATTGGTGCACTCAGCAGTGCCCGACCGGTGACGCGAACGGCAGCGCCCTGTTCGCTGGTCACCTCGACGACAACCGGATGATTCAACACCACACTGGGAGCCGGAGAGGGGAGCCGCCCGGGCCACGGCGCGCCACCCACTACTCGTCGGGGGGTCGGTGCGCCCCACGGCCGCCACTCCACCTGATCGTGTGGTGTTCGGCCACCACGAAGCGAGGCGGTCCATACCGACTCCACTCCAAGTCGGGTCGTGATGCGATGCGCCACCGCGATAGCTCGACGATCAGCATCAGTACGGTCACCGAAGAAACCCATTTGGCCCACCACGATTTCCTCTTCACCGTGAATTTCACGGAGACGACGAAAGAGTGTGGGGTCGCGATAGGCATCCCAGGCGTCACGCTCCCCGCGGGCCAACTCGTGCAACACCACGACGGCTGCTGAGAAGCGCTCAGTCACCCGAGCACGAGGCAGCGCAGCGAAGGAACCAACGGTGTGGAGACCAAGCCGCCGGGCCGTAACGGCCAAGTCGTTCATGCCGAGTGCCTCGATTGGTAGAGCGCTACGAAATGCGGTTGTCTCCGTGAGAGGAACTACCACGTCGCGAACGGCGGCCGCGTGAGCGACAAAGAGTCCGTCGGCGATACCGATGTGAACGGCCCCATCTACGTGGCGCGCCGCAAGCACACGCACGCTCTCGATAACGATTTCCTCTCCCCCGACAAAGCGACTCGGGCCCCGTACCGGGAGAACAAAGAGTCCGTATCGCACGACTTCACTAAAGGGACAGAACATCGTGAGGTCACCGAGCAACGCCGCGTGGGCACGCGTCACCGCACCGTCGTCGCTCTCTTGTGCGAGCGTGGGAACCCATAACGCCAAGAGTCGCTCCATCACGGCCGATCTACCGTGCCGCACGTAGTTGGCAGGAGCAACCTCACGTCGTCGCCCCGTCGGGCTGCCCCGCGGCCACTAACACGTGCTGTAATCACACGTTCTCGCAACATGGCGTCAGTCCGCCAGTCGGCCTCGGTGATATCGATCATCACATCCACGGGAACGGGCCACGCCGAGCGGGGTTCGCTCACCACAATCAACACAGCACGGCGTTCTCGCGCTCTCGCCATCAAGCGACGTGCAGCTCCATGCGCCGGTCGCGACGGAGGTCTCACGACAACGAGATCGATGCCGTCAATCAAATCGGCCGTCACCTCAACCCAAGCGTCGCGCGGACGAGGTAGGAAGAGGACGTGAGCCAGTGAGACGCCAAACTCGGCCATCGCCACGACACCGGGATCGTCCACGCCCACGAGGGCGGCCCAGTGGCCCTTGCTCGTGGGGTGAGCCACCACGCTGAAGGCGGCACTCAGCGCACCGGCACCCGCATCACTGTTAATCACGATGGTCGATCCACGACGGAGCCCGCCGTCAGGTAAGAGTGCCGACCACGGAGGTGCCACTGGAATCTGGCGGCTGGCGGCCATGACCACGGGGCGGATAGAGGCAGCCAGTGAAGCCGGTAATTCTGGGCGATTGGGTGAAAAAGCGAACATTTGTTCGTACTCTAATCAGTGGTCGTGACATTCGCCAATCCCCCAGGGCCACCCCTCGGAGTCAGGAATTTTGTGACTCAACAACCACACGTCCGACGAAATATTCATTACCATCAGGGCACGATGAGTGACAAGAGCCAAGACCTAGCAATCGATGAATTCGGACAACCCACCGACGCGAAGAGTGCTCGCAAGGAGGCCCTCGCCGCCGAACGGGCTATCGCCTCAAAATACTGGGGAGGCTTTCAGATCCGCATCGTTGCGACCTTTGCCCTCTGCGTAGCGCTCTGGGTCGCCGTCGCGGCCGTGTCGCTGGCACACCACGTCCCGTTGTGGGCGGGACTAATTCTCAACACCATTGTGGCGTCACTCTTCTACATGCCCATGCACGAGGCGGTCCACGGCAATATCTCTGGCCGGCAGGATAAGTGGCGAGGGGTGGAGAATTTCGTTGGCGCCATCTGCGCTATCCCACTCGGCTTCTCGTTCGCCGCGCACCGATCGTCACACTTACGCCACCACGCCTACACCAACAACCCTGACCGTGACCCCGATCACTACACCTACGGCAAGCTCAGCTCCCTCGTCGGTAAGTGGTTCGCGGTAGCAGTGATCTCCAGTTTTCTCCCGTTCTTTGCCTTTATCCCCGCGCTGCGAAAAGTCTTGCCTCAGCAGGTTCAGCGATCCCTCGGCGCCGACAACGACCGTACGAGTGGCCTCATTCAACTGCGATTCTGGATCGTGACCACCGTTGCTCTTGGTGCCGCATTTCTTCTCGGGGTCGGCTGGCCGGTGCTCCTGCTCTGGTACATCCCGGGACGCCTTCAGGCCCTCTGGCTGCTCTTTGTCTTTGCGTGGTTCCCCCACCACCCCGCTAGCGAGACAGGTCGTTACGTCGATACCCGGATCGCCGTCTTTCGTGGTTCACGATGGCTCATACGTGGCCACGACCACCACGCACTTCACCACCTCTACCCCCAGATTCCCCACTACCGACTGCGAGCTCTCTGGCAGGAAGCAGCCGAGGACCTCGTCGCCAAGGGTGTGCGGGCCGAAGGTCGGGCTCTGGCGGCCACGGGGCCCATCGTCTGGTAACACCGCACGCGAGTTCGTAGCATTCTCACTATGTGCGGACGCGTCGCCCTCTATACCCCTCCAGCGAAGTTGGCTCGATTTCTCGATGCCGTGCTGACCGCCGGCATCGACCCCGAGGGTCGGCCGAGTTGGAATATCGGACCACAACGTTCGTTGTTTGCCGTTACCGAAGATGATCACCGTCGCACCCTTGCTCACTACCGCTGGGGCCTACTACCGAGCTGGGCGAAAGACCCGAGTATCTCGAACAAACTCTTCAATGCTCGCGGCGAAACAGTCACTGAAAAACCTTCGTTTCGCTCCGCATTCGCGAAACATCCCTGCGTGATCCCCGTCGATGGTTTCTACGAGTGGGACCACCGTGACGGTAAGGGTCGTCAACCACACTTCTTCACTCGTCGTGACGGTACGCCTATTTTGCTCGCGGGTCTCGTTGAACAGTGGCGTAACTCCGCTGACCCCGACGCCCCGATAGTGCGGACCTGCACCGTCATAACCACAACGCCGAGTGACGATATCGAAGGTGTTCACGATCGCATGCCCGTTATCTTGACCGTGGACAGCGTGGAGCCCTGGCTCGATACCAACGCTCCTGGATCGCTGCGTCAGGCACTGCTGGCCCCGGCACCAAACGGCACGCTAGCGCACTACGGCGTCGGTAGTGCGGTGGGGAATGTCCGTAACGACGGACCAGAACTTATTGAACGTAGCGAACCGACCACGCTCTTTTAGCTATTCGGCCAGCAGGCTCTGCAGTAGATCAAAGGCGATATTGCGCCCGCAGGCAATAAAGCCAACTCGACTCGACGTGTCGTTGATGAGGTTGTTGGTAATAGCGGCGTAGGAGGCCGTGGCCGAACCCTCCATCACTAGACCGTTCTGCTCAACACATTCCCGCACGGCACTACGAATCTCTGCCTCGGGCACCAGCACAAAGGGAATCTGGTGGTGAGCCACGATGACGTTCGTCATGGCGCCGTCGTCACCGCCACCCGCGAGTCCGTCGGCGATTGTGGGCAGATGCGTGATTTCAGCCATCGTCATGCCCTGCAGCGCAAAGTAGAGGGCCGAGGAGTTCTCCGGTTGCACGGCCGTTACCTGGATGTCGGTGCGACCGTGGGCTTCTCGCGCAATGAGAGAGCCAGAGATCAGCCCGCCGCCGCCGACGCTGACGACCAGGTGTTCCAACGCGGGAGCTTGGTGCAACATCTCTTCAAAGACGGTGGACTGACCGGCCACAACATCGGGGTCGTTAAAGGGAGAGAGAAAACGAATCGACCGCTCGGAGGCCAACGCGAGGGCAAAGACTTGGGCGTCGTCGTAGGAGTTGCCGTGTTGAATGAGGTCAATGTCGTAACTACGTAACTTCTTCACCTTGGCGGCCGAAGCCGTTTCGGGAACCACGACCGTGGCGCGCGCACCGAGCAACATCGCAGCGTGGGCGATACCGAGTCCGTGATTACCCGCCGAAGACGCGATAACGGCACCCGTGGGGTCACTCTTGAGCGCTGCGTCGATAGCGGCCAAGGCACCGCGAATCTTGAAAGCACCCGTTGGTTGAAACAGTTCCATCTTGGTGAGAACTGGTCGGCCCCGCAACGACAGAGTCACCGTGGGCGTAGGAACGAGGTGATCGCCAATGACGCGACGGGCCGCTTCCAGTTGCTGCTCGGTTGGTGGTGACACGGTTGTATTCATCATTACTCCGCTCCAACTGTACCGCCGAGAAAGATGGCCTTTTCTAGACGTGCGGGGTATGGTGACCCCATGCACGACGTGATGGTGGCTGTTGCCATTGGTATCGGTGCCTTCTTGGGCACGATGATCGACAACTTCTTCGCCTTTGCTGCCCAGCTCGTCCTTACTGAGCCCAAGCGGTTTCGCCGCGTTTCGTACGCCCACGTCATTGGGGTGCTGGTGCTCATCATCGGTTCGGCCGCCGTCGGTAGTGCCTTGAATTTCATCTCACTCGAGTGGATTGGGGTCCTCGCGGTGGCCCCGCTGGCTCTCGCCTGGCACAGTTGGCGACACCGCAACGAGCTGGCTCCTCAGCGACGAGGAGCCACCACCACCTTCTTAGTGACTGTGGGACTTGGTGGGGACAATCTGGCGATCTGGATTCCCATCCTGCGGGCTCAGGGTGTCTTGCGGGGTATCACCGTGGCAGTCACCATCCTCGTACTCGATATCGGGGCTGTCTTCCTGGCCCGATTCGTAGTCAAACGACCCTCGGTCATTCAATTCGGCCAGCGCTGGAGTCTCACGCTGATGCCCCCCCTCTACTGCGGACTCGCCGTACTCATTGTTTGGCAATGTAGATGGTTTTCCTTCCTAGGCTGACCATATGGAAGAACTAACAGCACCCACGAAGCCTCTCCTTCGAGGGTGGCTCCACGTCGGTGGCCTCATTGTCCTGCTGTCCTGTTCACCACTCTTGATTGTGCTGGCCGAAAACGGTGCCGATGTAGCGTGGTCGCTGTGTTTCGTAGGTGGCGTCGCCACCATGATGTTGACGAGTGCACTTTTCCACCGGATTAACTGGCAGCCTCGAGCGCGTCGAGCCTGGCGTCGGGCTGATCACTCGGCCATCTTTGCTGCGATTTCGGGCAGCTACTTCGGTATCGCCGGAATAACGATGCACGGCACCCCACGAACTATTTTGCTCGTCGTTGTCGCCAGTGGCACCGTGATCGGCATTGCAATTCGCCAACTAGCCCTCGATACTCCTAAGTGGGTAGCGACGCTTCCCTATCTCGTGGTCGGTTGGGCCGCAGTCGCCTTCATCCCGCAGATGTACCGTGGCGGCGGTCTCGCCTTTCTTCTGTTCGTCTTAGGTGGTGGTCTCGCCTATACCGTCGGTGCCATCTTCTACGGAACGAAGCGCCCCAAGCTCTGGCCTCGTGTTTTTGGCTACCACGAGCTCTTTCACGCACTGACCTTGGTAGGGGCCAGCCTTCACTTCACCGCCATTGCCATCGCCCTCCGTTAAGGCAGTGGCGACAGCCCCCCGTCGAGGTTGATACCGACACCCGTGAGATAGCTCGCGCGGGCTGAGAGGAGATACGTCGCGAGATCGGCAAACTCGCTGGCCTCGCCGACACGGCCCAGCGGAATCCCCTGGTGCTGAACGATGGCACCGTAGAGATCATCATGGGCCATCAACATCGCATCAGCTCGACGGGTCCACTGGCCAGATTTGATCAACCCAATCAAGATTGCATTGACCCGAACGCCGTGTGGCGCCAACTCGCCCGATAGAGCCTTAGTCATGGCCAATCCGGCCGCTCGCGATGCAGCCGTGGGGGTGGAGCCGGCATCCGGAGCCTTACCCTTAATGGCCAAGATATTGAGAATCGAGCCACGACTCTTGATGAGTTCGGGGATAGCACGACGAGCTAGATGAACCGCCGCGATAACTTTCAGTTCGAAGTCCTCACGCCACTCTTCGTCGGTGGACTCCAGCAATGGGGTGGCAGCCGAACGACCGGCATTATTGACCAAGCCATCTAGTTGACCAAACGTAGCGAGCGTCTGGTCGTAGAAGGCATCTAACTCGTCACCCTTAGTCACATCGGCCCGCAGGGCGAGGCTCTGGCTGCCCAGCAGCGCAGAGGCTGATGCGACCTTGTCGTCTCGGCGACCACAGACGGCCACGAGGGCCCCTTCGGCCACGAGGGAGTGCGCTAGCGCTAAGCCGAGCCCTTCGGTACCACCCGTAATGATGAAGGCCTTGCCAGAAAGTTCGAGATCCATAGGTGGATCCTAGAAGGGCTAATCTTCAAAGATTGCTTCCAAGCAACACTTTCCCGGGGGAAAGGTAGCGTGGTCAGCATGCCGGTCATGAGTCCTCAAAAGATCCTGCGGCGCCTTCAGTTAATTGTGGCGATTCAATGGATGGGCGCCACCCTTGGACTTCCCCTCCTCTCCCTCTTTCTCCGCGAGCGGGGCATTTCAACTGCCGAGATTGGCGTGATAATGTCGTCCTTCTTTATTGCCGGTGTCGTTACCCAGTTCCTGGCTGGCCATTTGGCTGATCGATTCGGGCGTCGGGTGATATTGGCCAGTGGGCTCTTTCTCTACGCAGTGGCGAGCCCGACCTATCTCCTCGCTGTGCCGGCCGTTTGGTTCATCATTACTCGTGCCATTCAGGGCGCGGCCGCGGGAGCCATTGAAGTCTCCTCCCTCTCCACCGTGGCTGCTCTTTTCCCCGAGAACGAACGTGGAGCGGCGATGTCAAAAATCTACGCCGCTCAACTACTAGGTATTGCGACCGGCCCACTCGTCGGCGTCTTCATCACCGTCGACCAACTGGGCTGGGCGTATCTCGTCGCCGGCATCACGAGTGCCGTCGCGGGCTTCTTCACACTGAAGACACTCCCGGCGATGCCACCAGACCACCACCACGAACCTCTCCCCTCATTGCAGATCACGCCTCAGGTCATTGGGGCCGTCGTCGGTTCAGCAGCAGTGGGGCTCTGTGTGGGCGTATACGAAACCTGTTGGAGCCTCTTGATGAATTCCGGAGGGGCATCATCCACTCAGATTCGACTGAGCTGGACCTTTTTCTGCCTGCCATGGGTCATCCTGGCCGGAGTCGGTGGTCGCATGACTGACCGATTTGACCGACGAATCATTGCGATCCTGGGCGGCCTGAACGGTTCACTCTTCTTGTTTCTTTATCCTCATATTCACAACATCCCCGCGCTGTTAGTGCTGGGATCCGGCGAAGCGATTGGTGCGGCGCTTTGCGTTCCGGCATTGTCATCACTTTTGACACAAGGCGCCCACGACCGTGAACTCGGCCGCCGACAGGGCATCTCAACAACAGCCAACACTGCGGCACTGGCTATTTCGGCAATCCTCTCGGGGTACCTCTTTGAGATTGCCCCCGGACTTCCCTTTACCGTTATTGCCGTTGCATCTGCACTGCTAGTGCTGACCGAGCTCTTTTGGTGGCGTGCTACTCCTGGTCGTATCGACCAACTCAACTCGAAGGCCTAGAAAACGAAACACCGGCGGTACCCGAAGGTACCGCCGGTGTCGTGATTGCTATGAACAATCTAGAGTGCCTAAGCAGTCCAGATGTGCTCC
>Ga0214919_10006061_pt1 | contig 16792 bp, 13 predicted proteins | sample LL1503_MetaG_FD_177994 | JGI IMG/M metagenome (GOLD analysis project Ga0214919, IMG submission 177994) | Freshwater microbial communities from Lake Lanier, Atlanta, Georgia, United States - LL-1503 | ecosystem: Environmental > Aquatic > Freshwater > Lake | place: USA: Georgia | collected... | reverse complement strand
GGTGCTGCATGGCGATGCAGGTTCCGAGCAGTTCCTGTCTGAGATGTTCAACCCCCCGGCCTTTCCTGATCGCCACATCAGCATGGAAGGCATCTACGAATACGGCTCGCGTGCTGGCGTTTGGCGCATCCTGCGCGAGTTTGAAAAACGTGGCCTGCCACTCACTGTGTTTGGCGTGGCCACCGCGCTGCAAAAGCACGAGGACGTCACCGCCGCCTTCAAGGAACTGGGCTACGACATCGCGTGCCACGGCCTGAAATGGATTCACTACCAACATATTGACGAAGCCACCGAGCGCGCCCATATGGCCGAGGCCATGGCCTTATTGCAAAAGCTCACGGGCGAAAGGCCTCTGGGCTGGTACACCGGGCGCGACAGCCCCAACACGCGCCGCTTGGTGGCCGACTTTGGTGGCTTTGAATACGACAGCGATTACTACGGCGACGACCTGCCCTTCTGGATGAAAGTTCGCAAGAGTGACGGCACCGACGCGGCCCAACTCATCGTGCCCTATACGCTGGATTGCAACGACATGCGCTTTGCGCTGCCGCAGGGTTATTCACATGCAGACCCGTTTTTTCAGTACATGAAGGACACCTTTGACGCCTTGTACGCCGAAGGCGACCCGAACGGAGACAACGCCCCCAAGATGATGAGCATCGGCATGCACTGCCGCCTGCTGGGCCGTCCTGGTCGCATCACCGCACTGCAGCGCTTTTTGGACCACATACAGTCCCACGACAAGGTTTGGGTGGCACGGCGCATCGACATTGCGCGGCATTGGAAAGCGACCCACCCGTATGCCGGATAAGCCACGAAATGATTGTAGGAGCTTGCCTGCAAGCGATGGCTTTGGGGTCTGCAAAGAGAGAATCGCCAGCAGGCTGGCTCCTACACAAACCAAACACGATCTGAAACAAACACGAAAACACACCATGCCATTGACCCTTGAACAACTCAACAATGCCAGCCATCCTGATGCTGCTCAGATGCTCGATGGCCTCTACGAGCACTCGCCTTGGATTGCAGAACAAGCTCTCAATCAACGCCCTTTCAAATCGCTGGTGCACCTCAAATATGCGATGAGCGAAGTGCTTGCACACGCCGGGCGGGATGCGCAACTGACCCTGATCCGTGCCCACCCCGAGTTGGCAGGCAAGGCCATGGTCAGCCAATCGCTGACGGCTGAATCGACCCACGAGCAGGCCCAAGCAGGCCTGACCCGCTGCACGCCCGAAGAGTTTGCCAAGATTCAGAAACTCAACGCCGACTACAACGCCAAGTTCGGCTGGCCGTTTATTCTTGCAGTTCGGGGTCCGCGTGGCGTGGGTCTGAACAAGCAGCAAATCATCAACGCTTTTGAGCGCCGCTTGCAAGGCCACCCTGAGTTTGAAATGCAGGAGTGTCTGCGCAACATCCACCGCATCGTCGAGATTCGCTTGAACGACAAATTTGCAGCAGAGCCTGTGCAAGGCCAACAGGTTTGGGACTGGCAAGAGCAACTGGCGCAACACAGCGATCCGGGCTTTGCGCAAGCCGGTCAATTGACCGTGACTTACCTGACCGATGCCCACCGCGCCTGTGCTCAAGACATCAGCCGCGAGATGCAATCGTGTGGCTTTGACGAAGTCAGCATCGATGCTGTAGGCAACGTGGTGGGTCGATACCGCCCGGCAGCTTCAGGCGGCAAATACCTGCTCACCGGAAGTCATTACGACACCGTGCGCAATGGCGGAAAATACGATGGACGCTTGGGTTTCTTTGTGCCCATGGCTTGCGTACAAGCCTTGCATCAGCAAAGCAAGCGGCTGGCCTTTGGCATCGAAGTCGTGGCCTTTTCTGAAGAAGAAGGTCAACGCTACCGTGCCACGTTTTTGGGCTCGGGTGCTTTAATAGGTGACTTCAAACCCGAATGGTTAGAGCAGTTAGACGCTGACGGTATTTCCATGCGCCAAGCCATGGTCCATGCGGGTTTGCGTGTCGAAGACATTCCCCGTATCCGGCGCGATCCGGCACAGTATCTGGGCTTTGTCGAAGTGCACATTGAACAAGGGCCGGTCCTCAATGAAATGAATTTACCCCTGGGTGTGGTCACCTCCATCAATGGCAGTGTCCGCTTTTTGGCCAAGATCATTGGCACGGCCAGCCATGCGGGTACCACCCCGATGGAGCGACGCCGTGACGCTGTCTCAGCTATGGCCGAACTGGCTTTGTACATGGAGCAACGCGCTGCGCAAGACGGCGATTCGGTGGCCACCATCGGCCAATTGAATGTGCCCAACGGCTCCATCAATGTGGTGCCGGGGGTGTGCCAGTTTTCAATGGACATGCGTGCGCCGCGAGATGCTCAGCGCGATGCCCTGGTCAAGGATGTTCTGTCTCAACTGCAAGCCATTTGCGAGCGCCGCAGTGTCCGGCTGGAACTCGAAGAAACCATGCGCGTGGCTGCTGCGCCGAGCGCCCCCGCCTGGCAAGCGCGTTGGGAGCAAGCCGTTCACGCAACCGGGATGCCGGTCTTCAAAATGCCCAGCGGCGCAGGCCACGACGCGATGAAGTTGCACGAAGTGATGCCCCAAGCCATGCTGTTTGTGCGCGGCGAAAACGCAGGCATCAGCCACAACCCGCTCGAATCAACCACCAGCGATGACATGCAATTGTGTGTCGACGCTTTCTCTCATGTTTTGCAGCAACTGGAACAAGAAATTCAATGACTGTGACCCCCCCACACTTTGCACCACATTACGCACAACTCGACACTTGGATCGATGCCCACTTTGACGAGCAAGTCCGGTTCTTGCAAACGCTGGTGCAGGTGCCAACCGACACGCCGCCCGGTAACAACGCCCCGCACGCCGAGCGCACGGCAGAGCTGCTCCTAGCCATGGGCTTTGTGGCAGAAAAACACGCCGTACCAGAAGCCGACGTCAAGGCCTATGGCCTGGAAACGATTACCAACCTGATCGTGCGTCGAAAATACGGCGAAGGCAAAACCATCGCACTCAACGCACATGGCGATGTGGTGCCCCCGGGCGAAGGTTGGACCCACCCGCCTTATGGCGCTGAGATCCAGAACGGCGCGATGTTCGGCCGCGCCACCGCGGTGAGCAAGTCTGACTTTTCCACCTTCACCTTTGCCACACGAGCGCTTGAATCGCTTGGCCTGCCCTTGAAGGGCGGCGTGGAATTGCACTTTACTTATGACGAAGAGTTTGGCGGCGAAATGGGCCCCGGCTGGCTGTTGGCCAAGGGTTTAACACAGCCTGATCTGATGATCGCGGCAGGCTTCAGCTACCAGGTCGTGACCGCACACAACGGCTGCCTGCAGATGGAAGTGACCGTACACGGCGAGATGGCGCACGCAGCCATTCCCGACAGCGGCACGGACGCGTTGCAAGGCGCGGTGCACATACTGAACGCGCTGCATGCACTGAATACGCAGTACCTGCAGGTCACGTCGAAGGTCGAAGGCATCAGCCACCCTTACCTCAACGTGGGTCAAATCGTCGGCGGGACCAACACCAATGTCGTGCCAGGCAAAGTGATCTTCAAACTCGACCGCCGCATGATTCCCGAAGAAAATCCGGTGGAGGTCGAAGCGTCCATCCGCCACACCATTGCCAATGCAACCGCCAGTTTCAACCCGCCGCGTGGGGGCAAGCAACTCAAGGTGAATATCAAACGCCTGCTGCTGGCCAATGCCATGAAACCGCTGGCTGGCAACCAGCCACTGGTCGATGCGATCCAAAAGCACGGTCAAACCGTTATTGGAGAAGCCATTCCTGCGGTGGGCACACCGCTGTATACCGACGTACGCCTTTACTCTGAGCGCGGCATCCCTGGCGTGATCTATGGCGCGGGCCCCCGCACGGTGCGCGAGTCCAATGCCAAACGCTCAGACGAGCATGTGCAGTTGGAAGACGTGCGGCGCGCGACCAAAGTGGTGGCGCGCACGCTGCTGGATTTACTGGGCTGATTCTGAGCCATGTGCGACACAGATCAGACTGTTTCGCGCTTAAATTAAGTGCTGTTATTTAACCCAAAACAAGTTCAAACCATGTCCGCTTTTGCTTCTAAATTACCCCTTTCTGGCGTTCGTGTGCTGGACTTGTCACGGGTCTTTGCCGGCCCTTGGTGCGGCATGGTGCTGGGCGACTTCGGCGCGGAGGTGGTCAAAATTGAACACCCGGTGCGCGGCGATGATACGAGGGATTGGAGTATCCGCATTGGACAAACCGAATCGGCTTATTACAACAGCGTCAACCGCAACAAACGTTCGGTGACGGTCGACTTGCAAACCCCGGAAGGTCAGCAAATCGTGCGCGATCTGGCCCAACATTGCGACGTAGTTTTGCACAACTTCAAGTTTGGCGGTCTGGACAAATTAGGGCTGGGCTACGAGGACATACGCAAAGTCAAGTCCGACATCATTTACTGCTCTATTTCTGGCTACGACCGCACCGGCAAAGAAGCCAAACGCCCTGGCTACGACCTGGTGGTTCAAGGTGAGGCGGGCTTGATGGCGCTCAACGGCGAGGCCTCACAACCTCCTTTGAAATTTGGCATGGCCGTGGTCGACATGTTCACCGGCATGTACAGTGCGCAGGCCATTTTGGCCGCCTTGTTTGAAAGGCAAAACACCCACCAAGGCCGTCACATTGAAATGGCCTTGTTCGATTGCGGCCTGATGATCACTTCATACTGCGGCCTCGAGGCCATGGTCATGAACGAGGACCCGCCCCGTTATGGCAATGCCCACCCTTCCATCGTGCCCTATGGCGTCTTTGAAACTGCGGATGGACCGGTGGTCATCACGGTGGGAAACAATGCGCAATTTCACCGTTTTTGCAAAGAAGTCATTGACCGTGAAGACTTGGCAAACGATGCCCGCTTTAAAACCAATCTGGACCGCCGCACCCACCGGGACATCTTGGTGCCTGAGATTTTGAAAGAGCTCAAAGCACGCCCGAGACAAATGCTGCTGCAAAAGCTCACGGCAGCAGGCATTCCCTGCGGCGAAGTCCTGGGTTTGTTAGAAGCCTTGAATTCAGACCGCGTCAAAGCGGGCGGTTTGGTCACGCAACAGTCGCATCCTGTCGCGGGTTCTACACCGGTGCTGACGTCACCCTACCGTTTTGATGGCGAACGCATGCCCGTTCGCCTGCCACCGCCCGTTTTGGGTGAAGGCACCCAGGACATCCTGAAAGATTGGTTGGGATTGCCCAGTGAACGCATCAGTGAATTGAAAACCAAGGGTGTTATTTAAAACCTCAGGGTTTACACGCATTACACCCCATCTATTATTGTATACAGTTGAGTAAACAATGCAGTGCACAAGCGCCTGTCTGCCTTGTAACTTTGTTGGGGATGCGTCATGAGGCGTGGTGTTTCCACGCAGAGGCCGTTGACCGCAAATAGGTTACGCTTGTGAGGCCCTTTGCCTAAGAGACTGACGAATCAAATGAACGACAACCTCTCCCCCGCCGAACACGCTCTGCGCGAAGCTGCCCGTGATTACCACCGTTTTCCCACCCGAGGGAAAATTTCGGTGACGCCGACCAAGCCTTTGTCTAACCAACGCGATTTGTCGCTCGCCTACTCGCCGGGCGTGGCTTACCCTTGTTTGGACATTGAAGCCGACCCGTCCAAAGCCCACGAATACACCTCCCGTGGCAATTTGGTTGCTGTGATCACCAACGGCACCGCGGTGCTGGGCTTGGGTGACATTGGCCCGCTGGCCGCCAAGCCCGTGATGGAAGGCAAAGCTTGCTTGTTCAAAAAATTTGCGGGCATTGATGTCTACGACATTGAGCTGGCCGAGCGGGATCCGGACAAGCTGGTCGACATCATTGCCGCCATGGAGCCCACGCTGGGGGGCATCAACTTGGAAGACATCAAAGCGCCCGAATGCTTCTATATCGAAAAGAAGTTGCGCGAGCGCATGAATATTCCGGTTTTTCATGACGACCAGCACGGCACCGCCATCATTTCAGCCGCAGCCATGCTCAACGGTCTGGAGTTGGTCGGCAAGGACATCAGCCATATTAAGCTCGCCGTGTCGGGTGCGGGTGCTGCGGCTATTGCGTGCCTGGACGTGATGGTGGGCTTGGGTGTCAAGGTCGCAAACATTTTTGTAAGTGACTCCAAAGGCGTGATTTACCGAGGCCGCCCCGGCGGTTATGACGAATCCAAAGCCCGTTATGCGCAACAAACCGAAGCCCGCACGCTGGCCGATGCGGTCAATGGGGCCGATGTGTTCTTGGGCTGTTCTGCCCCCGGCGTGATGACGGTGGACATGATCAAGACCATGGCCCGCGACCCCATTATTTTGGCGCTGGCCAACCCTGAACCTGAAATCCGGCCTGAGCTGGCCAAGGCCGCCCGCCCGGACTGCATCATTGCCACGGGCCGTTCGGACTACCCGAACCAGGTCAACAATGTCTTGTGTTTTCCCTACATTTTCAGGGGTGCTTTGGACTGCGGCGCGACCAAAATCACCGAAGCCATGAAGCTCGCTTGCGTGCGTCAGATCGCCGATTTGGCCAAAGCCGACATCAGTGAAGAAGTGGCCAGTGCTTATGAAGGCAAAGAGTTGTCTTTTGGGCGCGACTACATCATTCCAACACCGTTTGACTCGCGCTTGATCTTGCGCATCGCGCCGGCCGTCGCGCAAGCCGCTGCTGAATCCGGTGTGGCCACGCGCCCCATCACCGACATGGATGCGTACCGCCAACAACTGCAAAGCTTTGTGACGCAAACCGGCATCTTGATGCAACCCGTTTTCAATGCGGCCAAGGCCTTGACAAAGGGTCTCGCACGGGTCGCCTATGCCGACGGCGAAGACCAGCGCGCCTTGCGCGCCGCGCAGATGGCGATTGATGAAAAAGTGGCCCAACCGATCCTGATCGGACGTCCTTCCGTCATTACTGCCCGCATCGAAAAAGCGGGCCTGCGTATGCGGTTGGGTGTGGACGTACACAACGTCAATCCTGAAGATGACCCTCGCTTTCGCCAATACTGGGAACACTACCACCAGTTGATGAAACGCAGCGGTGCGACCCCTGATGTCGCCAAGGCCGCGGTAAGACGCTCCAACACCATCATTGGCTCGCTGATGGTTTCGCTGGGTGATGCCGACGCCATGATTTGCGGCCTGACAGGCAACTACATGACGCATTTGGAGCGAATCGACAGCATTTTGGGCAAACGTGCAGGGGCGAACAACTATGCCGCCGTGAACGCCTTGATGACCAACCAAGGCCCGCTGTTCATCACCGACACTTATGTGAATGAAGACCCGAGCGCGGAACAACTGGCCGAGATCGCCGCCATGGCAGCGCTGGAAGTGCAGCGCTTTAACGTGGTCCCTAAAGTGGCATTTTTGTCGCACTCAAGCTATGGCTCTTCCAAGCGCGCCTCTGCACGCAAAATGCGCATGGCCCGTGACCTGTTTGTGGCGCAACACCCCGACATCGAGTGCGATGGCGAGTTGCACGGCGACGCAGCACTCAAGCCTGAAATTCGCAATGCCTATCTGGAGGACAGCACACTTTCCGGCACGGCTAATTTGCTGGTCTGCCCCAATCTGGATGCAGCCAACATTTTGTACAACGTACTGAAAACCACGACCAGTGGCGGGGTGACGGTGGGCCCTATCTTGATGGGCGCGGCCGGGACTGCACATATTCTCACGCCTGCTGCAACGGTTCGCCGTATCTTGAACATGACCGCTTTGGCGGCTGCTCCCAATTCAGTTGCCCGATAATGGCACCCTTATTGCTTGATCAGTATCTTCATCCCGATTTCATTTGCACTGGAGCCTCAAAATGAGCAAACGTTTCTTCCTCAAAGCCACCGCCATGCTGGCCCTTGTGACCAGCATGGGCGCCGTCCATGCACAGACCACCCCCATCAAATTTCAATTGGACTGGCGTTTTGAAGGCCCAGCCGCCTTGTTTTTGACGCCTGTGGCCAAGGGTTATTTCAAAGACGCCAAGTTGGACGTCACGGTCGATGCTGGCAACGGCTCTGGCGGCGCGGTGACCCGTGTGGCCTCTGGTGCCTATGACATGGGCTTTGCCGACCTGGCTGCCTTGATGGAATTCCACGCCAATAACCCCGATGTGCCCAACAAGCCCGTTGCGGTCATGATGGTGTACAACAACACCCCCGCATCGGTCATGTCCCTGAAGAAGTCAGGCATCAAGACACCCGCTGATTTGTCAGGCAAAAAACTGGGCGCACCCGTGTTTGATGCGGGGCGTCGTGCCTTTCCAATTTTTTCCAAAGAAAACGGGATCTCCAATGTCGCCTGGACGGCCATGGATCCCCCTCTGCGTGAAACCATGTTGGTGCGTGGTGATGTGGACGCCATCACCGGTTTTACCTTCACCTCCTTGCTGAACATCGAAGCGCGTGGCGTCAAAGCAGAAGACGTGACGATTTTTCAATACCCCGACTTCGGCGTCAAGTTGTATGGCAACGCCATCATTGCATCGCCTAAAATGATCAAAGAAAACCCAGCGGCTGTGAAAGCTTTCCTCGCCGCTTTCACCAAGGGCGCCAAGGATGTCATCACCAATCCGGCAGCCGCCATCAATGACGTCAAAGCGCGCGATGGCATCATCAACGTCGAGTTGGAAACACGCCGCATGAAGCTGGCCATTGACACCGTCATCAACAGTCCTAGTGCCCGCGAAGAAGGTTTCGGCCAGATCAGGGGCCCTCGATTGAGCCTGATGGCCTCGCAAGTGTCGGACGCCTTCAACACCAAGTCACGCGTCAACCCCGAAGCCGTCTGGAACGGCAGTTTTCTGCCTACCACCAAAGAGCTGGACATCCTGCCCAAGCCAGCCAAAAAATAAGCCGCAACACAGCCGCATTGCGCATGACATCGCCCAACTTTGTTGACTTTCAAAACGTCTGGCTCGCCTACAACGACGAGCTGTTAGCAGAAAATCATTTCGCGGTTGAAGACATCAACCTGCAGGTTAAACAAGGCGAGTTCATTGCCATTGTGGGGCCGTCTGGCTGCGGTAAATCCACCTTCATGAAGTTGACCACGGGTTTGAAAAAGCCCAGCAAAGGGCGCATTCTGGTGGATGGCGCGCCGGTGACCGGGCCGCTCAAAATAAGCGGCATGGCCTTTCAAGCGTCATCTCTGCTTCCTTGGCGCACCACACTGGACAATGTCTTGCTGCCGCTCGAGATCGTGGAGCCTTTTCGGTCCAACTTCAAGCAAAAACGGGCTGAGTACGAAGCCCGTGCCATCCAGTTGCTGCAAACCGTGGGGTTGTCAGGCTATGAAAAAAAATTCCCTTGGCAACTTTCTGGGGGCATGCAACAACGTGCCAGCATTTGCCGCGCATTGATCCATGAACCGAAAATGCTGCTGCTCGACGAGCCTTTTGGTGCGCTTGACGCGTTCACGCGAGAAGAGTTGTGGTGCATTTTGCGAGATCTTTGGACTGCGCAAAAATTCAACGTGATTTTGGTTACCCATGACTTGCGCGAATCGGTTTTCCTGGCTGACACGGTGTATGTGATGAGCAAGAGCCCTGGCCGATTTGTGGTCAAGCGCGACATTGACTTGCCGCGCCCCCGCGACCTTGAAATCACCTACACCCCCGAGTTCACCAACATCGTGCATGAGCTGCGGGGCCACATTGGTGCCATGCGCCAAACAAGTGCAGTCACCCCAACTTGATCCCGCCATGAAACAAAAAACACTTGAAAGCTGGTCGCCCTGGATTTTATTGGTGGCGACAATTTTGATTTGGCAGGCCTTGTGCTCGGCCTTTCAAGTTTCAGAGTTTATTTTCCCCAGCCCCTGGCGGATTGCAGTGCAAACCATCGAATACCGCGATGTCATTGCGGGCCACGCCTGGCGCACCTACTGGGTCACGATGGCGGGTTTTGGCATTGCCATTGTGGTCGGCGTCTTGTTGGGCTTTGTGATCGGCAGCTCGCGATTGGCCTATGCGGCGGTTTACCCCTTGATGACCGCATTCAACGCATTGCCTAAAGCGGCCTTTGTGCCGATCTTGGTGGTGTGGTTCGGCATTGGTATTGGCCCCGCCATACTGACCGCGTTTTTGATCAGTTTCTTTCCGATCATGGTGAACATTGCTACAGGCTTAGCCACCTTGGAGCCTGAACTCGAAGACGTGCTGCGCGTGCTCGGTGCCAAGCGCTGGGATGTGTTGGTCAAGGTAGGGCTGCCCCGATCGATGCCTTACTTCTACGGTTCACTCAAAGTGGCGATCACATTGGCCTTTGTGGGCACCACCGTGTCAGAAATGACGGCCGCCAATGAAGGCATTGGTTACTTGTTGATCTCTGCCGGTTCTGCCATGCAAATGGGCCTGGCCTTTTCAGGTTTGGTGGTGGTAGGCGCAATGGCCATGGTGATGTATGAACTCTTCAGTTACATCGAAAAACACACCACGGGTTGGGCACACCGCGGCTCTCAGAATGATTAGATCCTTCTAAATATCATTCATCCCCTAAAAAGAGCACATGCTCTTTTTTTATTTTAAAGATCTACCATTGATTTTTATCAATTTATTCGATTTAATACCCATTTTATAGATACTGGCATTTTCTACCTTAAAACGCAATCAATTCAAGGAAAAATGATGAATTCAACAGAGCTTATAGCCGAGCCCGCCAAAACGGGCCCCAACGCCTTTGACGTCGGTTTTATGATCTTGATGGCCTGCTTGATGGTGTTTGTCTTTTGGTTGACGACGATGAACTACTCTGAAGGTATGAAAACTGAAGTGGCTAAGCGCAATGGCGAGGCGTGGACAGAATGGCTGACCACAGCGGGCACAGCCCGATTCAACGACGGTTTTGCGCACGCGCCCTGTTCAGGCAAGGCCGAGCCCGGCACTTGGGGGGAATGTGCCACCTATATCAAAACGCAAACCAGCCTGAAGGCTTTGGTCAACACCTTCTTTGACAAACCACCTGAATTGATAGCGGCATGCAACAAAGAAGACCGCTCCACCACCGGCGCGATCGTCATTGAAAACATGGTGGCAACACCTCCCGGCTCTGCCGTTCCTTTTATTGTCAAGCCCTTGATCAATGAGGACCTCATCACCTCCAAGTTGCAGTTGCGAATCAGCGTTTGCGACAAGGGTGGTTATTCGATCAAAGTTTCTGAGTTTGAGTTCTGAGGCGCACCATGGAAAACGATAAAACCATCTATCTCAAAGACCTGAACGTCGCCTCTTTGCTGGGCAAGCACGAGGAAGCGAACATCCCGAGTGACTTGCCCATGCGCAAGTGGTTGTTCTCGTGGCTGTTGGACACCAACATCCCTGGCAACATGCAGAAATCCGTGGACAAATGGCTCGGCATTTTGATTGTGGCCAACCTTTTCTCCCTGATGTTTGAACAAGTGCCCGCGGTATTTGAGCCTAACAAGCAGTGGTTCCACATTTTTGACATTTTCTCCGTTGCGGTGTTCACGGTGGAGTACCTGCTGCGCCTGTACATGGCGCCAGAAGACCCTGAATTCAATTCGAAAAAATATGCTCGATTGGGTTTTGTCAGGAGCCCCTTCGCCATCATTGACTTCTTGGCAGTTGCACCCTTTTACTTGCAAGCCTTCTTGCCTTTTGACTTGCGCGTGCTGCGGGCTTTGCGGTTGCTGCGAATTTTGAAATTAATGCGGATTGTGGTGCCAGCCTACAAGGACTTCCAAGTCTTGAATGCCGGTCGAACTTTCCGCCAAAAAGTACACGCACTGGTCTTTCCAAGCAAATTTGGCGGCGAATTGCAAAAAATATTCGATGTCTTCATTGGTATTTGGGTCTTACTGTCGGTATTGGCCGTGATCCTGGAGTCGGTTCAAAGCATTCACTACATCCTGAATTTGCAATTTGTCATTCTGGATGGTGTCGCAGTGGCTATTTTTTCGCTGGAATATTTCATGCGCTTGTATTCGTGCGTAGAAGAACCAGGGCATAAAAATGCGCTCATGGGCAGGCTCAAACAAGCCAAGTCACCTTCCACCTTCATCGACTTCATTGCCATACTGCCCTTTTTCTTAGAGGTCTTTTTGCATCACCTTCTGGATTTGAGGTTCTTGCGGATATTCCGCCTGTCCAGATTACTCAAACTCACCCGCAACAGTGATGCCACCGAAGTCTTGTTCCGTGTGATTGCACGTGAATGGCCTGTCATGGGCGCTGCCGCCTTCATCATGGGCTTGCTGCTGGTCTTGACCGCCAGCTTAGGCTATCTTCTCGAGCACGATGCGCAACCTGAGAAGTTCGAAAACATTCCCCAGTCGATTTACTGGGCCGTGATCACACTGGCTTCAGTGGGCTATGGCGACATTTCACCGGTGACCCCCGTCGGGCGCGCCATGACCTCTGTACTGGCCTTGCTGGGGATTGGTATTTTTGCCATCCCTGCTGCCCTGTTGGCGTCTGCTTTCAGTGACGAATTGGTCAAAGATCGTGATGCATTGAAGGCCAATTTATTTGCAATTCTTAAAGACGGCAAAATTGAAGAAAAAGAGGCTCAATTCATCCGCGAAGAAGCTGAACGTCTTCACCTTACAGTTGCTGAAGTCAATGCCTTGATTGATACGGTGATGAAAGAAAAGGAAATCGAGGACAACCTCAAAGCCTTACCAATCCATACCATTGCACTAAGGCCTGAGCACGCTGTTGAGTACTTTAAAACAGCGATCAGTGAGTTAAGGCAATTGAGCATGCAAATGGAGCCTGGCAAGTTCGAAGAGGAAGCCAAACAGTCTGACCGCCTGACGGCATCTGAAATGGCTTTATGGCATCAAATACAAGGTAAACAGCAATGATTTGAAGTTATCATCAGCGATTGATATTTTTATCAATTTCAGGTTTTATCTTCACACATTGCAACGCCAGTCATGCTCGGAAAATTTCAAAAAAATGTGATGGAGATCCTGGCAGGGGCTCCTCACCAACCCCTCAGTCGGTATGTGGAGTGGGTGATCACGGTTGTCGTTCTGGTGAACTGTTCGGCGGTGATTTTGGACTCGGTTCCTGAAATTCACGCCGATCACAAAGAGTTCTTTCATGAGCTGGAATTCTGGAGCGTGATGTTTTTCACCGCGGAATACATTCTGCGCGTTTGGTCCCTGGGAGTACGTTACGCGCCTGAAGAAGGCGGCGCCTGGAAGGGCCGCAAAGGCTACATTTTCAGCCCCTTTGGTTTGATCGACTTTTTTGCCACCATGCCCCATTACTTGCATATTTTTTTCCCGGGTTTGGATCTGCGTATCTTGCGCGTCCTGCGACTTTTGCGCATCTTGAAACTGTCAAAGTACAACACCGCTTTGCAAGACTTGTTTCAAGCGGTTTACGCCGAGAGGCGTGCCTTCGGTTCGGCTGCTTTTTTACTGTTGATTTCAACGGTGGTGTCGGCCTCATTGATGCACTTTGCGGAAGGCCATGAGCAACCGGAAGCCTTTGGCTCCATTCCACACGCCATTTACTGGGCTATCGTCACCATCACTTCAGGTTATGGAAACGTCGAACCCGTCACCAAGGCGGGTGAGGTTATTGCTTTGATGACAGGCTTTCTGGGGGTGTGCATGGCCGCGATCATGACGGGTATTGTGGCTTCCGCTTTTTCGACACAACTCTCACGCAAGAAGTCGGCCTATCTGGTTCAACTGCGCAAAGTACTGGAAGACGGTGTGGTCAGTGATGCAGAACGCAGCACCCTCAAAAAACTCCAAACACAGTACCGTTTATCGGACGCAGAAGTTCAAAAAATGTCCGATGAAATCCTCGCTGCCAAAGCAAGCACGTCATGAGCGAAGCCGCCCCAAGCAGTTTGCGAAAAATCAAACGCAGGATTTACGAAATCCTTGAAGGCGAGGTCATTGACCGGGCCAGCCGTACATGTGAAATTTCCATCGCATTGTTGGTCGTGGCCAACGTGGTAGCGATCATTCTGGAATCAGTTCACTCCATTCACGAAGCCTACGAAGCCTACTTTCACATTTTTGACTTGGTCAGTGTGATTATTTTTTCACTGGAATATGTGCTCCGCGTATGGACCTACAGCGAAAAACACACCGGCCCTGGCGACAGCCCTTGGAAAGGCCGCAAGGAATATGTGTTCAGCGTATTCGGTTTGGTTGACTTCTTCAGCACCGTGCCGTTTTACTTGCAATTGCTTTTCCCTGGCGCCGATTTGCGTGTGCTGCGGATGTTCCGCTTGCTTCGGATTTTCAAACTTTCACGCTACAACAGTGCGATGGAAGACATGCTGGAAGCGATCAAGTCCGAGTGGGACTCTTTTTCTTCGGCCATGTTCCTGCTGTTCATCAGTTGCCTGCTCTTTTCTTCGCTGATCTACATCATTGAAGGCCATGACCAACCGGAGGTTTTCCCCTCTATTCCCGCAGCCATGCATTGGTTCATATTGACCATCATCTCGGGATGGGGCAATGTGGATCCTGTGACCTATCTGGGTACCGTATTGGTGATTGTGACGCAGATACTGGCCATTGCACTGGCCGCCATCCTGACGGGTGTGGTGGCCACGGCGTATACCTCGCAGGTGCAGCGGCGTGAATCCACCTATGAAATGGAAGTGCGTGAAGTGCTGGCCGACGGCGTTGTGACCGAAGAAGAAAAAATCAAACTGAAAACCCTGCAAGCAAAATATGGCATGTCTGACGAACAGGTAAATGCGATTGCCAGACAGGTTCAAGCAGAAAACAAAAATGACTGATGACCATGACATGGATGGGGCACTTTAAAATAGCCCCATGACTTGGCACGCGGAACTCTCTCTTGACTACCTGAATGAGAACCACCGCAGCGTCGCCCGTTACGCCCATAAAGGACCGCTGAGGATTTTAAAAAGTCTCTATCCAGAAGGCGATGCGGTGTGTCACAACGTGCTGGTCCATCCTCCCGGTGGTTTGGTTGGAGGCGACACCCTGGACATGACCGTGACTGTCGGTTCGGGCGCACACGGACTGGTCACGACACCGGGTGCAACCCGCTTTTACAAATCAGATGCAGGCTTGGCGACCCAACAATTGAAGGCCCGTGTCGAAGATGGCGCGCGACTTGAATGGTTACCTCTCGAAGCCATTGCCTACAACCAATGTGACGCCCTCAACCGTGCGGTTTTCGATCTTTCACCCAGCGCCGAAATGATGGCTTGGGACATCACGGCACTGGGTTTGCCGGCCGCTGGCATGCCTTTTGATCAAGGAACTTTCAGACAACATTTGGAGATCAAGGGGGCGTGGTTGGAGCGCGCTACCTTGAGTGCCTCGGACACCCGCTTGATCAACAGTCCATTGGGTCTGGCCGGACACAAATGCATGGCGACTTTGGTTTTCGCCAGCGGGAGCGCCATGGCGTCGGCCCGATTAGAGCGTGGTCTGGCCAGTGCCAGAGAGCGGGTGGAGGCGCACGGTCTTCGCCTTCAAGCGGGTGTGACCTCACCGCACCCGCAGATCATGGTCGCTCGCGTTTTAGCGCCTGTCACTGAACATGCCATGCAACTGCTCAAACACATTTGGGCCGTTTGGCGGCACGACATGTGGCAACTGGGCAGCACCCCTCCTCGCCTATGGAATCTTTAACCTCTTCGGAGCAAGTCGAACCTTCAGATCCGGCGAACTCAAATCGCCACCAGCTGCTGAACGCGCTTTGACTTCATCTCACTGCCCGGCCCTTGTGCGATCACCTCGCCACGTTCCATGACCAGATACTGATCGGCCAACGCTTCGGCAAAGTCGTAGTACTGCTCACACAGCAAAATTGCCATGCGCTGGCCTTGCAGGCCCACATCGGCCAGGCGGCGAATCACCCGGCCAATGTCTTTGATGATGCTAGGCTGAATGCCTTCGGTGGGTTCATCGAGTATCAGCAAGCGCGGTTTGGCCGCCAGCGCCCGGGCAATGGCGAGCTGCTGTTGCTGACCGCCGGACAAATCACCACCACGCCGGTACAGCATTTGTTGGAGCACCGGAAACAACTCGAACAACTCGGGCGGAATAGGTGTACCGCCGGGCCGTGTGGCCAAGCCCATGCGCAGGTTGTCTTCTACCGTCAAACGGGCAAAAATTTCACGGCCTTGGGGCACGTAGCCAATGCCTGCACTGGCACGTTCATAGGGCTTGGCGCTGGTCAGGTCGCGGCCGTCCAAGTCAACGCTGCCGCTCTTGATCGGCACCAGCCCCATCAAGGATTTGAGCAAGGTGGTTTTTCCCACGCCATTGCGCCCGAGCAAAACGGTGACCTGGCCTTGCGCAGCACTCAAACTCACATCACGCAGGATGTGCGAGCCACTGTAATACTGGTGAATATTCTTAACGGTCAACATCTTCATCGTCCCAAATACACTTCGATCACCCGCTCGTCGGCCTGCACCTGATCGAGGGTGCCCTGGGCCAGCACCGCGCCATCGCACAGCACGGTGACGATGTCCGAGATGCTGCGAATGAAGCTCATGTCGTGTTCAACCACCATCAGCGAGTGCTTGCCCTTTAAACTCAAAAATAATTCTGCAGTCCGCTCGGTTTCATGGTCGGTCATCCCGGCGACGGGCTCATCGAGCAGCAAGAGCTGTGGGTCTTGCATCAGCAACATGCCGATCTCTAACCATTGTTTTTGTCCATGGCTCAAGGTGCCCGCCTGGACACGCACGCTGTCTGCCAAGTGGATGGTGTGAAGCACGTCAGCCAAACGGTCGCTTTGGCGAGAGTCGAGCTTGAAAAACATCGATGCTTTCACACCCTTGGGTGTCTTCAGCGCAAGTTCCA
>Ga0214919_10006060_pt1 | contig 16793 bp, 16 predicted proteins | sample LL1503_MetaG_FD_177994 | JGI IMG/M metagenome (GOLD analysis project Ga0214919, IMG submission 177994) | Freshwater microbial communities from Lake Lanier, Atlanta, Georgia, United States - LL-1503 | ecosystem: Environmental > Aquatic > Freshwater > Lake | place: USA: Georgia | collected... | reverse complement strand
TGCCTTTTTTGGTATTTTTATGATGTGTATCGTGCTTGGAATCATGACTACGGTTGTAGTGCCGAAAGTTACCGGATTCATTGTTGCTCAAGGTCTGACTTTGCCAGTTATGACTGTGGCTTTGATCGGCTTTTCCGACTTCGTTAAAAATAACTGGTACTTCATAATTTTTTCGGTCCCGCTCATTATGATTTTAATGAAACTTTTGGCAAAAAATCCGGAGATGGAAGTTAAAATTGACGATTTAAAATTAAAACTCCCGATTATTGGTCCAATCATCAGTAAAATTGACGCGGCAAAATTCTGTCAGTTTTTTGCTATGACTTTCAAAAGTGGTCTGGGCGTTATTGAATGTCTGGAAGCTTCAAGTTCAGTGATCAAAAATAAGGCGATGAAAAAAAGTATTATCGTAGTCAAACAGCAAGTTACCGACGGTCAATCTTTGGCAAAAGCAATTGCGCTTACTGGATATTTTCCAAACCTTGTAGTTCGAATGTTTAAAATCGGCGAGGAAAGTGGAAATATGGAAACGGCTCTACAAAATATTAAATTTTTCTATGACCGCGAAATTAATGACTCAATCGACAAATTAGTGGGAATGATTCAGCCAACTTTGACAATTGTGATGGGTGGCATGATCGCTTGGATTACAATCGCGGTATTCGGTCCGATTTACGGCTCTTTCTCCAAACTTAAATAATGTTAAAAGAGAAAATTTATTTCATTGTTGGAATTGGAACCGATATTGGAAAAACTTTTTTGGTTGAAAATTTATGTCGCAATTTTCCAAGTGCGATGGCGATAAAACCTATTATAAGTGGGTTTAAAGATGATGATGAAAATAGTGATTCAGCAAAAATTCTAAGTGTGATTAATAATTCTCAAATCTCCCTTAAATCACCCTTCGAAAGACTCAGGATGACATCGAAGTTGGATGATGTTTCGCCTTGGAGATTTGAAGAAGCTGTTTCCCCGCATTTTGCTGCTAAAAATTCTGGTACAGAAATCAACTTTTCTGATGTAAAAAACTTCTGCCAAGAAAAAATTTCTCTTGCTAAAACCAATAATCAATTTCTTTTTATTGAAGCTGCGGGGGGCGTAATGACGCCAATAAATGACGAAAAAACTTTCCTTGATTTAGCGGCAGAGTTAAAAATTCCAACCTTGCTCGTAAGTGCTAATTATCTGGGTTCAATCAGTCACACTCTTTGCGCAGTTACAGCTTTGAAATCAAGAAATGTGGCAATCGAAAAAATCATCATTAATGAAGATTTGCCAACTCGATTGCCGCCATCTTTATCGCCAAACCAAACAATTGAAAATTTCAGTAAAATCGAAGTAATTTCTTTAAAAAACCTACTTGCTAACAAAGCTTCTTCCAAATAAAAATCGGTCCCTGTTTTTATAAAATCAATTTCAACTGCAATGACCAACATCATCAATTTCTCCGATCATCAAAAAGAAAAAGAAGGCATTATTACGTCGATAGAAAATATCTCCCTGCAAAAGGAAAAAGACCGTCAGAAATGGGCGCATAAGGCGGAAATTCTTTGCGAAGCTTTACCTTACATGCGCAAATTTGCCGGTGAAACTTTTGTGATTAAATTTGGTGGTTCGGCGATGGGCGGCGATAAAAATTTACGCAATTTTGCAAAAAATGTTGTGTTGCTAAAACAGGTTGGAATTAACCCAATCATAGTTCACGGCGGTGGTCCACAAATTGGGCAGATGTTGGCGAAATTAAACATAAAATCTTCTTTCGTTGATGGTCTTCGCGTTACCGATTCTGATACGGTTGATGTTGTTGAAATGGTTTTGGCGGGTTCAATCAATAAAATGATTGTAAAAGAAATTAATGCCGCAGCGGGAAAAGCAATTGGCATTTGTGGTAAAGATGGCAATTTAATTCGCGCCAGAAAATTAACTAGAACCAAAAAAGATCCAGATTCAAATATCGAAAAAATTCTTAATTTAGGTTTCGTTGGCGAGCCTTATTTAATTGATCCAGAAGTGTTGAATGTTTTCGAAGATTCAGACATCATTCCAGTAATTGCACCAATTGGAATTGGTGATAATGGTGAAACTTTCAATATTAATGCTGACACTGCTGCAGGCGCGATTGCCGCAGCTTTGCAAGCTTCAAAATTGATTATTTTAACTGATGTTGACGGCGTGATGTTGCCAAATGGTGAGTTGGTAAGTCATCTCAATATTGCAACTGCGAAGCAGATGATTCAAGACGGCGTGATTACTGGTGGCATGATTCCAAAAATTGAAACTTGTATTAACGCCTTGGAAAATAATGTTAGCTACGCCCATATTTTAAATGGTGGTGTGGATAATATTTTATTGATGGAAATTTTTACTGAGAGTGGCGCTGGAACTATGATTTTGTAAGTTAGACAATGTTAATTAATTTTATACCAAACTAAGAATTTATACTCTTACACCAAAGTAAAAATCTATTGATGATCTATAAATTCTTCTCAATTGCCGTAATAACTTCTTTAGATTGCGGATCGGTAGCAGAAGAAAACCAAGTGATAAAATTACCATTTTTATCAATCAAATATTTGTGAAAATTCCATTTTGGTGAGGCAAAAAAACCAGCTTCATTATTAGCCCAAAGATAAAATGGATGAGCATTTTCACCTTTAACTTTACTAACTTGAGTTAGCAAAAAAGTTACGTGAAATTCTTTGTGAACAAAATCTTTTACCTGTTGCAATTCGCCAAATTCTTGATTACCAAAATCGTTTGAAGGCACGCCAATTATTACCAAGCCACGACTTTTATATTTTTCATAAAGGCTTTGCAGGCTTTTATATTGAGGTGTGAATCCGCACTTTGAAGCGGTGTTTACAACTAAAATCAATTTGTCGCGATAATCTGACAAATCGATTTTTTTGCCGTCAATTCCGTTAAAAGAAAATTGGTAAGCATTCTTTGCGCTAATATTGGCAAAGCTTTCTTGGTCTAAGCAGAAAAATAAAAATAGACTGAAGAATATTTTATAAATTTTCATGATTTATGTTTATTTTGAATTGCTGAATTAAAGACTTAAAATAAATTTCTTAATCAAAACTGGACTTAAAATTAATGTCGCAATCGTTGAGCTGATTATTCCGCCAAAAAATTAATTAGCTAACAGTGTCTAGTCTATACCAAAAATATTTACTAATTCACAAACTAAAACTCCCAACAAAAACCACTTCAAATTTCTCTGTTTTTTCTTCGATCTTGCCCATTTCAACAAAAAAATTGGATCTTGGTGAAATTTAAAAAAAGCATTTTGTGCCACATCATTATCCAGAATTTCTTCTAGTTTTTTTAGTTTAAAATCGGAAAAATCTTCAAAGTCAAATCCATTCAAATCAAGGTTAGAACTCGTATGAGTGCCGCTATTATCAAAGCCGATATTTTTGACCAAAGTTTTAAGTGGATGTAAAGTATAGGCGTTATTTTTAAACATCGAATAAGACATTTGAATGTCCCAAGTGTCGATCTTTTTTTGCATCTGAAATTTCAACATTTCAGCCATATTTGAGCCGGGTCTGTTAAACTCTTTCACCAAATTTTTATCTTTAACAAATTCAGCATAGTCCTTAACTTCAAAATCGATTTTCTGCCAGCGATCTTTCCAAGTTCCCAAGCCCCAAGCGCAGTTGCGACCTTTGGCGAAAAAAATATCGGCGGAATAATTTTTTGGATATTCGATAATTTTTGGCGAATAATTAAAACCAGTAATACACCAAACTTCAGGGGAATTTTTATAAAATTGTAAACCTTCATTAATAAATCTGAGGAAATTTTTGGCAGTTAAAATATCATCTTCAACTACGATTATATTTTCACTATTTTCTAGAACCGCACTAATACCGCCCGTAATTGAGTTTTTAATACCGTGATTTAATTCTCTTTTGAGAATATGTTTGATTTTAAATCCAGAAATTTCATCAATAACTTGGTGAACTTCTTTTAAAGACGGCAAATCTTTGATGTTTCTTGGGCCATCGCAAAAAATAAAAATTTCTGATTCTGCGGCTAAATCATTTTGCGCCAAAGCTTCTAAAACTTCTTTGGTTTTGTCGGCGCGATTGAAACAAAAAAACGCGATTGGCGCTGGCTTAAACAATTGATTCATAAAGCTCCCGCGTTTGTCGGGCAACATTTTGCCAAGTAAATAATTTATTTCTCTCTAAACCTTTTGCACTCATTTTTTTTCTTAAATCAGAATCAGAAATGATGTTTTCAACACTAGCTTTGATCGCTAAATTATCTTTCGCATCAAAGTAAATTGCTGCATCTCCCGCAACTTCTGGAATTGGTTCTTTATTGCTTGCAAGCACAGGGCAACCGCAAGCAAAAGCTTCGAGCAAAGTTACATAAAAACCTTCGCAATAAGAAGGCGCTAGAAAGGCGAGAGCATTTTTGTAAAGACCGACCAAAGTTGAATCATTACCTTGAATTGCAAAAACTTTTTTATCTAAACCGTGGCTGGCTAAAAAAGTTTTTTCCTTTTTGTTAAAAGGCTGACCAAAGCATAAAAGATTTAAATTTGGATTATTTTTTAGAGTTTGCTCAATTGCCAAAACCGTGAAATAAAAGTTTTTATAAATGCCTCTAGTTCCAACGTAGAGTAAGTATTCTTGGTTTGATGAAATAAATAAATTGCGATCGATATTTATCGAAGTATCAAGCGAACAAGCTTGTGCAATTACGGCGATTTTGTCTTCTTTAATATCGGTTAAGCGGATTAAATCTTTTTTGGTATTTTCTGAAACCACGATAATTTTTTTTGCTTTTTTCGCCGATTCCAATTTTAAATTTGCAGTTTGATCTTTTGGTGAAAAAAACTCAGGATAAAGTTCGTAAGTCATATCGTGAATTGTGGTCACGAAAGGTTTGTTTTTCAGATATTCAAGGAAATATCTGCTGTAATAAGTTGGGTGAAAAATATCGAAATTTTCTGATTCAAAAAATGAATTAATTGCCGCAAAATTTTGATCTTTTTTTAAGAATTTCTGAATTTTACTGGGTGCGATTTTTGGATTTACGATATTTGTAAATTCCTTCAAATATTCATTTTCATGTTCAACAACCGGCAATAAAATTTCGGTATTTTCTTCTTGTTTCAAATGGTCGATTAAATTGCAAAAAAAACGCGAAATGCCGCCGTTTTTTTGGGAGACGAAGATTTGATGGTCGAAGAGAATTTTCATTAATGTTTGAATTCGTTTTCAGGATCTATTCACAAAGGTTAAACCAAAGATTTAACCTCTCTTTGCGGAAATGGAATGCGGATATTGTTTTCTTGAAGTTTATCCCAGATATTTATCAAAACATCGCTCTTCGGCTTGGCGCGGCCTTCTACAATGTCGCTGATCCAGAAATAAAGTGTAAATTTAATATCATATTCGCCAAAAGATGTAACGAAACATTCAGCTTCTGGATAGTTTAAGCAGCGCGAATTTTCTCGCGCACAATTTAATAAAATATCGCGAACCATTGTCAAATCTGAGCCGTAAGCCACGCCTAAATTAATTTCAATTCTGGCGCGGTTATTGGTGTAACTCCAATTTGCCACTTTTTGAATGATGAAATCTTCATTTGGTACCATGATTTCTTTACCGTCAGAGCCTTCAATCAAAGTGTAGCGACCGCCAAAATGTTTTACGATGCCGTAAATATTGCCACCATCAAGTTCAACAACGTCGCCGATTTCGACTGATTTTTCAAAAAGTAAAATAATACCGCTGATAAAATTGGAGGCGATTTTTTGTAAACCAAACCCGATTCCCACGCCAACAGCACCGCCAATTACAGCTAGAGCTGTCATATCAACCCCAAAAGTTTTAAGCAGAATTATGATTACTATTGCGTAAACGAAGATATCGATGAATTTTGCGATGATACTTTTAGTGCTAGATTTAATGCTTTTGGAGTTATCGACGTAAGACTTACTTTTTTTGCTTACTAAACTTGAGATCCAAAACACAATCATCAAAACGATGATGGCTTTGATTACGAGGTAAATTGAAATGCGGACATTGCCGATTTTGAAAGCGTAGAAATCGAGATATTCAATTACTAAATCGAGCATGCCGAAAATGTCGAGAATTAAGGCGGGAATTAAAAAAAATCCGGCGATATTGGCAACAAAACTATTGTTGGATGAAATGCGTAGGAAGCGCAGAAATAAAAAAAGTGCAACCAATTTTAATGTAGTGGAAAAAAGAATAGTTTCTTTGAAAAATTCGGAATAAATCGATAGTCCGATTGCAAGAAAAATTACGGCAAAAATTGGATAGAGTAGCGGAATGAGATATCTGGTGACGAGGCGATTAAGTTCGATATTTTTTTTAAGAGTAGAAGAAATGATTTTTGGGAAAATGAATTTGCGGCTTAGTTTGTAAAAAGCATAAGAAAGAATGAAGCATAAAATCAGTGACAAAGACTGCCAATAAAGGCTAGAGCTCGCAACTGTTTTTTCGAGGACTTCGATAAGTTGATCGTAGCTGATTGTTTCTTTCATTTTTGAACTATTTTTAGTTTAGCTTTTCCTCGCTTTATTATCCTTAATTCTGTAAGCCAAGGATGACAAGGGTTTATTCTCCTTGTCCTGACGTGTATCCGGGTTTGCCGTCGAACAAATACAAGCCTTCATATTTCACAAAATCAATTTCTTTTTGATTCATAATCGAAAGCATTTCAATAATGTCTTGATGCGTGATTATTTTTTTAGCATCAATAATATCATTGCTTGATTTTCCAGTAATTCCTTTGCCGATAAAACGTAAAATTGTTTGTCCGCCTGCGTAATTTGGCATCATGTGTTTATCGAGATGCGGCCATAGTAGAAGACCTTTGGCGCTGATCATTTTAACTTCCAGCTTTTCGCTTTCCATACCTTTTAAAACTTCTAATAAATCGTCGAATTTTTCGCTCCATTCCACGAATAAATCAAAACCGATCAAAGTTCTTTTTTCTGTTTTTTGAGCAATTTCTTCACCTTTAATTTCGGTTTTATTGTCTGAAGTAGAAAAGTTGGCAAGCGGCAATTGGATTGGTTTTTGACCTAATCTAGAAATTACTTCACGAGTAAATTCTTTGGTTCCAACTTTCTTTTTACTACTGTTTTCATTGAAAATATCAGCAGTGTGAATTCCGTCTTCAATCGTTTTATAAAGTGCATTTCTAATGTTGTTGGCAACTTCAGTTTGACCGATATGAACTAACATCATAATCGCACCATGCAGCAATCCTGTTGGGTTAGCAATATCTTGCCCAGCAATATCTGGCGCTGATCCATGAATTGCTTCAAACATAGCATAATCTTTGCCGATATTTGCTGAACCCGCCAAGCCTACAGAACCTGATGTTTCAGCAACAACGTCGGAAATAATATCGCCGTAAAGATTCATTGTTACAATCACGTCAAAAATTTCAGGCTTAGCGGCAAGACGCGCCGTTCCTATGTCGATGATGTAATGTTCATTTTTAATTTGAGGATATTCTTGAGCAATTTCATCAAAAACTTTATGAAAAATTCCATCTGTCATTTTCATAATGTTGTCTTTTGAAAAACAGCTTACTTTTTTTCTGCCATTGGCAACCGCATATTCAAAAGCATAACGAATAATTTTTTCACAACCCTTGCGAGTCACTAATTTCAAGCATTCGTAAGTTTGTTCGGATTGACGATATTCAATGCCGGCGTAAAGATCTTCTTCATTTTCGCGCACAATAACCACATCCATTCCCGGACATTTTGTGGCGATGAAAGGGTGAAATGACGAAACTGGGCGCACATTGGCAAAAAGACCAAGCTTTTTTCTCATAGTCACATTCAAACTTTTGTAACCACCACCTTGCGGAGTTGTAATTGGTGCTTTTAACAAAATGCGCGTGCTGTTTAAATCTTCCCAAGCCGAGGGCATAAGACCGGAATTAAAACCTTTTTCGTAAATTTTTTTACCAACTTCGATAACATTAAATTTAATATCAGCTTTTGCTTCTTTAAGAATTTCAAGAGTGCTTTCCATAATTTCTGGTCCAATGCCATCGCCATACGCAACCGTTATTGTTCTAGTCATTTATAAATTGATTTTTGATTGAAGAGAGATTTATCTGCTGCCTTTATTCTTTATTTTACGAAGAAAAATTCAATCTTTTACTTGCAAGCGCTGATGCGGAAATTTGATACATTAGAAATCCAAAAAAATTTCGAGGAAAAAAGGCTTATTTTAGGAAAAAAACTGGAAGATTTTTTGCTTAGTAAAATTTCTAAAATTGGCGATTTTTTGAAAAAAGTCTTTGCCGCCAAAAGCTGTGCCTTTTTCGGAAGCCTTTTAATCATTGCTTTGAGCGTTTTGATTAGATCAACGCGTGATATTGGTCATGATTCGGCAGCTTGTCTTGAAATTACTCAAAAATTTTTAAATGGCGGTAAATATTATTTCGATTTTTTCGAAAATAATCTGCCGCTGGTTTTTTATTTTTTATCACTAGCCCAAATTCCGGCCAAATTCTTTGCCATAAATCCAATAATCGCTTTAGAAATTTTCACCAATTTAGTGGGAATTTTAGCGCTTTATTTCACGGCTCGAATTTTAAAAAGATCTCATTTTTTCAAGGATCAAATCACTTTTAACATAATAATTCTGGCTTTTGCCTGTGGTTTTTTCCTTCGTGTATTTACATTGTCATTTAATGAATTTGGCACCAAATCCACGTTTTATCTGGCTTTTGCAATGCCTTATATTTCTTTTTGGCTTTTGGAAAGACCAAAAAAATCCGATCAAATAATAGCAGGAACAATTGCGGCACTGATATTTTGCCTTCAACCGCATTATGGCATTTTGGTGATAGTTTTTGAGCTGGTCAGATTGTTTGAAAAAAAATCAATTAAAACAATTTTTCGTCTACAAAACTATGTAACTCTAGCTTTACTGGTTTCTTATTTAGTTTTCTTATTCCTTCATTTTCCTGACTATATTTCAGCAATTCCCAGTTTTTCCAAAATTTATTTTAACAGTTATTTTGACATATTTTTTGTAATCAAAGAAGATCTTTTGCCCTTTGCTTTCTTGATGGTTTTATGTTTCTCCTTTGTAAAAAAACCCGGTTTACTGAAAGCATTATTCATCGCTTCATTAGCATCTCTTCTAGTTGTAATCGCAGAACTTCTTGATGGAATAGATCAAAGATTTGCTTTTTATTCACTTTCTCTGCCTTTTTTTATTTTGCTCTTTGTTGAAATTGTCAAAAATAATTACATCAATTGGCGTCGCGATGCCCTTGCTTTGATGGTAATTTTCCTGATCCCGCAATTTGATAAAACAATTTTCACCGCAATTATTTTTAATCTCGGTGCGTTTTGGTGGATTTTCGCCATGATTTTATCAGCTAAATGGCGTTATATTTTAAAAAATGAAAATCTGCAAACCGGTGGTTTTTTTGGGCGTTATTTTTTGCAGCGTAATTTTATTTCCTGGCTTTGTTTTACTGCTTTAACGACCTTTACAATTGTGCTGTTTTTTAATAAAAAAACCGGAAATTTATCTTGGTTTTTATCGACAATAATCCTGATTTTATTAGTCAGATTTTATCAAAATTTATACCAAAAATTCTTTGCCACAAAAAAATTCTCTCAATTTTCAGCCTGTATTATTTTTACAGTTTTTTCTTACTTTTTAAGCCTTCATGTTTTTGCAATTTTTGATCAATCTCACGCTACAAATTATGTGAATGATGAAATGATTAAAACGGTAAAAAATAACACTAAGAATGATGATGAAATAGAAGTGATTGCCAATGCTATTCCTGGAACTTATCCGATGATTAATTATGCCGGAAAACAAAATAAATTACCTTCTTTGCAACTGTTTTTCTTGTATGAAAAAATCAAAAGTAAAAGCAAAATAAATAGCGTCGAAAACTATTTGTTTCTAAGAGTTAAGGAGCAAATGCTAAACCCAAAAAACCAACTACTTTTTATCGAAAACAAAGGCAGAAACGTTGATAATTTATGCGTAATCGGATTTTTGGAATATTATTTTTACGATCCTGAATTTAAGAAAATTTTCCTTCAAAATTACACTTTTCTAAACCGCATAATTCAATATAAAAATCTGGATAAAAAAGTTGAGTTTTATGCTGATGAAAAAAATCTAAATATTTTGCAAAGTTCACGCATTATTGAGAGGGAAATTGAGGTTTATGTTAGAAAAAATGATTAATAAAAAATCTTTGACTGAATTTATCGGTTCAAGAATTTTCCTACAAAGCGCTTGCCTGCTGATTTTTCTGGCCAGTATTTTTTTTCGTTCCTTAATTGATATTGGTTCTGACACCGGTGTTTACCTGAACTTAGGTAAAAAAGTTGCTGAAGGTGGGCGTTATTATTATGAGTTTTTTGAAAGTAATTTCCCGATCTCTTTTTATTTTTATGCTCTGGAATATGAGTTATCGCAAATCCTGCATATAAACCCGATTTTCATGTCGGAAATTGTGATTAATCTGCTGGCACTTTTGTCGATATTTTGGTCGTCACAAATCTTAAAACGCACCACGATTTATGAAAACAAAGCTCATTATAATCTGATTATTATCGGCTATTTTTTAGGCTTTTTCTTGAGACCGCACGCTTTAGAAATTGCCGAATTTGGTACTAAAACCAGCCTGCTTTTAATTGCACTTTATCCTTACATTTCTTTTTCATTTGCAAGAAAAAATCAGTTTACAAAAAAAGAATTAACTTGGCGTGGAATATTGATGGGATTGATTCCGTGTATTAAACCACACTATTTATGCTTGATGATTTTTGTCGAATTTTATCACTTTTGGCAAAAAAAATCTCTGCGCTTTTTCTACGAATTTGATAAGATCGTAATGTATCTCGTTGGTATTTTTTATCTATTTTTAATGATAAAATTAACGCCTGAATTCTTTGAATTCATGATTCCGATGTGGTCAAAAACTTATACTGCTTATTATGATCATCACGTTTTTGGCCAAAATTTATGGCGACATATCGCATCGCGCGTTACGGTTTTTGCTTTTATATTTTTAATATTTTCGCGCTTTAAATTCAGCGCCAATGATAAAATACTTTTTTGTTTTTATTGCGGCGCATCACTTTTGATTATCCTTGAAAACCTTGGTACTATTGATCAAGTCGTAGTTTTTTATGCAGTTGCAACAATTTGTTTTGCCAAACTTATTTTTGATCTTTTTAGCTCAAAACAATTTTCAATAATGGAAAATCAATTTATCAGCGCTGTCTTGATTTTTTTACCGATTTTTGATTTAAAAATTTTACCCGCTTCAATTTTTGGTCTCGGCGGTTTCATCAATATTTGGTGGTTGACAATTTTGGTTTACCCATTTTTTTTCGCTAAAAAATTAACTGCCCAACAGCGTCGTAAATTTTTCTCTGCCAAAAAAATTATCCTATTTTTATTTGGTTATTTAGCACTTCTAACTATTGTAATCCTAACCTTGCGCTACCTTGGTGGATGGGCCTATATTTCAGTTAATTTATCTATTCTTTTTGTAGTTCTTTTCTTTTTTGAAAAGAAAATTTACGCCAAATTTTTCCCTAAATTTTCGCCATTTTTTGTTTTTGTAGTTTTAACTTCAATTTCATGTCTGCTTTATTCATACATTACTTCAGTAATTAATCTGGTTAGGCGTGATAACTATTATCCCAATAAAATTTCTGATTTCATGACTTATTATTCTCATGAATATGCGCCTAAAAAAGAGGATGGAATTATAGTTTTATCAACCATGATTGAACACCAATTTCCGGTTTTAAATTACTTACAAAAAATTAATTACGGTAAGTTTCATATCTCTCCAGCCCAAGCAAATCAAGGAGAAGCGGGTAGTCCGCTAATTTTCCCAATTAGAAATACTGATGTCGCATTTACACGCTATTATCTTTTTTTAGACATCATTGATCAAATTAAAAATGACAAGGTGAAAGTAATTTTTGTAAATAATACGCCAGATATTGTAGACAAAGAACATCGCTGTTTAATTGGCGTTTTGGAATATTATTTTATTGACGCTGAATTTAAAAAATTATTTCTCCAAAACTTTCATTTAGTAAATCGCGTTATAGTTACAAAAAAAGTCAAACCGCTAAAAAAATTAAGATTTATAAATGAAGAAAAAGCGAGTATTTTTGATCAGGCAAAGCCTACAACCGTCAAGATCACGCAAGATTATGAGGTTTATGTAAGAAATGAAAAAAATTAAATTATTTTTTAAAAATAAATATGCGGCTTCGCTTTTTTTAGGAGCAATTTGCAGTTTAGCTTTTGCGCCATTTCACTTTTTTTTAGTCGGCGCAATTTCTCTTTCAGGTTTTTATTTATTGTTGGAAAAAGTCGAAGCCAAAAAATCAGTTTTTTGGTTAGGTTTTGCTTATGGATTTGGATATTTTTTAACCGGAGTTTATTGGATCGCAATTTCACTTTTAGTGGATGCCGAAAAATTTGCTTGGTTAATTCCTTTTGCTTTAACCTTGATTCCAGCGGCTCTGGCGCTTTACTTGGCGCTATTTGCGCTGAGTTACAAATTTCTTATTAAGAAATTGCGACCACTTTTCACTTATCAAAAAATTCTTATTTTTGCGCTCTGCTGGCTATTTTTTGAAATTTTACGCGCCACGCTTTTCACCGGATTTCCTTGGAATTTATTGGGTTATATTTGGATGTTTGATGTTAATTTTGCTCAAGCAGGGAATGTTTTTGGAATTTATGGACTCACTGTTTTAGCTGTTTTAACCTGTTTATTTCCGACTTTATTTTTTACCAAAAAAACTTTAGGCGATAAAATCTTTGCTGCAATTATCGCAGTTTTTTTCGTTGGAAATTTTATTTACGGCTATTTTTCAATTGATGAAAAAAAATTAGTTCGTGATCACAAAACCACTATTCGTCTAGTTCAAGGAAATGTTGAACAGGAAATGAAATGGAATTTGCAACAAAAATACCGCAATTTTTTAAAGCATATTGAACTAACAAATTCGCGCAGTTTAGAAGGAATTAATTCTGTAATTTGGTCGGAAACTTCAGTGCCTTATATTTTTGATTCAAACCCGCAATTACTCGAAAAATTGAAATTGGCAATTCCGAAAAATGGTACGCTGATTACTGGCGGATTGCGTATTGAAGGAAGTGAAGATGATTTAAAAAATGTTTGGAATAGTGTTTTTGCTCTTGATTGGAATGGAGTTTTTGCAACTTACGATAAACATCATTTAGTGCCTTTTGGTGAATATGTGCCGTTGCAAAAATATTTCCCTTTTATCAATAAAATCACTGAAGGCGCGGTTGGTTTTTCGCAAGGCGAGGGCCCTAAAACAATCAAAACTCCAAACTTTTCTTTTAGTCCGTTGCTTTGTTATGAGGTAATTTTTTCTGGTCAAATTAGTGATAAAAAAAATCGCCCCGATCTTTTAATTAATTTAACTAATGATGCTTGGTTCGGCGTCAGCTCTGGACCTTATCAGCATTTTGACATGGCGAGAATGCGTTCGATTGAGTCGGGAATCTCACTGGCACGTGTTGCAAATACTGGAATTACTGCCTTTATCGATCCTTTTGGTCGCGTGGTAGATAGAATCAATTTGAATCAATCTGGAATAATTGATGTAGATTTGATAAAAAATCTTGCTCCAACAATTTATGAAAAATATAGCTACACGCCCTTGATATCCCTTGTTATAGCAATGCTGCTATTTCTAATCTTTACACCAAAGAGTCACAATGTTACTAGACAAAATCACACCAATTGATGTTCATATCGCTGCAAGATTGCGCCAATTCCGCCTTGTTGCCGGAATGAGTCAAGATAAGCTGGGAGAGTTGACAGGAGTTACTTTTCAACAGATTCAAAAATATGAAAAAGCAAAAAATCGAATTAGTGCCAGTCGTTTATTTGAATTTGCACAACTTTTAGAAAAGCCGGTCAGCGCTTTTTTCGAAGGAATTAAAGCAGATAGAACTTATTACAATTACGATTTCTCAACCGATAAACAACAATCAAAAAAATTAGTAGAGTTCGACAAAGAGCTTCTGCCATTGGTTCGCGCTTTTAAAAGAATTGAGAATGCGCAATCAAAAAAAAATTTAGTAGCGCTTGCAGTTTCAATTTCCGAGCCAAAAGAGAAAAAAGTTAAACATGGATATTCTTAATCAAATCCTGCTAAATTAAATTTTTACTTTGGCATATACTAAACTAAGAATTTACACTCTTAGCCAGCTTCGTCTTTTTGGTAAAAATTTACTCGAAGAATGACGCTGTATCACTTGATACAGCTCTTACATTATTTGTCGCAATTTTTCCTCAAAAATACTTTGCTGGTTAAGAGTATAAATTCTTAGTTTGGCATAGATATGCGGGGAAAATTAATCATGTCTCATAATGAAAAAATCTTCAAATAAAAACCTTCACAAAGCTAGAGATTCAAAGAAAGACGAGTTTTACACTCAACTTTGCGACATTGAACTAGAACTCAAAAATTACAAAAATCATTTCCAAGACAAAGTTGTTTATTGCAATTGCGACGACCCGCGAGTTAGCAATTTTTTTCATTATTTTTCGCACAATTTTGAGAAATTGAAATTGAAAAAATTAATCGCCACTTGTTACAAAAACCAAGATATTGATTTGTTTAGTAAAAACGACAGCGAGCAGGCGATTTATTTGGAATATGAAGGTGATAAAAACGGCAATAATTTGCCCGATAAAAATGAAATTGGCGTTAAGTCTTTAAAAGGCGATGGCGACTTTAGAAGCGCTGAATGTATCGAGCTTTTGAAACAAGCGGATATTGTTGTGACCAATCCACCATTTTCGCTGTTTCGCGAATATGTTTCGCAGTTGGTTGAATATGATAAAAAGTTTTTAATTGTTGGGCATCAAAACGCCAACTTATAAAGAGATTTTTAAACTTATAAAAGATAATAAAATTTGGCTGGGTTATGGATTTAAAGGCGGCGCGGCGCATTTTATCAATAAACATTATGAAGATTATGCAACCGCCGAAGATCATAAAGAAGGAATGATTAGAGTTTCGGGCGTTACTTGGTTTACTAATTTAGAAATTAAAAAAAGACATGAAGATTTAATTCTATACAAAAACTACTCACCAAAAGAATATCCAAAATACGACAATTACGATGCTATAAATATTAATAAAACCAAAGTATTCCTATTGATTATATCGGTTTTATGGGCGTTCCAATTACTTTTTTGGACAAATACAATCCTGATCAATTTGAAATAATTGGTTTAGGTATATCAAATTCAGGTTTAGAAATTGGTGTTAAGCCATACAAGCCAGAACATAAAAAATATAGAAAAGAAATACAAAAAAGGGGTGCGGTTGATGGCGACTTATATATGATGATAGAAAATGTTGTAGATGTGCCTTATGCAAGAATCATAATCAAAAACAAAAAACCACAAAAATGAAAAACCAAATAAAATTATTTGAAGATAAAAAAGTTCGCAGCCTTTGGAGCGAGCAAGACGAGCAATGGTATTTTTCTGTTGTTGATGTGATTTATATTCTAACTAATCAAGAAAATTACCAAGGTGCTAGAAATTACTGGAAAGTTCTAAAACATCGTCTTGCAAAAGAAGGAAATGAAACGGTTACAAATTGTAACCGTTTGAAATTGGAAGCGGAAGACGGAAAAATGCGCATGACCTACGTTGCAACAACCCAGCAGCTTTTTCGCCTTATCCAATCAATTCCGTCAAAAAAAGCCGAACCTTTCAAACTTTGGCTGGCAAAAGTCGCTAGCGAAAGATTGGACGAAATGCAAGACCCCGAATTAACAATTGACCGCGCTTTGCAGCAATATTTAAACCTTGGCTACAGCCAAAATTGGATAAATCAGCGGCTCAAAAGCATAGAAATCAGAAAAGAATTAACCGACGAATGGAGACGTTTAGGATTAAAAGAAGGACAACAATTTGCCAGCCTCACCGATATTATCACCAAAAGTTGGAGCGACAAAACCACCAAAGAATACAAGGCTTTGAAGGGCTTAAAAAAAGAAAATTTGCGCGACAACATGACCAACGTTGAATTGATTTTGAACATGTTGGCTGAAGCTTCGACCAAAGATATTTCGCAAGCTGTAAATCCTAAAAACTTTGAATAAAGTAAGAAAATTGCCAAACAAGGCGGCGCAATTGCAGGCAACGCCCGCAAAGAGTTGGAAGCCAAAACTGGTAAAAAAGTGGTGGTTGGGTTAAACGCTAAAAAATTTTTAAAAGACAAAAACTAAGAAATGAAAATCGAACTAAAAGAAATAACGGTCCGCGAGCTTACGGAAAGCTATCAAGACAACGAAGAAAACGGAGTTGTTGGATTTGGCGGAAAGTTGGATATTCGCCCTCCTTATCAAAGAGAATTTATTTACAAAGATAAGCAAAGAGAAGCGGTGATTGAAACTATCACAAAAAATTTTCCGCTTAATGTTATGTAATGGGCGGTTCAAGAAAATGGCAATTTTGAAGTGATTGATGGGCAGCAAAGAACGATCTCAATTTGCCAATATGTGAATGGTGATTTTGCGTTTATGTTCAAATATTTTCACAATCTTCAAAAAGACGAACAAGAGCAAATCTTAAACTATAAGTTAATGGTTTGAACTGCGCCCCTTTTTTAAACAACTCCTCCCTTCCAAACTGATATATCGTAATCATTCATAATTTTATGAATTTTAGATTCTAGTCGGTTTTATCGGTGAGTTTGTTTTTTG
>Ga0214919_10006059_pt1 | contig 16794 bp, 15 predicted proteins | sample LL1503_MetaG_FD_177994 | JGI IMG/M metagenome (GOLD analysis project Ga0214919, IMG submission 177994) | Freshwater microbial communities from Lake Lanier, Atlanta, Georgia, United States - LL-1503 | ecosystem: Environmental > Aquatic > Freshwater > Lake | place: USA: Georgia | collected... | reverse complement strand
GCGATGAGTTCTTGATATGTGTAACTCTCGTATCCAAAATCCAAGAGTCGACGGACGCATCGTTCGCTGACATCCATCAATTTCTTATCTGCGACATCACCAGGGTGTAGCGCCAGTCGTAGTGAGCTCGGGAAGAGAAGCCGCGAGGCCGTTCCAATTTGCCACCAAAGCGCACCGGCAAAACTTAAGGTGCTGTTTGGTCGGTGTGACCAAGCAGGAATTGTGTGAGATCGTCCCGCTGCTAAATGGAGAAAGCGGGTTCGGGTGGTGAGATATGCGAAGCCCAATTCTTTAGCAGCTTGAATCGTGCCTTCAGATGCCAGCCAACCCGGAGGAACGAATCCAGTCGGAGCGAAGTCGTAGTTGAGCATTTGCTTCAGTCCAAGTTCCATGCGGCGAATTGCAACTGAATATCCGAGCGAATGGAACTCATTGCAACCTCGTGTGAGAATCGCCGATTGCACCCGCGACCACGAAGGTGCCTCCAACTTCTCATGGGTGTAACCGTGTTGAACAATCTCATGACCTCGTTCTTCACACTCGTGGAGCCAGTCAATGAATTTGGGTGAATCAGAAAGCGATGCGCCATTCCACCGGCCCGGCACAACCAGCAACGAACACGTTGCCCCAAATTGCTCCATGCGACGGACTGCTCGTTTGCTCACCTGAAAGGTCGAGGGGGCGACATCATGTACAGAGATAACCAGAGTTCGACGATCGGTCATTGACGAGTTGAGCACGGTCACTAAGCGGTCCGCCGCAATTGTGGGAAGGTTCCGATGACGGCTTGATAATGATCAACAAGGTCGTTCATTACCGATGACCATGTGCGTCCGACCACCGATGTACGACCGTGCGATGCCAAGAGCCGACGGAGCAAAACGTCTTCGTGAAGTTGCTGAACCGCACCAGCCAAACTTTCTGGGTGTTCCGGACTCCACAACAATCCATTTTGACGATGTTGAATGATGTCAAGTGGACCACCTGCGGCAGGTCCGACGACCGGCACTCCTGAAGCCAATGCCTCTTGAATAGCTTGACAAAAGGTTTCATTCAGTCCGGTGTGAACAAACACATCCAAAGTGGCAAAGGCTTGAGCAAGTTCTTCACCGCGCAAAACTCCGGTGAAGGTCGCGTCGGGCATGGACTTTTCTAACGTTGATCGCAGCGGCCCATCGCCGACGATGACCAATTTGATTCCGGGACGCCCACTCAAAACACGTAATCGTTCAACTTCCTTTTCACGGGCGAGTCGACCTACGTAACCAACAACTGTTTGTCCTTGTGGGGCCCATTCGCGATGAAGATCCATATCTCGCTTGGAGGGGTGGAACCTCTCGGCATCAACTCCACGCGGCCAAATGGCGACGTCGTCAAGCCCATTTTCGCGCAACTGCCAACTTGTGATCGTTGAGGGAGCCAAAGTGAGATCGGCTGAAGCATGGGCGGTTCTGATTGCTCCCCAGATGGGCTTAGCAAATTTTCCGAGGTGATATCGGCGGGCGAATCCGGCGATGTCTGTTTGGAATATGGCAACGACTGGAATTCCCATACGGCGTGCTGACCGACCTGCGGTTCCGCCTAATACAAGTGGCGCAGCCAGGTGAACGACATCTGGCTTAAAGGATCTCAAGGTCCGATAAACGGTGGTGCCACTAAAACCAACGCGGACATCGTCGTAAAAAGGCATTGAGCAGGCCGCCACACGAACAACTGGGGTGGAATTGTATGAATCGTCGCCCGGACCAGGCGCAATAATGATCGCCTGGTGACCATTGCGACGTAGGTAGTCGGCAAGTTGGCAAACAGAGTTGGTGACCCCATTTACTGACGGGAGAAATGACTCAGCGACAATCGCTACTCGCACGAGTAGAAAGATACGAAACTGGGGTAAACAGACGCCGCACTTGTGGTTTCGAAAAAGCAAATATCAAGCAGACAACAGAGGTTTTGCTAATAAGGGATTGAACATTGGTGAGGTCAACAAACTCCTCAATGCACACACTAATCATGACGCATAGGAGACCAATTGCAATTTGGAAGCTCCACTCTTTCCAAGGAAAGACTTGCTTCACGGACGATTGAAGTACCTCTGCGACTCGCCTTAACACCCAGAGCCAAGCGACAACATTGGCAATCAATGTACCGATGGCAGCACCAATCGGTCCAAAAATGAGGATCAAGACACTTGCTGCGATCGCATTGGTAATGAGCAGAACGAGCGAGGCAAAAAGCAACTCTCGGGTTCGGCCGGCGGCCCGCAAAACGACGCCGTATTCGGCAACACGATGCAACAAAATCACCGTGAAGATCACCAATATGGGTGCGCCTGATCGATATTGACGACCAAACATCAATTCAATGATTTCAGGGCTACAGATGATGAGTATTGCAACGGCAGGCACAAGGACATAGGTCAGTCGTATTGATTGTTCAATCCAAACCTTGAGAGCGGCTGGGTGTTCTCCTCGAGCAAGGTGATGAACGAGAGAAACAGCGATGGCCGCACCGCCTGCGACTGGGAGAATGTTGATGATGGGCAACTCTTGCGCGGCAATTGCGTACTCGCCGAGCCTTGCTGGATAGAGGGCGGCCACGAGCCATTTATCAAGGCTGCGATTGAGAACTGACACGATGATGGTCGCTCCGAGAGGAAGAGCAAACGTGATTTGATCGCGAATTCGGGGAATAGTTAAAGATTCATCGACATCGTTTTGAGAATTGTTTTGCCTTGTTGCCCACAAAAGTGCGAGCACAGCAGTCACCGAACGAATGACACCGGCGATGAGTAGACCAATACATGCTGCTCGCAGTCCTTTGTTTTGAACAAAAAGGCCGAAGACAGTGATCAAGGTGACGAGACCCATTGAGCCTTCCCAGATCGCCGAAAGTAGCGAACGCCTCATAGCAACTAGTGCCATTGCACAAATAGTTGATGGCAACTCAACCGCTATCACTATTCCCATAAGAGCGACTAAGCCCGCGAGACCGTCCCATTGTTTAGTGAGCGCGCCAGATGCAAAGTAAAGAACTGCAGCGACCACCAGACCAGAAACAAGAAGGGCAGTCATACTTCGAAACACAACTCGTCGTTGACCGCGCGCATTGAGATGTGAGATGAAGTACGGCATACCGTGGTGAAGCCCGAGATTGGCAACAACCAACATTGCAAAATAAACCGACATGAGATAGGCCATTTTTGACCAATCTGAGTTGCTCATCCACCGGGCTAGAAACGTGGCAACAAGAATCTGTGAAGCCGTATGCACACCTTGCCCAATGGTGATCCACGCTGTGCGACGAGTGACTTCCTTCGCAGTTTCAGTTTGCATGAATCAAGAGACCAAATGTGTCGGATTTGAATTCGTTGATCGCAGCGATTTCTGTGGCAGAAAGATCAAACGCGTAGTGGCTGGTGATCGGTCGACGAAGCAATTTGAGAAATACGAGAGAAACCAAACCACGCGGGGTTCTTCGGAGACGCTTCAGGAAATGTTCAAAATCCCACGTATTGTTGCCGTGAAAACAGCGAATAAACAGGTGCGAATATTGCTGATCCAAGACACATAGCCCACCCAAGTCTTTGACGGCGCGAATAAAAACTGAGTCCTCGCCTTTTCGCTGAGCGGGATATCTGGCCTGGGTTCGACGATGGACGATTGTCCCTGGAGTCGCTAGGCCGGCGTCAGCGCGAAAGGGATGGTTGACCAAATCATCTGAATCAATGTGCATCAATGTCCACTTCAGTGCACAAGCCGCTTTGTGGCTTTGTACCATCGCAGAAATTTGAATTGCCAGACGTTCAGGGTGATACCACTCATCATCGTCCCACTGTGCGACAAATTCACCATGTGCACTATCTAGTGCGAGATTTCGTAGTTCACCGAGCGTGTTGTTTTCTGCTGTTTCAATATGTAATTCGGTAATCGTGACGTCTACAGGTAGTTCGTTAGGTATCACATCGCAATAAGAAAGGTCGCCGTCATTGACGATGAGCAATTCTCGAGGTGTATAAGTTTGCGCAATGAAACACTGAATAGCTCGTTGAGCCAAGTGTGGGCGATCGCGAGTCACCATAACGCATGTGACTAATTCGTTACGCGGCATGTGGCATCTTGAGATCTACATATGGTGAACGGAGTAGTGATAACGCCAAGTCCCAGAAGACTCCCTGAGAACTGTTCTCCATCAGCATTTCTGGAGTGAGGGAATTTAAAAGGTCTCCATGATTACTGCTGACGTAATGGATGAGATACGACTCTTCGGGTAACACCAAATTTCTTTCAGTAAAGAAGCGGTAGCTCTGACCGGGCGGAATTGGGTAGAAGGAATTGGGTTCGTGTACGTGTGCCAGGTACGGCTCTTGTCTCACGACTGCAGTCAGCAGTGATGGTCCAAGGGAAAATCGAACAGTGGGGTTAACCAGTTGAGCATTTTCCAAAAGAGCTGTCGTGAGATCTGATTGCGGCTGCGATGCAATGACCGCATTGTTTAATGCCTGACCCAAGACCATCTTGTCAATCATTTTCTGCAGATGCCGTGGAGGCATGTAACGTCCCGAAATCCTGCAGATTTCCTTATTGAGCCACCAATTCACTGCCCAAAGAGCTGTGGGACCCCAGTCAATAACTTCAAGACCTTGCTGTACTCTCTTTTCGTCGAGTTTCCACACCATCTCGGCGCCTACTTGGCTATGACTTGAATTCAAAATGTCATCAAGGGGGCGGCGAATCAAAATATCGAAGTCGAGATAGATGCCACCACGAAGGTGTAGCAGTGCATATCGAAGCAGGTTGCTCCTTGCGGAAAGTGCCGATCGAGGTATCCGGCTCCAAACACTGAATAGGTCTGACGATCGCGAAAGATCGGAGTCACAGGCATGAAGCAGTTCGGCGACATCAATGGAGTGGATCTCCACATTTGGCAACTGACGAGTCTGTAGGAAGTCAAGAGTGAGGGGCTCAGACCCTTCAATATGGATTTCAATAGTCGCCCACGGATGATGGCGTAGGACACTTTCGACTGCCAGTCGATTAGAAAGACCGAATGATTGTCCCGACCAAATAAATATGAAGCGTTCCGGAATTTTCGCCGACACTGTGAAAGTCTGACGACTCTGTACAAATATGCGATTGCCGGAAGGTGAACGGCGGATTGCGAACAGTTAGATATGTGAGTCTGTTAGATAATCGCGAAGCGACTGATCTAACTCATCAAGTGAGCGAACCAACTTGTTGATGCTGCATTGCATCATCAAGTTGACCACTTCATTGCCGTTTGGAAATCGAGCGCGCCAGTCGGTGAATAGACCAATGATGTATTTGTTATGGGCATACGCGTAGCCCATCTCCCAAGCGGTGCCATCGTCGGTCATGATGCCGTTCAGGTTTGCGACAACCACTTGGCAACGATCAATGCCGCCCTTATCGTTTAAGAAAATATCACCCACATTTTCTGCAGTCTTGGGCGGGTTGTCGCGATGCGGCAAAAAAGTGTCAAAGCCGGCATCTTGAATCAGCTGGTCAATTTTTTCAATGAACCAACGCTCACCCTCATCAAAGAGTGGGCCCGCAACATAGACGTATGGCTTTGCTGAATTACTCATTTTCTGCTCCATCTGTTTGGTGCCAGCCGTTCTTTCTGATGTCATCTTCATCGGCGTTCTTGGCGCGACCTTCATGACGCAACAATCCAGGTGTGGCCGACAACTTTGCGATCAAGTTCTGCATTGGCGTCTCACCAACCATTGTGACTGCTTCGCGGAACAAGAAATGCGGATCAACCGCAATATCGGCCATATTCATCACTGGACCAATGGCGGCCTCGGCTTCCTCAAAGAGTCGAACGACTTCATCGCGGGAACGCTGCGAGCACCAATCGCACATGAGTTCTTCGAGCTCATCGCGGTGGGCAGCACGACCGTCAAAAGAAGTGAAACGTTCATCGTCGCCGACTCCAAGAAGTGTGAGTACTCGAGCAGCAACCGAATCGGACGAACTTGAAATGCCGACCCACTGTCCATCAGAACATTGATAGGTGCCACGCGGAACCGTGTATGGCAAACCTGATCCAAGTCGAGGTTGTAGTTCGCCGGTCAAGGCAAAGAGTGATGCCACCGGGCCCATGATATGAAACATGCTTTCGAGCAAACTGATATCAACAACTTGACCGACGCCCGAATACAAAGCAACCATGGTTGAAAACGCACCAACAAGTCCGGTGACTTCATCAGTGAGTGCGATCGCCGGCAGCAAGGGTTGCCCATCGGCTTCACCATTGACAGCGGCAAAGCCCGACATAGATTCGGCTATTGACGCGAAGCCAGGCCGTTGCGCGTACGGACCGGTTTGTCCAAAACCACTGACTCGGGTCAGCACTAACGAGGGATTAATGGCATGGAGCTCATCTGGTCCAAGACCAAGACGCTCAAGCGTGCCTGGGCGGAAATTCTCAACGACAACATGAGCATCTTTAACAAGATCTAAAAAAAGAGCTTTGTCGTCAGCATTTTTAAAATCAAGAGCGATGGTTCGCTTGTTGCGGTTGGCGATCTTCCACCAGAGTCCGACACCGTCACGCGGATCTTTCCACGCCATGTTGCGCAAACTGTCACCAGTGTCGGGACGTTCAACTTTGATGACGTCTGCACCGAAGTCGGCAAGGTAGCGCGCGCAATTTGGTCCGGCAATAACAGTTGAAATATCAAGGACTCGCATGCCCTGAAGTGGTGTGCGAGGTGCAGATGAAGTCACGTTGTCTATTCTGCCCGAGCAGGGAAGACGAAACACCGGTCATTCAGTGTGCCGAGTGCGTAGCTTTCGTAATCGATACCAAAATCTTCGTACAAGTGCCGACAACGCTCGCTCCAATCAAGAGCTTGCGGAGTTGAGATGCGGTGGACGACTTGCATTACTCCACCTTCGTAGACGCGGTATTCAGCCCATGTGCCCGGAAAGTCTTTGACACATCCGATTTCAATTGTGGGAACACCACATTCCATCTGTCGAACGCGATGTCGATGAGTATGGCCTGCGGTGTATCCGATGATGTTCTGGTGTTGAGCAACAACTGTGTTGAGAGCATCGCTGCTGTCTGGATTAATGCCGAAGTAACCCTCGCTTCGATGACCATCGGCTTGCGCACCTAGCGTCCATTGTTGGTGATGGCCCATGACTAGTACGGCCAAATCAGTTGATGCGGCATGTTCGGCCAACCAAGTGAGTTGACCCGTTGCGATATCACCAGTTGTTTCTGTAGGAATCGCGGTGTCCATGAGGGCGACGCAGATACCAGGCATTTCAATCCATTGATCTTCGTCGTATTTGTGTTGACCCAAATACGAATCATGGTTGCCACGGATGACATGCAACTTTTCTCCGAGTTGGCCGTAGCAATTTTCGAATGCAGCAAACTCTTCATCAGATCCAAAACACGTGAGATCACCTTTGACGAACAGGTGTTGCGGATTTAAGGCACTGATTTCAGCAACTGCGCCACGATTCATGATTTCGGGATAGGGGGGTTCTCCAGGACGCGAACGTTGAATTGGTCCCTTGGGATCGTCATCAATTTTTCCGCACTCAAGTTCACCGAAATGAACATCGTTGACTGTTGCAAACGTACTGAGCAACTCTCCGTGTGGTCGAGCAAGTGTGGTGACTTCAATGCCATTGAATGTGTACGAAGTGGCAGGTGTCAATCCGTCGTAGCGATACACCGTCAGGCCGTCATGAAGAACAACAAGGTCATTGGCAATAGTTGTGACTTCCACGACTCCGAAGTTAGTCGGTAGATTTTGGCTGTGACAGCGCGATGGGAAAAGCTTTTAACTTGGTCAGTCCTGGGAGCAGCAGTCGCCTCCGTTCCGGCAACTTATTTGCACTCCTCAAAAGGATCAGCCCATGAAGTGGGGGTCGTGCTGGGGTGGATGATTTGGATCGTTTTCGCCACCGAAGTCATGGTGATGGTCGGTTATAGCGATGATGCGCGGGCGTGGCTGAGGGGACATCAGTTTGAATTGATCGTGACGGCTACTTCGTTTCCATTGTTTCTCGATTTACCAGGCATACGTGAACTGATAGGCGTCTTTCCTGCACTCGGAGCAGTCAAGTTGTTAAAGGCGTTAAAGATTTTGAAACTCGCGAAGGTTTTTAAACTTTTACACGCATCGTCGTTGGCCGGCTGGCTCGTTCGATTGTTGACCATGTGTGGATCACTGCTGGCCCTGGGCATTCTCGGAGCCATGGTTGCCGAACGCAAAATATCTTCACCGGCCCACGGCATTGCCTATCTCGGCGACGAGGTTTCGGTAGTTACGAACACTGATCGAACTATCGGAATCGCAGCTCTAGTGGTCGTAGTTGTCGTGTTCGTTGAGTGGTGGGCGTGGCATCGTCGGCGTAGCGCGACTCAATCACACTCGTAGATTTAGGGACGATCGCGTCGCGCGATGGTTGGCTTGGCCCACCAACGTCCACTGAAGCGCCACGCGTTTTGGCGAGCTGCGACAACATTTTCACCCACGACAGGTCGTGGCCACAGAGCTTCGATGGCAGCCGCGATAACGACGGCTTCTTCGTCGGTAGGTGTTGGTGAAACTTGTTGACTCATAACGGCATATTGCCATGCTTGCGGCGTGGCAGCTCTTCGCGCTTGGTGCGCAACATCCGGAAACCAGCAACAATTTTTTGACGAGTCTCGGCGGGGTCAATGACGTCATCGATGTAACCGCGTTCGGCTGCTGCATACGGGTTGGCGTACTTCTCGGTGTACTCGGTGACAAGTTCGGCGCGACGTGCGACAGGATCGGCGGCTTGTTGCAATTCGCGTCGATACACGATTTCAACTGCACCGTTTGGTCCCATTACTGCGAGTTCGGCGGTTGGCCATGCATAGGACAAGTCAGAACCAATCGACTTCGAGTCCATCACTACGTACGCTCCGCCATAAGCCTTACGCGTAATGATTTGAATTCGCGGAACAGTTGCTTCGCAGTATGCGTACAACAACTTGGCTCCATGACGAATAATGCCGCCGTACTCTTGATCGACACCAGGCAAGAAGCCAGGTACGTCAACCATGGTCAGCAACGGAATGTTGAAGGCATCACATGTGCGCACAAAGCGCGCTGCTTTTTCAGCACTTTCGATGTCAAGAACACCAGCGAGGAACAACGGCTGGTTGCCAACGACGCCAACTGAATGACCATCAATACGAACAAATCCACACACAATGCTCTTGGCCCAGTGTGGGAAGTATTCAAAGAATTCACCGTCATCAACGATTGATGCAATGACTTTCTTCATGTCATAGGGCTGGTTAGGTGATGGAGGAAGAATGTCGCGAAGATCGGGGCATAAACGATCGGGATCATCGCCAGTGTCGATGGTCGGCGGTTCTTCCATGTTGTTCTGCGGCATAAACGACATCAAGAAACGCACGTCATCAAGACATGACTTCTCATCGGCCGAAACAAATGTGGCAACACCACTCTTGCTGGCGTGGCTCATTGCGCCACCAAGTTCTTCAAGCGTTACTTCTTCGCCGGTCACGGTCTTCACAACATCAGGTCCGGTAATGAACATGTGACTGCTCTCGCGCACCATGAAAATGAAGTCAGTCATGGCGGGTGAGTACACGGCTCCACCAGCACATGGTCCGAGAATCACGGAGATCTGCGGAATGACACCACTTGATTGCACGTTGCGATAGAAGATGCCACCGTAACTTGCGAGCGACACCACACCTTCTTGGATACGTGCGCCGGCACCGTCGTTGAGTCCGATAACCGGTGCACCAACACGCAGTGCCATATCCATCAACTTGTGAATCTTCTCAGCGAACACTTCGCCAAGTGCTCCACCGAACACAGTGAAGTCTTGGGAGAAAACAAAAACCTTGCGACCCTCGATTGTGCCCCAACCGGTGATCACACCATCGGTGTACGGGTGCTCGTCGAGCCCTGCAGCGTGAGCACGGTGACGAGCCAACATATCGAGCTCTTGGAATGAGCCTGGATCAAGTAAATAGTCCAGCCGTTCTCGGGCCAGCAACTTACCTTTCTCGTGTTGACGTTCTACCGAACGGGGTGACCCCGCATGGAGCGCTTGTTCTTTGCGCTGAAGAAGGTCGGCGAGCTTGTCTTGCATGGGGTTAGCACTAGTCACCCCGTGAACGATACTCGCAACTGGCTCAAGGTACCGAGGTGACGACCGTGGCTGTGACGGGTTGAATTCCGGCTGCGGGGGCTATGCCACCTGGAACAGTGGTCCCGCCAAGCGGGACAACCACGGTTGCCGGTGAACCATCAACGACGATGGCTAACGAGGTGGTCGTGATATCGGTTCCAGTGGTCGCCGAATCGCTGGAATTCGCCATGACCGACACGGTGTAGGTCACCGATGGCAGTGGCCCGCCAGGTCCGTTGCCGGTCACGATGATTGTCCACAGGCCAGGCGCACCGAACGGGACTCCCTCGCTCATAGGAAGGCGGGCTGCCCCTTCACCATCGAGTGGGACGCTCAGGGTCACGCTCGCGGTGTTATTGGTCGGCGGATTGAACTGCACCGTGAGATCGGTCAAACCTGTTGGCGGCGAATACACATCGATACGTACTGCGTTGAGACCGACCGTGGCGGGAGTGACCTTGAGTTGAACATCAAATTCGCCACCTGATCGATCTCCGACAAAGGCGTAATTAGTGCGGTCAGATCCGGGGGGAGTCACATTGGGAGGCAAGGTTGCAACCGACCATGATGTGAAGACCAAGACCAATATGCCAATGCCAATTTCAGAAAGTACTGCTTTGCGTAATTGCTTGGCTGTGCGACCACTGAGTTCGCGCTTTTTGGCTAATTGATGATTGATGAACTGCCGTGCGGCTCCACCGACATACACCATGCCGGCGACACCAATCACTTTGACGATGATCAAGCGACCGTGACGACTCGTCAGAATTGAGCTGCCATCCATTTGGTAAAACTGCACAATTCCAGCAACAACCGTGACGCCGATGTAGATATTTGCTTGCCGTGAAAAGGTTCGTATCGCGTGCATCAGATCTTCTTCGCCTGGTCCAATCAATACCGATTGGGCCAAGAAAACCAGGCCTCCTAGCCACATACCAGCGGCCAGAACATGCACAATTCCGGCGATGGTGCCAAGAGCCGAGAAGTCGTCCATTACGCGAGTAAGCCCAAATGTTGCCATGGCTGCTGTAGGTAAGGCGAGTGAAATGATTTGTGATTGCGGATCAAAAATGCGGTCTGGTCGCAATGCAACGATTGCGCAGGCGGCAATGATGACAACGCGAAGCGCTGCCGAAATACCACTGGCACTATGGAATAGTTCGCCCCAGCCGAGGGGAATAATTGTGCTCGTGACCGAATCACCCGAGAGCAATGATGCTCGCAACATGGCCACGACGTAGTTGCTCACTAAGGCAACGAGCCATGAAATTCGCAAGAACTTGTAGGTCGCATCGTCGTTGATACCTTCGGGCCACGTCCACCGAATAAAAGCAATTCCACCGAACAGTGCGGCGAGCGAGAGATAAGCGAGAATTCGGAACAGTGCGAGGGGTCCACTCACGGGTGGAGGATCAACAGCCAAGTTGCCGCCGTCGGTGACATCGCCACCTAGATCGCCAGGATCAGCCGTTGTCGGGTCGAGGACCTCAAAGGAAAAACCGCCAGTTGCCACTTTGCCGTCGGCTTGGGGCACCGAATAGGTGACATTGCACGTGCCGATCGGCAACGCTGCGGTCACTGTAGCGATGAGTGAAATGCCGTCTGCACCGACCGTTACGGTGCCGATAGGGGCCGGCCGACCTTCACATACTGCCTGCATAACGGCATTATTTGGAACTGCTGCACTAAAAACGGCGACGATCTGAGTGGGCGAAGTTGCAACTTTTTCGCCGTCGGCGGGACTCGAAGAAACCAACGTTGTTTCGGCCCGTACCGGCTGGGCGCCAATGAGCAGGCCAGCGCTCAGAGCGACAAATAAACCCAAGACGGCAGCTCGCAATGTACGACGAGGGCGAGTTGCAGGTGAGGTGGCAGTAAGTACAGACATGATCACCTACAACGGTAGTTCTCCGACACCTACTGAATATGGGCACTCGGGTGAATGCGATCTTGCGAAGTCGAAGCATCGTTCGCAACACCTCACCACTACAGTCTCAGGCGATGGCTGTTCAATCTCTCTATCGCCGATATCGGCCGCAACGTTTCTCCGAACTCAAGGGTCAAGAGCATGTTGTACGCGCGCTCAAGAACGCGGTTGCTAACTCGCGCGAAGGTCATGCCTATTTATTCTCTGGACCACGCGGCACGGGCAAGACCACAACGGCGCGAATTCTGGCCAAAGTTCTCAACTGTGAAAATCCACTTGAAGGAGAACCGTGCTGCGAATGTGGTTCATGCTTGGCGGTACAAGACGGCAACAGTTTTGATGTCATCGAACTCGACGCGGCAAGTAACAACGGTGTTGAAGACATTCGCGAAATTATCGCCGCCGCTTCTCTTGGATCACCCGGACGACACAAGGTGTACATCCTTGACGAAGTGCACATGTTGTCCAAGGGTGCATCAGCGGCGCTGTTGAAAACTCTCGAAGAACCACCGTCACATGTGGTTTTCGTGTTAGCAACCACCGACCCCGAGAAAGTCGCCGAAACAATTCGTAGTCGTACGCAACATTTGCAATTCCATTTGTTGCCAGTCGACGAACTTGAAGCGCACGTTCGTTGGGTTGCATCTGATGCTGGTATTGATATCAGCGATGCATCAATTCACGCGGTGTTGCGTCAAGGTGCTGGTTCGGCGCGTGACACCTTGTCAGCTCTTGAACTCGCTGCAGCAACAGGTGGCATGGTTGATGAGGTCACGCCAGTTGACGAATTTGTAGATGCACTCATTGAATACGATGCGGGCCGTTTGTTGGCCGCCGTTGCGCACACCGTCAACTTCGGGCGTGATCCCCGCACCATTGTGAACGACTTGGTGCGACACATGCGCGATGCGTTCTTAACGCAGATGGCTCCCGAACTTGTGCAGTTGCCCGAAGATCGTGCGACTGAAGTTGCAGCACAAGCCGGCCGACTTGGCACACCGCGTATTGTCAAAGTCATCGAGACATTGGGTCTGGCAATTAACGACATGCGCAACGCACCCGACTCACGAGTTGTTCTTGAGGTTGCATTAGTACGACTTGTTCATCGCGAGTTGCAAATGGGAATTGAATCCTTGTTGGCCCGAGTCGAAAGACTTGAAAAAGAGTTGGAAAATCGCCCGCAAATTGCACCTGCACCAGTGAATCCATCAACGGGTCGTGCGGTTTTGGGTGGGCGAGTTGCCCAAGATCCAAGTGCGCCCGCCGTACGTCCAGCAGCCTCTGCACCAAGTGCAGCTGCAGCAACTCCTGCTCCGACAACGACACCCGAGCCTGCTCCCGTGCCAGCATCAACAAGCGCAATGTCAATCGCGACTGTTGTTGAAAAATGGAACGACGGTGTGATCGGCGAGTTGAAAGGCATGCGTCGCGCGGTTGCTCAAATGGCCAAGCCTGTTGAACGCGATGGTCAATTAGTTCTGATGGTTGATAACGAACCGTCGGCGAAACGTGTGAATGAGTACATGCCCGATCTCTCGGCAGTCATCTTTAGGGTTGCTGGCGGTAAGTGCCCGATCGTGGTTGAAACTCGTTCAGAAGAACCGCGTGCGCCCAAGGCGAAGGTTGTTGAAGAAGTTGCCGAAGAAGAGTTCATTGATCTTGAAGAGATCAAACAGTTGCCAACTGTTTCAAATAAGGCGACTGAAACAAATTTGGCTGACGCATTTCCTGGTTCAGAGATTCTTGCTGAGGACGAATAAGAGTGGCTGCTTCGTACACCATTCCTGTACAAACGTTGATTGATCAACTTGGTCGCATGCCGGGCATCGGGCCGAAGTCGGCACAACGTATCGCGTTTCATTTATTGAAACTTCCCGACGAGGATGTCGATCGTTTGGCGTCTGCCATCACCGATGCCAAGGCGCGCGTTCGATTCTGCGCGCGTTGTTTTAACTTCGCTGAAGACGAACTGTGTCCGATTTGTGCCGACCCGCGTCGTGATCCGTCGGTGTTGTGTGTTGTTGAAGAAAGTCGCGACATCATTGCTCTCGAACGCACCGGTGAATTTCGTGGTCGCTATCACGTATTGCTCGGTGTGATGAATCCCATTGATGGCGTCGGTCCCGATCAATTGAAAATTCGTGAACTCGTGATGCGACTGTCGAATGAAGAAATCACCGAGATCATCGTGTGCACGAACCCCAATACCGAAGGTGAAGTGACGGCGTCGTACCTGAGCCGAATTTTGAAGCCCTTCAATATCCGCATTACGCGACCGGCTTCTGGCCTGCCGGTGGGTGGCGATCTTGAGTATGCCGATGAGCTCACTTTGGGCCGGGCGATCAATGGTCGCCGCGTCATCGAAGACTGACGAGTAGTTCAAACGCGATCAAGGCACCAGTTCTGCAAAAGGTGCGGGCGGAAAAAGACCTGTTGCAGGACCGGTGCCCTGATATGACAGTTATGTTACAAATATGACGCGATCATGTCAAGTTTGGAGACGTGGGTTACCGTCTTTTCTATGGCAAAACCTGGAAAAGTCACGATTTACCACAATCAGCATTGAAACAGCAGCGTCAGTGCCGTGAGCATTGCTGAGGAATTAGGCGTCAACGCCGAGATCGTTTTGTACATCAAGAATCCGCCCGACGAAGCCACCCTGCGCGACATCATCTCGAAGCTGGAAGATCCCGTGACCAATCTGGTGCGTCGAGACAGTATGTGGAAGAAACTCGGGCTCGAAGAAAAAGATGCGGCGACTGAAGATCAGGTCGTGAAGTTGTTGGTGAAGCACAAACAACTGTTGCAGCGTCCCATTGTGGTGACGGCGAAGAAGGCCATTGTGGGTCGACCCAAAGAAAGAATCCGCGAACTACTTTCCTAACCTCGTGATTCTGGTGAGGATTCTTCCTCAAAATGAAGAAAAATTCTCACCAGAATGACAGTGAAATGTGAGTATCAGACGGTGCGGACGATGATGGCGTCGCCTTGACCGCCACCGCCACACAATGCTGCAGCACCAACGCCACCACCACGGCGACGAAGTTCATGCAAGATGGTCAACGCAACGCGGTTACCGCTCATGCCGATCGGGTGACCAAGTGCAATTGCTCCACCGTTGACGTTCACGATGTCGTCGCTGATTCCGAGATCGGCCATTGATGCAATACCAACAGTGGCGAATGCTTCGTTGAGTTCGAACAAGTTGATGTCGCTGACCTTCATGCCGACCTTGTTGAGTGCCTTCAAGATGGCACGGCTTGGCTGAGTCAACAACGATGCATTGTCGGGACCAGCAACCATGCCGTAGCTCACGACCTGGCCGAGAGCCTTGATGCCACGATCTTTCACAAAACGCTCCGACATCATGACAACTGCCGAACCGCCGTCGCTCAATTGCGAAGCGTTTGCCGCAGTAATCGTGCCGTCTTTGTCGAATGCGGGCTTAAGTCCACCGAGGCTTTCCATCGTGGTTTCGGCGCGCACACCTTCGTCATTCGCGATGACCAACGGGTCACCCTTGCGCTGCGGAATCGAGATGCTGACGATTTCATCGGCCAAACGACCAGCAGCAATTGCAGCAGCGGCGCGCTGGTTGCTCTTCATCGCAAGATCGTCTTGCTGCTGACGGCTGATGTTGCCAGCGGTGTAACGCTCGGTACCAAGACCCATCAAGCATGAGTCGAATGAACACCACAAACCATCGGCGATGATGGCGTCTTTGAGTTCGGTGTTTCCGTAACGGAAACCGCCACGTGCACCTGATGCGATGTACGGAGCATTTGTCATTGACTCCATGCCACCAGCGATCACGATGTCAGCATCGCCGGCTTGAATCATTTGGTCGGCGAGGTAAATCGAGTTCAAACCTGACAAACAGACTTTGTTGACGTTGATGGCAGGCACGCTCATCGGAATGCCAGCCTTGACGGCAGCCTGACGGCTCGGAACCTGACCCTGACCAGCCATCAACACCTGGCCCATGATCACGTGGTCAACTTCGTTTGGCGAAACGCCAGCGCGCTCAAGGGCGGCCTTGATGGCGATACTGCCAAGATCGGCGGCGCTGAATGAAGCGAGCGCTCCGCTCATCTTGCCAATCGGCGTACGGGCTCCAGCGACGATGTATGAACCGGCCATGGTGGACTCTCTTTCGTAAGGCGTTCTTGGGTGACGCATTTGTCAGATCTCTATTGTGTCGCCAAAGTGCCCCCAGAACCTACTCCTGAGTAACATCGGCGCATGGAAAAGATCCTTGACGCCATCATGAGCGGTGCCGACAGCGCAACCATCGGAGCCCTCAGTATTCCCGACAATTACCGAGCCGCCCATATTTTGGCGAGTGAAGCAACCATGTGGGAAGGCGTGGCTTCCGAAAAGAAAGACCCGCGTCAGAGCGTGCACGTGGGTGATGTGGTGACTCCCGAACTAGCGCCAGACGAGGTGTATGTCGCAGTGATGGCGAGCAGCATCAACTTCAACACAGTGTGGTCGAGCATTTTTGAACCGGTGTCAACGTTCGGCCCAATGAAGCGACTCTCGCGTGAAAGCGAGTGGGCCAAGCGCCATGATCAGCCGTATCAAGTGATTGGAAGCGACGCGTCTGGTGTTGTTGTCAAAGTCGGTTCGGCTGTTCGTATGTGGAAGCCCGGCGATCACGTGACCGTGCATTGCAGTCTG
>Ga0214919_10006058_pt1 | contig 16796 bp, 14 predicted proteins | sample LL1503_MetaG_FD_177994 | JGI IMG/M metagenome (GOLD analysis project Ga0214919, IMG submission 177994) | Freshwater microbial communities from Lake Lanier, Atlanta, Georgia, United States - LL-1503 | ecosystem: Environmental > Aquatic > Freshwater > Lake | place: USA: Georgia | collected... | reverse complement strand
TAGCCCCCTAGGCTGCGGATCTTTTCTCGGTGCGGAGGCAGGGCGTCGCCGCCTGCCCATGGCTTGATTGGGAGGTCGCCGAAGAGACGTGTGTGGCTGACGGGTGGCCAGACGGGATTGAGCGGGCCTTCGATCTCGAACCAATCGAGGGCCACGCCAGGCCCAACGTGTTTGGCGGCACGGCCAGCGACCTGGCCGATGCGCAATCCGTTCCACGGCACCGAGACCGGGTCAAAGACGATGGATTCGTGCGCATCGAGCCAGGTCGTGACCTCGCCGATTTTGGATTCCATCGAGGGGGCGGTGAAGGCGGCGAGGAGTCGGCCGCCTTCCTGTTGTTTGCCTTCTTCGTGCGCGCGCAGCACGGCGGCCTGGGGGTCGTCGCAGGGGTTCGGCTGCCCGTTCGCCCAACGGAAGCCCCAGGTCGAGAGGCGGAGGCGGTAGGTGCCGGCGAAGATCGGAGCGACGTTCATCGCGGCCTCGTAGCCGGCAAGACTCGGGTTGAGGAGTCCGACCGCGCTCTGGCTCTTAGCGATCGCAGGGCTTTTGACCAGGGCGTTCCGGTCCTTGAGGTCAGGTCCCTCGAAGCCGACGTGGCCCTTCTTGTCCTCGAAGCCGCCGCGGACCGGCAGGGCTGGATCCGGCTGTTTGTCTTTCACCAAGACGAACTGTCCGTGGGCGAGGTTGGCGCCGAACTTGAACAGGCCTGCCGGGTAGATGCGCTTCTGGTATACCCGAGGGGCGGTGCTTTGCGTCGCGATCGCGATATCGAGAGCTTCTTCGACGGCTTCCGCATAAGCTGCTAGGTGACCGGGTGACAGGTCGAGGCCGCTGCCGATCTTGTCGTAGCCGGCGACCCGTCCGTCGGCCGGGAGCAGACCAGTGATGTCCAGGCGTGGCAGACCGAGCAGGTCCTTGAGCGAATTCTCGAATTCGCCTCGGGTGAGCCGGCGCAGGTGGATGCGGGTCGGATGGGCCTCTTTTGCGGCGGCAGATAATCGGGTATCAAGTTCGGCGACGAAGCCGGCGCTCTCCGCGGCCGAAGGACGGGTCTTTTTCTTGGCCGGAGGCATCTCGCCCTCGGCGACCGCGTCATGGACCTTGATCCAGCGGTCGAGCTGCAGCTTTTCCGAGTCAAGCGATTCGAGGTCAAGGCCGCCTTTCTTCGTGTCTTTGTCATGACATTCGTAGCAATGCTTCTCCAGGAAGACGCGCGGCTCCTCTGCCACGACTGCGGCGAGGGGGAGGATGATCGACAGCAGTAACTTCACTTTGGCTTATCGATTGAGCGATGCGTCCAGCAAGGGTTTGAGCCGAGCGGCGTAGGTCGCGTATCCTTCAGGTGACAGGTGGATATTATCTGCCGTGAAAAGGGGCTTCTTGATCGTGCCGTCGGCGTTGAGGAAGTCCTGGGTGAGATCGAGCACCTTGACCTTCGGGTCTGCCCCGAGGTTCAGTTTGTCGATCTCGGCGTTCGTCAGCAGGATGTCCTCGTAGAAGCGCACCTTCGGGGCATGGCAGGGTAGGATCTTCGCGACGACGATCAGCGCTTCGGGGAACTTTTCGCGCAGGTTGGCCAGGCAGGCCTTCACTCCTTGGGCGGCGGCGGCCACGCCGGTCTCGGGCGTGAAGAACATATTGTTATTACCGATCATCAGCACGATGGCACGCGGCTTGAGTCCATCGACGCCGCCATGGTCGAGACGCCAGAGCACGTTCTGCGCTTTATCGCCACCGATGCCGATGTTCACCGCTTTCCGGTCGGGAAAGTGTTTCGACCAGGATGTGCCCCACTGGATCGTGATGCTGTCGCCCACGAGCAGCACGTCGACTAGTCCTTGGTTTGCCTGCACCGTCTTGACATGGGCTTCGTGCAGCTTCAGCCAGGCGTCTCCGCCGAAGAATCCCGCGGAAGGCACGGCTGGCCACAGTTGGGGTAGGTGCTGATTGATCTCGCGACCAGGTCGGCGTTCAAATTCCGGTTTGGCGATGAAGGCGGTTTCTTCCGCCGTGAGCGGCCAGCCCGTCGGCTGCGGGTCCGCCGGCTTATGGGCGTATTCGAGGGCAGGTAAGGTTGCGCAACACAGCAGGGCGATCAGGGTCAGGCGGAGGTTCATGAGCGGGGGGATAAGGTTTGGTAGGCTTGGACGGCTCCGCCGAGCAGCATGAGGAACGCCGGGAGAAGCAGGCGTAGGCCGCGATGCTGGTCATGAGGTTTGGACATTTCATTGATTAGGTCCAGCTGTCCCAAGCAGAAGACTTGAGCGCCGATCAAGGTGATCGGCTCCCCTGTCCAATATTGCAGGCCCATCGTCACGAGGACCAAAATGGTCGCAAGATGCGCGTAGATCTTAACGACCATGATGAGGCCGCGCTTGAAGGGGTTCTCGGCGGGCCGGATCCGCATCTGCCAGGTTTCGCGACCGAAGATGTGGGGCTCGGTCATCTTGGTAGGTGGCACGTGCATTCAGCGGGCGGCGAGTTCGGCTTTGCCATGGCGCGTGTGGAGGGTCAGGCGAATGTCGTCGGCGTATTGCTCGCCGAGTTTCGGCGAAGCCTGGCCTGGTTGTCCGGCACTACCGACGCCGAGCTGCACGACGAGGAAGCCGGCGGTGGGCGGAAGGATGCAGCGGCTGCTGAGCGTCTTCCACTCGCCGGGCTTACCTCCGGAGCTGACGTGAAACTGGGTTCCGCTGGCGAGGACTTGATCCTGCTGGGGCGGCCAGTTCTTGGACATCTCCTGCGGCGAGCCTTCGAAGACGTAGAGTTTACTGATGAAACGGACCGGGGCGTTCTTTTCACCGCGGGCGTCGATGACCTTGGCCTGGAGTTCCACGTAGGCTTCGCTCGAAGTCAGTAGCCGATCGCGTACGGATTTAAGGTCAATGACCTGAAAGACATCGCAGGACTGGCGGGGGCTGTTCGGGATATTTGGTTCGCCGGCCGCTTCGAGGAAGCGCAACGCTGTGGGATGGCCGACGGCCGAAACGATTTCGCTCGGATCGCCGCCCCAGGTGAAGATTTCGGACGGGAAGCCGTCGGGCATGCGGCCCTTGAGCGCGTCGAAGCCGCCGTCGTGGATGCCGAGCGGCCGGATTTCGGCATGCTCAGCCCGGGCGGTCATTAGCCAACCGAGGGAAGCCACGGTCAGGCCGACGGCAAGGAACATGGCTGCAATACCGAGCGTCCGGCTGCGAGAGGGGAAGTCGATCGGCTTGGCGGGGGTGGTGGCTTGGTCGAGGTTAAGTCCGTCGAGCGCGGCGTGTAGTTGGCCGTGGAAGGCGGCGTCGGTGCGAAAGCGCGCGAGTGCCTGCGGGTCGGAGCGGAGGTGGGCGCTGAGTTCGGCGGCTTCGGTTGGGGTCAGGCGGGACTCCGACCAGGCGTCGAAGAGGACTTGGTAACGTTCGTCGTTCATGAAAGTTCAGAGGTGCCGAGCGTGCGATCAACGCAGGCGCGGAGGGTCTGCCGGGCGCGAGTGAGGGCGACTCGCACGGAGTTGGGCGTCCAGCCGACGGCGGGCGCGATATCTTCGGGCATCTCACCGAGATGATACCGCCGACGGATGAGGTCGGCAGCCTTCGGGGCGAGTTTGCCCAGGCATCCCTTAAGGGCGCGCGTCCGCGGCTCGAGCATCTCAGGCGTCGGTCCGTCTTCGCCGTAGAGCATCTCCATCACGTCGTCGTCCAGCCGTGCGGCGGCCCGGGCGCGGGTGCGCTGGAACTGCAGGGCCTGATAGCGGGCGACCGTGCAGGCCCAGGCGGGGAAGTTCGTGCCGAGCGCGTAAGTCTCCGCCTTGCGGCTGACGGTGAGGAAGGCTTCCTGGACGATGTCCTGGGCGTCGCCGAGGTTCGGTTCGATCGTCAGGATGTAATACAGCACCACCTGCTGGTGCTGGACGAAGAGTCTCTGCACCTGCAGGGTGTGGTCGGAGGGGGTGGGGGAGTCTCCCATACGCAAGAGACCGCCAGGGGTGGCGGTCTCGTTAGCATCAGGAAAACCCTTGTGCGGGCAATCGCTTAGCGGGGGCTATTTCGAGGTCGGCTGGGGGAGTTCGCGGGTGATGGCCTCGGCAACCTGCTTGGCGAGTACGGCCGAGCCGGCTGCCATGAAGTGGACGTTACGCTTCCCCTGCAGTTGGTCCTGCTTGGGCTTCACGGCGGCCCAGAGGTCGTTCCAGGTCACGCCTTCCTCGGCCATGACCTTCTTGGCCACGACGTTGTACGGGAGTTCGGAGTCCTTGACGTATTTAGCGGCGTCGGCTTCCGGGACCGGGGTCGTACTGGCGAAGATGAGCTTGGCCCCGGTCTGCTTCAGGCGGGCGACGATGAGGCGGAGGTTCTTCTCGTATTGCTCGAGGGAGACATTGGGGCGGCCGCCGTTGGTCGGCGAAGCGTATTCGCCTTTATCGTTCTTATCACGGTCGTCCGAGAAGCGGTAAGACAGGTCGTGCAGGCCTTCGTTGAAGTGGATCACGTCCCACTTCTCGCCCGGCTTCAGCCAGCGAATGAGGCCGTAGTCGCCCAGCGCCGTCCGGGTCGAGCCGCCGTTGGCCGCAATGCGATGGACGTTGGCTACCCCGGCGAGGTTCTTCTGGACGTCGAGCGTGTACGCGACCGAGACCGAGTCCCCGATGATGAGCACGCGTGGTAGCTTGGGGTCGTCGACGATCGCGGCGAATTCCTTGGCCACCGTCGGCGCGCTCTTCGTGGCGGGCGTATCCGCGGCGTTGGCCAGCGGAGCGAGCAATAGGGCAAGCAGGGTGGTGAGGAGGTTGAGGGTGGGTTTCATGGTAGACTTATATGTCTATTATTTGGACCGCGTCGTGAATCGCCACTCTCCGAGCACCGGCATGCCGAGGAACTTCATATTCTCCGTGTCATGAAAGGCTCCTTTTTCGATAGTGACCGAATACGTCGTCATTGCTGCCAATCTGGCGGGAAACCGGACGATCAGGGTCTTGTCGTCAGGACACGAGACGGCATCGGATTCGACCAACACTGACGCTAGCTTCTACCGGTCCTTCATGCGATAGAGGCTGATGGTGCCGGCGCCCTTCTTGATGGGACGATCAAATTCGATCCGGCACTCCAAGGCACCCACCGGGACTTGATCGTCACCGTGACGGGGCGAAAACGTCTTCGCTTGGGGGTAGCTGGCCTTCCAGGTGATTCGGCCCTGTCGTTTCGTGAGGTCGAGCCACACGCTAGCATATTGGAATTCCCGCGTGTAGGTGAAGCCGTTTTTGACCGCCGGTCCTTGGGGCGGACCAAGCGGCTTCTTGAACTCCGGAAAGTCCGGGGCCCATGCCTGAAAGTCCTCTGTCACCTTGTAAGCACCCTGGTATTGGAAGTAGGAGTATCGCTCGGCGCATATTAGAAACATGGCCAGCTTATACTCGAAGTTGTTGTAGCGGGTGCTGGAAGCGTCGGGCGCTGCGGGATCGGCGCCATCGGCAGTCACCTTGATGTCTTTGTCATCCGCTGCTTCCAAATGCATCACGATGAGTTTGCCCGCTTGGGCGACCTGCTGCACGGCCTGGATTCCCGCAGCCAAATACTCTTCGTAGGAATGGATTTGGGGCGGCAGCTTGCCGTGGTGGTCAAACCATTCCAAATAAGATCCGTCGAGATATTTCATCACCTCGGGGATCGCGCTGGCCTCCTTGTCAGCTCTAAGAAAATTACCGATGCGGATTTTGCCGCAATTCCCCGAACGCTTAACGTGCTCATCCATCATCTGGTGATAGGCGGCGATGAAATCCGTGGGTGGATCCTGTCCGGTGGCTCGCTTTACCGCAGCGTAGTCCACCACCTTCGCATAGGCGTCAAAGAAAATCCCATCGAAAATTGGCATCTTCAGGGTCCTCTCGACATCTTGGATCCAATACTCCCTGACCTCGGTTTTGCGCAAATCATACAGGGGCCGCTTATTTCTCCCGGAACCGTTAAGCTCGGGCTTCCCGTTGCTATAAAGGAACCAGTCGGGGTGGTCACGAAACAGCGGGTCTGCTATACCCTCAATATGCAGGACCAGGTTCTTGTAACCCACGATAATCAGGCTGGGATTGAACTTCTTTACCTCGGCAGCCATGGCCAAAGCCTTCTCATTGACATCGGTCTGCAGGAAGTCATGCCGCGCGATACGGGCGTAATCTTCGTCGGTCCATGGAGTCGGCTTGTGCATGAACAGGGCGCGGGAAACGGTGTCCCAGGAGAATGCCGGTAGGTGAGTAAGAACTTGCGCCGTCTCTTTTGGCTGGGCCTCTGCAGCGTGCAGCGCGACCAGCGGCGCCAGCAGCAGGGCGGTTAGGAGTGTGAAGATGAGTTTCATGGAAAGAACACAGGGACGGCCCATTTGCCGACGAGGATGGTTTCGCCGGCGGTTAAGTCTTTTTGGAAGAGGGTGCAGAAGTTGCCAGTGGAGGCGGGATTGAAGAGCGGAATTTCGGGCAGGGCGACTTTCTCGAAGCCCTGGTCCATGAGCGACTGCGCGGTGGTGTCGCGGTTACGCTCAAGCACGGGCGTGAGGAAGAAGACGGTGCCGGCGCGCTCGCACTGGAGCGTCTTTTGGCCGTTCAACGCGATGGGAAGGAAGTGCGCGTTCTTCAGTGATGCGGGAAGTTCCGCAGCGATGTAGGCGCGATCGGTGAAGAGTTTCGCGCCGGGGATGAGCGGCTGCGGTTTGGAATTGGCGCTGGTGAGTGTGCCGGGCTTTGTCGTGCGCATCGGTTTGCCGTCGGCGTTGGCGTGGACGGGAGCGGTGGAGGGCTCGGCTTTCTCCTGGCCGCCGGTGGCTTTGCTGACGAGTTGGCGGAGTCGCACGTCGTTGCTGACGGGTTTGCCTGCGGCCACGTCTTCCTCGCGGAACGCGGCCATAAGGATGTTCCGGTCGGACACGCGATGGTAGTCGTAGATGATGCGAATGAGACCATCGGGTGTCTGCTGGCCGTCGGGATAGGAAACGCCGAGGCGTTCATCGAGCATGAGGCCGCCGCCCCATGTCTTGCCATCGTCCTTCGAAACGTAAGCCGTGAGATGCGAGCGGCTGGTGCGTGTGTCGAGCGGGCCGTGTTTGACGAGGAGCAGATTGCCCGACGCAAGACGACGGATGAAGAAGCGCGAGGGCGTGTGCAGGATGCCCGATGTTTTCAGCTCGGGCCATGTCTTGCCTCCGTCCGTGCTCACGCTTTCGCCGATGCCGTAAGTGGTGCGGACGAGCAGCCAGAGCGAGCCGTCCTTGCGCTCGACGAACATGTGCTCGTCGAACTGGCGCACGTCCTTCGGCACGTTGCAGCCGCCGCGTCGGGTCCAAGTTTTGCCTTGGTCGCTGGAGACAATCATCTGCGCGCTTTCATCGTGCTCGCGCCAGCGGGAAATCGGCAGCACCCATTCGCCGGAGGAAAGCGCCAGCGGCTTGCACATCATCACGCCATCGGCGATGCGGCGCGGCTTTGACCATTTCGGTTGCGTGGCATCCGGTTCGCTCGTCTCGATGCACCACACGCCGAGTTCCGCATCGCGCCGACCTTTCTCCATCTGCGCCCAAAAGAAGAACAAGCGTCCATCCGGCGACACCCACAGTTCAGGATCGAAACTGCGCAGAGGACCGCCCGCATCAGGATCGATGGTGAGCACTTCGTTCCATGTCTTACCATCATCACCGCTGGTGCTGAGCACGACGTAGTTGTTCACGTCCTCGCCCGGCGTCACGCCCGCATACCAAGTCGCCCACAGCCGCCCCTTCGGCGCGACGGCCATGCTCGGGATGCCAGTGAAGGCGCGGTTCGTCACGGCCTGATCGGCACGCGGCGGACCGAGATGCTGTGGTGGTTGCAGGGATGGAGCATCGGCGGCGTGCAGCGCGGCCAGCGGTATGAACAGCAGCGTAGTAAGGAGTGTGAGTGTTGTTTTCATCGTGATTGGATTCCAAGCTTTTGCATCATCGGCCCATCCAGCCGCCGTCGATGAGGACCACGGTGCCGTGGACGTAGGCGGAGGCTTCGGACGCGAGATAGACGGCGGCCCCTTTGAAGTCTTCAGGGTTGCCCCATCTTCCGGCGGGGATGCGGGAAAGGATGGCTTGGCTGCGCTCGGGGTCGTTGCGGAGGGCTTCGGTGTTGTCGGTGTCGATGTAGCCGGGGGCGATGGCATTGACGTTGACGCCTCTGCCTGCCCATTCGTTGGCGAGTGCTTTGGTGAGTTGGCCGATGCCGCCTTTGCTGGCAGCGTAGCCGGGGACGTTGATGCCGCCTTGGAACGTGAGCAGTGAGGCGGTGAAGATGATTTTGCCCGAACGTTGCGCGAGCATGTCTTTGCCCACTTCTCGTGCGAGCACGAACTGGGCGCTGAGGTTGGTTTCGATGACTTGGTCCCAATACTCGTCCGGGTGTTCGGCGGCTGGTTTGCGCAGGATGGTCCCGGCGTTGTTGATGAGGATGTCGATGCGCGGGTTGTCGTGTTTCACCTGCGCAATGAAGGCGGTGAGCGCGGCGCGGTCGGCGAAGTCACAGGCGTAGCCTTTGAAGCTGCGGCCGAGAGCGCGGACTTCTTGTTCGATGGTGCTGCCTGTGGGCTCAAGCGTGGCACTGACGCCGATGATGTCGGCACCGGCCTCAGCGAGTCCGAGGGCGATGGCTTTGCCAATGCCGCGTTTGGCTCCGGTGACGAGCGCGGTTTTGCCGTGGAGTTTGAATTGGTCGAGGATGCTCATGGTGTGGGTGGTGGGCGGGAGGTCAGGCGCGGCAGTCGAGCAGAACTTTCATGGCCGTGGGGTTGGCTTCGAGGCGCTCGAAGGCTTGCTGCACGTTTTCGAGGGGTTGGACTTCGGTGATCATCTGTTCGAGCGGCAGTGCGCCGGAGGCCATGAGTTCGATGGCCTGCTGGTAGTCGTCGGGCTGGTAAACGCGGGCACCGATGAGCTTCAGTTCCTTCCAGAAAAAGTGGAAGAGATTGAGTTCGGTAGGCTGTGGATAGATGGCGACGAGCACGATGCGTCCGCGGATGGCGATGAGTTCGCTCATGCTGAGAGCGGCGGCTTTGGCGCCGGATACTTCAAAGACGATGTCGGCACCGCTGCCGTTGGTTTGTTCGCGCAGCCAGTCGGCAAGGTTGGTTTCCTTCGGGCTGAATGCCTCGAACCCAAGGCTGCGGGCGAACTGTAGGCGATACTCGCTGATCTCTGAGATGATGACGCGTGCTCCGGCGTGTCGCGCGACCATGGCGACGAGCATGCCGATGGGACCACCACCGATGACGACGGCAAGTTCGCCGGGTTTCACCTCGCCCATTTTCACGTCGTGACATGCCACGGCGAGCGGTTCAGCGAGCGCTCCGGTCCTGAGATCGAGATGCGGTGGCAGCTTATGAACGGTGAAGGCAGGCACGGTCCACGAGGATTGAAATGAGCCGGGCGAGTCGATGCCCATGAACTTGAGCTTCTGGCAAATGTGGCTGTGACCACGGTCGGCGGGAGTCTCGCCACGATTGTCGAGCGGACGCACGACGACGGAGTCGCCCAAGTTGAATCCGGCGACGCCCTCGCCGATCTCAGCCACGGTGCCGGACATCTCGTGGCCGATGATCTGCGGGATGCGGACGCGCTGATCCATCGCGCCATGGAAGATATGAACGTCCGTGCCGCAGATGCCGGTGTAGGCGACGTTGATGCGGATTTCGCCACGGCCAGGGGGAATGGATTGGCCTTCGGTGATGGTGAAGGTGCGGTGGCCCGCATAGGATGCTGCTTTCATGAGGATGCTGTGTTAGAGGTTGAAATAGGTTTCTCTGGATTCACGATCAGCCAGGCGAGCGCGCCTGCTAGGCACACTCCAGCGGCGACGAGGAATGAAGCGGTCCAGCCAAAGCGTTCCGCGATCCAGGGCGTGAGGGATGCGGTGATGGCACCACCGATTTGCGCTCCCATGTTCATCAGACCGGACACGCTGCCTGCCGAGGTGCCCGCGATGTCCGCCGTCACGGCCCAGTAGGCGCTTTGTGCGAGGTAAAGCGCACCGGCACCGCCCGCCAGCACGATGCTGGCGAAACGGGCGCTCTCCACCTGCGTAGCGAGGGCGAGAAACACGGCGGTGAGAGCAAGGCCGAGCATGGCCACGCCACAGCGTCCCAACCGCTTGCCATGAAGGCGCGTGATCCAATCGGAAAGCCCGCCGCCGAGGGGCGAGGCGCAGGCCATCGCGATAAACGGCAGCATGGAGTAAAGTGCGCTCGCTTTCAGATCCAACCCGCGCACGCGGCTCAGGTAGATGAAGAACCAGGTGAAGAAGATGTATGAGGTGTAGCCATACGCGATGTAGCTGCCCGTGATGGCGAGCACATTGCGGTTGCGCAGGATCGAGCGCCACGGCAGCGCTTCACGAACTGCGAGCATCGTGGCAGGTAGTCCGGCTTCGATCTTCTCCACCTCCGCTGCGCTCACGAGCGGATGCGTGCGCGGCGTGTCCCGCACGAGAAGGAACCACACGAGGCCGACTGCGAGACCGGCCCCAGCGCTCACGTAAAACGAGCAGTGCCAGCCCCAGCGAGATAGAACGTAAATGATGAGCGGCGGCGCGACTCCGGCACCCGCACCCACACCGGCGAAGATCAGTCCGTTCGCCAGTCCGCGCTCCGATGAGGGAATCCACGCCGACACCAGCTTGTTCGACGAGGGAAACAAAACCGCTTCGCCAAGTCCGAGCACGAAGCGCGTGCCGATGAGCAGTGCGAGCGATGTCGCCATACCTGGAGGCACCAGCGCCGTGAGCGTGGTGAACAGGCCCCACCAGACCACGCCCGCCGAAATCACCAGTCGCGGCCCAAAACGATCCGCCAACCGCCCGCCCGGCACTTGGAACAACGCATAGCCGATGAGAAACGCGCTGAACACCCAGCCGAGCTGCACATCCGTCAGCCCGTGATCCTTCTGTATGGCCTGGCCTGCGATGGAGACATTCACGCGGTCCAGGAATGCGACCGCGCTGACCACGAACATCCAGCTGATGAGCAGCCAGCGCAGGCGCCCATTCACAGATTTTGCGAGCCAATGGGGAGATTTAGGCGTGTTCATATTTGGGGAAGTGTTCTAGCGCTTCACGCGACCCGCCGAGTCTCCGCCGACTAGCGCTGCGAGTTCCTCGCGCGTGCTGAAGTTGAAATCACCTTCGATGGAATGCGCGAGGCAACCGGCGGCAGTGGCGAAAGCGATGGCGCTTTGTGGCGCGGCGAGATCAGGGTTGGTCAGCGCGAAAATTAGCCCCGCAGTGAAGGCATCGCCCGCGCCGAGGCGATCCACGATGTTTGTGATGGGATACAGTAGGCCATTCTCGGGAGCGTGGCAGACTTGATCCGTGGCCTTGTCAAAGAGCAGGCCGCCAAAGTTATTGTGCGTGGCGGAAATGCCTTCGCGAACGGTCATCGCGACGCTTGAGATCCGGGGAAATTGTTGCGCGATCTGACGTGCCAAGTCATCTAGCGATGGGGAGCTTTGAATGCCGAGCATGGCTTCCGCATCCTCGCGACCACCAATGAATAGGTCTGCGAACGGCAACAAGTCACGCATCGTGCGTGTCGCCAGTTCGCGAGGCCGCAAAGGCGGCTCCCACTGCCAGAGCTTGCTGCGGTAGTTCATGTCGATGGCCACCTTCACCCCGCGCTGCGAGGCTTCACGCAAAGCGGTCTCGGTTGCCTCAGCTGCATTGCGCGAGATCGCGGGAGTGATGCCGGAGACGATGAACCATTCCGCACCTTCGAAGATAGCGTTCCAGTCGTAGGCGGTCGCCGGTGTGATCGCGATGGCTGAACTTTCGCGATCATAGATCACATTGCCGGGACGCTGGTTTGCGCCGGTTTCGAGGAAATACAAACCCAGGCGGCCTTGTGGCGTATGCAGGATGTGGCGAGTGTTCACACCGAGCGACCGCAGATTCGCCACACAAGCATCGGCAATCGCATGGTCCGGCAGCGCCGTGACGAATGCCGCATCGCCACCGAGATAAGCGATGGAGCCAGCAATGGATGCCTCGGCTCCCGCAAACGTCACGTCCAGCGTGCCGGGCATGGCTTGCTGGAAACGCTTGAAGCCCGGTGCCGCCAACCGCCCCATGATCTCGCCAAAGGTGACAACGCGGCTCATGCCTCACCTCCGCGCACACGCTTCACCGTGGCAGACACTTCACGCGCATTGGCCGTGATTCCGTTCCAATTCTTGCGCTGGATCAACTCGCGTGGAGCCAACCATGAACCACCGAGCGCCAACACGGAAGGCTCGCGCAAATACGCTTCCGCATTCGTGGCACTCACGCCGCCGAGTGGAATGAATTGAATGCCGAGATGCAGGAACGGCGCGGCGATGCTGCGCAGATAAGCGAGTCCTCCGCTCGGTTCGCTAGGGAAGAATTTAAGCCATCGGCAACCTTGCTCGATGGCGAGTTCGATGTCAGTCGGTGTGCAGACTCCGGGCGCAAAGGGCAGCCCAACACGCCGCGCTTCGGCGACCACGCGCGGATTCATTCCGGGGGCCACGCCGAATGCGGCACCGGCCCCTTTGACTTCATTCACCTGCTCCGGAGTGAACACCGTGCCCGCTCCGACGAGCATCTCAGGCACCTCGGCGCGGATACGTCTCAGTGATTCCATCGCCGCGTCCGTGCGAAGCGTCAGTTCAATGCAATCGACGCCACCATCGAGCAGCGCACGCGCCAGCGGCACGGCATCGGTGGCGTCATCAATCACCAGCACCGCAAGCACGCCCGTGCCTTTCAGATGGGCCTGAATATCGAGGTCGGTTCGTTCGGATTTTGTCATGTGGGTTCGATGCTGGAGGTCGTGTTCTGCGTTCAGAGTAAACACCTTGAAATGCCCCCGGCAATGCACCAGACATGTTATGGTAACAATATCCTTCATGCCAACCTCGCCTACACCCAGTCTCGATGCCATTGCCACCGCTGCCGGGGTCTCCACGATGACGGTTTCCCGCGTGCTGAGAAACGCCCCCAATGTCTCGCCAGGGACACGCGACGGCGTGCTCGCTGCGGCACGAGCCCTCAACTACCAACCCGATCCGCACCTCGCCCGCATGATGCATCTCGTGCGCGGACGCAAAGCCTCCCGACAACGCGCCGTGATCGCCGTCATCCGTGAGGACATTCCCCGCGACTCGATGCGCAACGCCGCTTATCAGTTTGTGTCCATCGACGACATCCGCCATCGAGCACAGCAACACGGTTATCAGGCCGAAGAGTTCTGGCTTGGACGCGATCAGCTCACCCCCAAGCGCCTTCAGAAAATCCTCCACGCACGAGGCATCGAAGCCGTCATCGTTTCACCGCAGAGCACCGCACTACCGTGCCGCGAGTTGGACTACACACCCTTTTCCGCTGTCACCTTCGGCTTCGCCATGCGTGAGCCAGCTCTCCACATCTGCAGCACCAACTTGAACCTTGGCATCCAAACAGCCGCCGCAGAACTCGACCGTCGCGGCTATCAGCGCATCGGAGTCGCCGTCACGCGGTGGATCGATCTCCGGGTGCAAAACGGCTACAGCGGCGGCATGTTCTTTTTCCACCATGACCTGCCGCCGAAGCGCCGAGTTCCGACACTCCTGATGCCGCATCACCAGATCAGCGAAAACTTCGCCACCTTTTCGGAATGGATCAAAAAGCACCGGCCCGACGCGCTCATCTCCTTTGATACCCATGTGCCCGGCTGGCTAAAGCAACTCGGCATGCGCGTGCCTGAAGACATCGGCCTTGTCGTGCATGATTGGACACCCCGAATGAAAGCCTACGCTGGCATCGATCATCGTAGGGATCAGATAGCCGGTGCCGCCGTCGATCTCATCGCCACCCAGCTCCTCCATCATGAGTTCGGCATCCCTGCTGTGCCCCGCCAGATCCTCATCTCACCCGAGTGGATGGACGGGGCGAGCGTGAGGTCTGTTTCTTCATAGATGGGTCACGAGTCGCATCAACGCCCAAAGTTCGTGTTCCGCATGGAATTGCAGGATGCAGCGCGGCCAATTGCGCGAGCAGCAGCGCGGTGAGTAGGGTGAGGGTGTGTTTCATGAGATGGAATCGTTTTGGTATCAGTTAACGCACTGCCTTCCGCAGTTCATCGCAGCGTGCGCTCATTTTCGCCAAAGTCGCGGCGTGTGCGGGCTCTTGGGCGAGGTTGTGTTCTTCGAGCGGATCTTTTTGCAGGTCGAAGAGTTCTTCCTGCAAGGGCTTGGTATCTTTGTAGCGGATGTACTTCCAACGTTCGGAGCGGACGCCTTCGCAGCGCGGCAGCGGCTTACCCTTCTCGCCGTCAAGCAGCACGTCGTGCTCGTAATACCAGTCAGCGCGGCCCGCCGTATGAGCGTCGCGCAGGATGGGCTGTAGGTCGTTGCCTTGCATCGCGGCGGGAATGGGTAGGCCGGCGAGTGCGAGCATCGTTGGGGCGAGGTCGATATTCAGCGCCATCTGGGTGCGGCGTCCGTGGCTACTGGCCGGCAAGCGCGGATCGCGGATGATCAGTGGTACGCGGAGGCTTTCTTCGTACATGTTCCATTTACCCACGAGGCGGTGCGCGCCTTCCATGCTACCGTTATCCGAGGCGAACAGGATGACAGTGTTGTCATCGCAGCCCTTGTCGCGCAGCGCCTTCACGATGCGTCCTACTGTTATGTCGGCACGGCTGATGTAGCGATAAGTCTGCGCCATTTCTTCCTGAAACTTCGTATCCTCTTTGAGGAAGGTTGGCCCAGGTGTGACGCTGTTACGGCTTTCACGGATGGCGGCCGGAAGCTGCGCAAACGATTCCGCCGTGAGCGTCTTGGGCCGGGGAATCGGACCCTGCACGAGATTGGCGGGCAACTCCGGGTCTTCCATGTCGCGTGGGCCATGCGGCTCCTTTAACGCCAGGACGAGGAGGAAGGGCTTGTCCTTGGGTTGCTCCCGGATGAACTGCGTGGCCTTCTCTTCGATGATGCTGGTAATGTAGCGGCCTTGCTGGTTGAACTTGAAGCTCTGCGGAAAGCCATACCAGAGGTCGAACTTATCGGCCGGCAGGCAAAGGCTGGCCGGCTGCGTCTTCGGGTCGCCCACCGCCAGCTTGCCGATAAACGCGGTACGATAGCCCGCTTCGCGCAAAAGCATCGGGTAGGTCTGCCCCCATTGCTCGGCGGAGAGCGGCTTGCTGAAGCTATTGATGCCATGTCGCACCATGTGCTGTCCGGTGAGGATCGAGGCGCGGCTCACGCAGCAGATCGACGTCGTCACAAAGGAGTTCTCAAACAGCACGCCTTCGCTTGCGAGCCGGTCCATGTTCGGCGTCTTGAGTTGTTTATTGCCCATGCAACTCATCGCGTTCTGTGGCTGGTCATCCGTGAAGATGAAGACGATGTTAGGTCGTGACGCGGGTGCGTCGGCGGCGGAGAGCGCGACGAACGATGCGAACAGTAGGGCGGTGAGGTTAAGGAAGCGTTTCATGCTAAGGTCTACGGATATTTTTGATTCAGCGCTCGATGGCTTTACCTTTGGCGGCTGCGTTGGACTTCGCCTTGGCTTGCCTCTCGGATTTTTTTCCGCCGGTCGGAGGGGTCCATTCAGCAGGTTGGGGGTTGGCGACGGTCAGCGGATAATTGTCCCCACGCGCGGCCATCTCTTTCTTCAGTAACGCCGTGAGTTCAGCGATCTTCGCCGCGTGCGCGGGCTGGTCGGCAAGGTTCTTGAGCTCGTGCGGGTCATTCTGAAGGTCGAAGAACTGCGTGCGGTCTACCAGCGGATAACGGATGAGTTTCCAACGGTCATCACGGATGGCGCGCTGGCAATTGCGGTAACCGGTGTAAAGCACGTCGCGGACTTTCGTCACCTGTCCGTTCAGGATCGGGACGAGGCTTTTGCCTTCGACGCCTTCAGGTGTCTTGCTGCCGGCGAATTCCGTGAAGGTAGGGAAGAGGTCCATCAGGTAGACCAAGGCCTCGCTTTTGCCCTTGGGGATGCCAGGGCCTGCGATGATGAGCGGCACGTGCATGCCGCCGAACTCGTAGAGGTTTTGTTTGCCGAACAGGCCGTGTTCACCGAGCGAAAGGCCATTATCGCCACTGAAGATGATGATGGTATTGTCCCATTGCCCGCTGGCTTTGAGTTCGGCTAAGATGCGCCCGATGTGATGGTCGAGTCCGGTGACGCATGAATAGTAGTCGGCATTCTGTTGTTTCGTGTCCGCTTCCGTACGCGGCCAAGGCGCGAGCATTTCGTCGCGGACGGACATTTCGCCGTTGTCGAAAGGATGCTGCGGCAGGAAGGCCGGGGAAAGCGGGATTTTGCTGGGATCATAAAGCTTATGAAATTGCGGCTCGGCCGAGCGTGGGTCGTGCGGGACGGGTGGGGCGATATAGATGTAAAAGGGCTTGGTTTCTTTGTTCGCAGCGCGCGACTTCAGGAAGCCAATTGTCTGGTCGGCGAGACGCTGGCTGCAATGCGCACGGTCCGTCAGTGGGTCGTTGGGGGTTTTGGCATCATCGATGATGCTGGTTTGAAATTGCTTCAACCCGGCAGGGAAGCCGTTGCCTTGTTTTCCCATGTGCCAGGTCTGGTAGCCGGCGGCGGCGATGACCCGGGGTAGGATGGTCGCTGGCTCGGCCGCATTGGGAGCCGCTCCTTTGGCTCCCGGGATGCGTTGCCACGAGCGGCCGGTGAGCATCATCGTGCGGCTGGGCGTGCAGACGGCGCCGACCATCGAGCCCATGGTGTAGCAATGGGTGAAGACCATCCCGCGTTCGGCCAGGGCATCGATATTGGGGGTGACGAGTAGCGGGTT
>Ga0214919_10006057_pt1 | contig 16797 bp, 10 predicted proteins | sample LL1503_MetaG_FD_177994 | JGI IMG/M metagenome (GOLD analysis project Ga0214919, IMG submission 177994) | Freshwater microbial communities from Lake Lanier, Atlanta, Georgia, United States - LL-1503 | ecosystem: Environmental > Aquatic > Freshwater > Lake | place: USA: Georgia | collected... | reverse complement strand
CGCCAACTGCAATTTTTAGCGTGTTTTTGTCGAGTTCTTTTCGAGTAACTACTTTTTCAAAAAGTGCTTCGGGATAGGTAACAATAACCGCTGGTTTTTTCCGAGAATTAATTCTATTCAATACTTCGGAACGTAGCAAAACGTTGGCATTATCAGTTTCTTCAATTTGATAAGGTCTGCGATAGGAACTAGGATAGAACAACACATCATTAGCGTCGATCATTTGCTCCAAATCATTAAGAATATAGGCCGCTTCTTCCTTTTCGTTTAGAATTAGCAAAAAAGGTTTTTCACTTTTTTTAAAAATGGCTTGAAAAACAAAAGATAATGAGGATCCTAAAAGTCCTTTTAATTGAATTTTACTCAAAGGATTTTCTAGAGCTTCTACAATTTGCTTGACTTTAGCCGAATGCAGATAACTGTTGTATAAAGAATCTTGGCTCAAAGTTTATTTGATGATTTTTGCATTCGAGTTGTTTGGTATGGCTCTTATAGTATCTAGCATTTTTAACATATCGCTTTCACCATCTTCTATTTTGATTTGACTTTTGCGATTAATTTCTTCAAATTGAAATTGTAAGGAACTAATTTCTGTATTTACCTCTTGTACCAATTTTACAATTTTAGCAGCAGGAATTTGATTTAAATGGATATATAGATTAATGGCATTAATCTTAGTGCACAAAGCATTAATCCTGCTTTTAATTTCGGGAATATTAAATTCAATAGGAACATTGTTATTTAAATCGGTGGCTCTTTTAGAAAGTGTTTTAGCTTTTTGTTGAAAAGCACCTAAACTACTTTTTGGTTTTTGTGCTAATTCATTTAATAAAACACGCCATTCTCCCCAAGTATTAGTCAAGGAACGTGATGTTTCATTGTTAGGTTGTACAGAAAAGTTCCAACCATTACTAATTTTTTTGAATATCACTTCTTTTTTTTGCACTTCTTTTTCTTGGGCTAATGCACGAAGTTTTGGATCTTCTTGGCAGGAAGTGATAAAAAGCAACCCTAAAAGTAATGAAGAAAAAGTTATTTTCATCTCTAAGAAATTAATAAATATAAAAGTACAAAGGTAAAAGGAAACTATATTAAGAACTAGTCAAACGGACTATTATTTTGTTAAAAAAGAAAGGAAACTTTTAACTAAAGATACCTTCATGAAAGCTTATCTTTGTTAAACAAACACGCAATTCGTTCTCAAATTATATGTAGCGAAGCGGAGTAAATTTTACTAAATGAGTACAAAAATTTTAATTATTGGTGCTTGTGGACAAATAGGTAATGAGCTCACCAAAAAACTAAGAACTATCTACGGGGTTGATAACGTTATTGCTTCTGATATTCGAAAACTAAATATTGATATTGTTAACGAAGGTATTTTTGAAGTAGTAAACGCGTTAGACTTTAATCAAATTGAGCATTTAGTTGAACAATATCAAATCACCGACATTTATTTGATGGCAGCATTATTGTCAGCAACGGCAGAAAAAAATCCAGCTTTTGCATGGGATTTGAATATGAATTCGCTTTTTCATGTCTTGAATTTAGCGAAAGCTAAAAAGATAAAAAAAATATTTTGGCCTTCATCTATCGCTGTTTTTGGACCAACAACCCCAAGAGACAATACACCACAATACACCATCATGGAACCCACGACTGTTTATGGTATTAGTAAACAAACGGGTGAAAGATGGTGTGAATATTATCATCATGTTTATGGTGTTGATGTGAGAAGTATTAGGTATCCAGGTTTAATTAGTTGGTCAACGGAACCTGGTGGTGGCACAACGGATTATGCTGTTGATATTTATCACAAAGCATTAAAAAAAAGCAAGTATGAATGTTTTCTTTCTGAAGACACCTCCTTGCCAATGATGTATATGGATGATGCAATTAGAGCCACACTAGAGATTATGCAAGCGCCAAAAGAAGCTATAAAAATCCGATCCTCCTATAATTTATCGGGAGTGAGTTTTACGCCAAAACAAATAGCTGCCGAAATTAAGAAACACATCCCAAATTTAATGATTACTTATAAACCAGATTTTCGTCAGAAGATTGCCGACAGCTGGCCATCTTCTATAGATGATAGTTGTGCTAGAAAGGATTGGCATTGGAAACATAAATTTGATTTAGCCTCAATGACTGTTGAGATGTTGGAAAACTTAAAGTAATTTATTTGCTTTCTTTTAACGTATTAATTAAAGCGTCTTCTAAAGGTGCTTTAATTTTTATGACATCATCGGTTGTATCATTTGGAATAGTCATGGAAAGCACATAGTGTTTTATTTTCCAATTTCCATTAATTAAAATTAGAACACCTGAACCTCGACAAATTTTCATTTGTGTATTTAGTAGTTCATCAAACCAAGCCATTTTTTTATCATTATTAAAGTAAATATGTCTTTCTAAAGCAGTAAAACTCCATGCTTTTCCTTTCTCAAAATAAGGTTTTGCAAAGGCTTGAAAAGCTGGTTTAGTCCAATTTTCTGTGGCATCAGTTCCAATAAAGATAGAATCATCCGTTAACAAATTGAAGTAATTTGAATAATTTGCTTCAGCGGCTGCTTTGTGCCAGTTGTCTAACATACTATTTATTTCTTTTTCTGCTTTTTCTTGAGCATTTGTAGTAGAGTAGATTAGTGTGAATACTATAAAAAGAAATGATTTTTTCATAACAAATATGTATTTGTAATAGTTTAAAATTGTAGATTACATCTATGAAGTAAAGATACTAAATTGAGGTTGATTGGAATGGACAAAGTTTTTGTATTTTTATATTAAAATTAGTGGTGTTTTTATGAAGAACAGACAATTTTTTTGGGTTTTAATTTTAGTCTTTGTGATTTCGGTTTCATTGACCAGTTGGCATTGTGCTAAAAAAGAAAATAATATACTCAATAAAGAAAATAGTAAGTACTCTAATGAAAAAGTCTTACTCTCATTTGATAGCACATTGGTAGAAACTTTTTATGCCAAGTATCCTAAATTATTCACTTACAAAAAACAGACAACTTCTTTGTATAAAAAAAACCAATATTCTTTTATTTGGTATGATAAAAAAGGAAGAAAAGAAACAGCTGATGTAATTTATAATAAACTAAATAATTTGTTTGAAGATGGATTGGAAACAAAAGTTCCTTATAAAAGTGAATTGGACGCCATGTTTCAAAAGACAACATCAAAACCTAATATTGATGTTGAATTGTTTTTGACAAATTATTATTTTTTTTATACCAACAAAGTTTTGCAGGGACTTGATGAAACAAAATCAAATGATTTAGGTTGGTATTTGCCTAGAAAAAAACAATCGTATGTTGACTACCTTGACTCTTTATTAGTTGATCCAAAACTAATCAACAAAAACGAACAATTGATAGGCCAGTATTATAAACTCAAAGCGGTGTTACATAAATACAGAGCTATAGAAAAAAATGGAGGTTGGAAACCAATTAAATTTCCAGAAGGGTTAAAAGAATTAAAACCAGGAGATAGCTCTAGTATTGTTGAAGACATAAGAAGTCGTTTACTTTTAACTGGAGATATTGGGGCCAATTCTAAAAGTAAAGTGTATGATGAGTCATTAGCAAAAGCTGTTTTGAAATATAAAAAACGAAACGGTTTCTTTTCGGACAATATAATTCTGCCTAAACATATTCAAGAAATGAATGTTTCTATAAGCGACAGAATAAAAACAATCATTGTAAATATGGAACGCTGCAGATGGATTGCTAAAGATATAATAAAGGACAAAGAATTTATAGTAATAAATATTCCATCTTACCGTTTAACTTATTTCAAAGAAGATAAAGTTGTTTTGAGTTCTGATGTAGTAGTTGGAACTTCATTAAATAAAACGGTTGTCTTTAGTGGCATGATGAGTTATATTGTTTTTTGTCCTTATTGGAATGTGCCCAACAGTATTAAAGAAAAAGAAATTCTTCCAGCACTAAGGAAGAATAAAAACTATTTAATAAATCACCAAATGGAGTGGCATAACGGAAATATCAGACAAAAACCTGGGCCAAAAAACTCCTTAGGATTGATAAAGTTTCTGTTTCCAAATAACAATAATATTTATTTACATGATACACCTTCAAAATCTTTGTTTAATGAAGAGAAACGTGCTTTTAGTCATGGCTGTATAAGAATTGCAAAACCTAAAGAGCTAGCAGAGCTTATCTTAAAAAACGACCCAAATTGGTCACCTGAAAAAATAGATGCTGCTATGAATCGAGGCAAAGAAAAATGGTTTACACTTAAAAATAAAATTCCCGTACACATAGGGTATTTCACTTCTTGGGTAGACGAAGAAGGGAATATTAATTTTTATAAAGACATTTATAAGAGGGATAACACTTTAGCTTCTTTGTTATTGGAAAATTAATTTTTTTGTTAGATTTAATTTGAAGTCATCTTATTTAAATGCACAATCATACTTAACTTTTCTTTCCATAAAAAATGCCCCAAATAGCGTCAAACTTTTTGGGACATTTTCACTGCTGGGTTTTTATATTATGGTTTAAAATATCACCAAATTTTCACTCGCTTTTCTGGAGCAAGATATAATGAATCCGTTGATTTTATTTTGAATGCCTCATAAAATTCGGGTATGTTTCTAACAACCCCATTTATTCGGAACTTAGCGGGTGAATGTGGGTCGCCTGCAATTTGGCTACGAATAGCTTCTTCCCGTGCTTTTTCACCCCAAACTTGTCCCCAGCCCAAGAAAACTCGCTGCATACCAGTGAAACCATCCATAACAGGTGCTTCTTTGCCATTTAAACTTGCTTTGTAAGCTTTTATAGCAATGCTTAATCCGCCAAGGTCACCAATATTTTCTCCCAAAGTAAAATCGCCATTCACATTCAAATCAGGGAATGCTTTAAATCCATTGTATTGAGCAACCAGTGCATTTGTTTTGGCTTTAAAAGCTGTTAAATCGTTTGGTGTCCACCAGTTTTTCATTACGCCATCACCATCAAAAGTGGCTCCTTGGTCATCAAATCCGTGGCCAATTTCATGGCCAATCACGGCTCCAATACCACCATAATTTACGGCATCATCTGCATTTAAATCAAAGAAAGGCGGTTGCAAAATAGCTGCAGGAAATACAATTTCGTTAAGCGAAGGATTGTAGTAAGCATTCACCGTTTGCGGAGTCATGCCCCATTCTGTTCTATCTACAGGTTTACCTAGTTTGTCAAGCTCTCTTTTATATTCGAATTCATTGGCTCTAACTGCATTTCCATAAAGATCATTTTTTGAAACTTTCAGCGCAGAGTAGTCTCTCCATGTGTCAGGATACCCAATTTTAATCATGAATTTATCAACCTTGGCCAACGCTTGTTTTTTGGTGTCAGCACTCATCCATTCTAATCTTTTAATGCTTTCAGTATATGCTTTTAAAAGGTTTTTAACCAAAGTGACCATGCGTTCTTTAGCTTCAGGAGAGAAGTGTTTCTCAACATATACTTTCCCTACCATTTCGCCTAACGCACCGTTCACTGCATTTACAGCTCGTTTCCAGTCTTCTTCAGGTTTTTCAACACCATATAATATTTTACTATAAAACTCAAAATCTTGCTTATCCAATGCTGAGTTTAGTCTATTAGCATTTCTGTTGATTAGCCCCCATTTTAGATAGATTTTCCAAGTATCAAGTGGGGTGTTTTTAATGATATTGTTTAAGCTTTTTGTGTTTTCAACTTGTGATATTATAATTGTTTTTTCCTTGTCCATACCAGCAGTTTTGAGCATAGCTTTCCAATCAAAATCGGGCATCAAAGTTTTTAAATCAGCTGTATTATATTTATTGTAAAGTTTTACAACATCACGGGTGTCTTCTTTTTTCATATGACTTGAAGCTATGGTAGTTTCAAGTGCCATTACTTTAGCAGCGTTTTCTGTTGGATTTTCGATATTACATAATTGCAGCATTTTTTCAATATGTGCTACATATTTTTTACGAATATCTGTCATCTTTGCGTCGGTTGAAGTATAATATTCTCTCTCGGGAAGGCTAATTCCCGACTGCCAGGTTGTTAACACATATTCATTTGGATTTTTAGAATCCTGACTAACAAATATATTAATAGGTACCGTAACCCCTGTTCTGTTCGAAACCCCAAAATAATTGGCCAAATCAGTATAATTGGCAATCAAATCTATAGCTTTTAAATCAGGCTGAATAGGTTTTATTCCTTTGGCATCACGGTCTTTTCTATTCATGAAAGCAGCGAAGTAATCACCTATTTTCTGTTTGTCGCTACCATCGGCATTATCACCTTTTGCAGCGTCTTCAATAATTGACTTTACATCTTTTTGAGATTGGTCGTATAGTAAATCAAAAGCACCGTAGGATGCTTTATCTGCGGGAATTTTGGTGTTTTTATACCAAGTTCCATTTACATAATTGGCAAAATTGTCGCCTGGACTTACTAGTGTGTCCATATTTTTTTTATTGATGCCAGATGTAAGTTCTTTTTGATTACAAGCAGATAATAATAAAGCGTAGCTTATCAAAGTTAATGCTGTTTTGATGTTTTTCATAAGTAAGTTTTTATGATTATTAAGCTAATATAGACAAATTAATTCAAGTAATTTATTTACCAAATTGAAAATCCATTAAAAACAGTATATTTACTTTTTCAAGCATATAACAAGTCTTAAATGGAAACGGTTAAAATACTTCATATAGATAGTAATCATAACTTGTTATGGGAACAATTGGGACAAGCAGGTTTTCAAAATGAAGCTGATTATACTTCTTCAAAGGAACTTATTGAAACTAAAATTCAAAACTACCAAGGCATCGTTATTCGTAGTCGATTTGCAATTGACAAAACCTTTTTAGATAAAGCATCAAATTTGAAATTTATTGCTCGTGTTGGAGCCGGATTAGAAAGTATTGATTGTGAGTATGCCAATTCAAAAAATATTCATTTGATTGCAGCGCCAGAAGGTAATAGAAACGCCGTTGGGGAACATGCCATAGGAATTCTATTATCGTTAATGAATAAATTAAATAGAGCAGACAAATTGGTGCGCGAAGGGAAATGGATCCGTGAAGGAAATCGTGGTTTTGAATTAGAAGGGAAAACAGTAGGGATAGTAGGATATGGTAACATGGGAAAATCATTTGCCAAAAAGCTCAAAGGTTTTGATGTAGAAGTTTTGTGTTATGATATTCTTCCTAATGTGGGCGATGAAAACGCAACACAAGTTTCCTTAAAAGAATTACAGGCAAATGCAGATGTGTTGAGTTTGCATATACCTTGGACACCAGAAACAGATAAATTAGTGAATTATGATTTTATTAATGCTTTCAACAAGCCGTTTTGGTTCATTAATACATCTCGAGGCAAAAATGTCGTTACGGATGATTTAGTTGCTGCCTTGCAATCAGGAAAAATTTTAGGGGCAGGATTAGATGTATTAGAGTATGAGAAATTATCTTTTGAAAATCTTTTCATTGCTACAGAAAAACCAAAAGCATTTGACTACTTATTGCAAGCAGAAAATGTTTTACTTACTCCACATATTGCAGGCTGGACTTTTGAGAGTCATGAAAAATTAGCACAAGTAACAGTTGATAAAATTATGAAGCTATATGGGTGAAAATATCAATAGTGAACCAATTGATAGTGCTTTCTTATAAATTTTTATATTTTAGCCATAAATAATAAACAACTAAAATCTAAAAATATGGAAGTAATTAATAACTCTAATGAACATGAAAACAAACCTATTAATATTCCAGAATTCAAAGTAGATCCAATATTAGTTTTAATATTTAGTTTTTTAACCTGTGGCTTATACTTAATTTATTGGAATATTAAAATCGCTGAAGTGCTAAATACTGTTGTTGAAAGAGAAATAATCTCAACTCCGTTAGCCGTTTTTTAGGGCTGTTGCTTACCTGTCCATGTATATTTCTATTACATAGTAGCTAAAGATGGATTACCTAAAGTATATCAAATTACAGGTGAATTGCAAAAAGATCAATCCACGTTGCTTATTGTTTTAGGTTTTGTTTTTCCAATTGCTGCTGCAATGATTGTTCAAGGCGATATTAACAGACTATACAAATAGAAAAACGAACAAAATATAAAATATACGGCATTATCGGTGCAATTTTAACACTGATGATACCGTTTTTTTTGATGCTGACAAATGAGGGTGACCATTTAAAAAAGAGTCAATCATTGTGTCCAATTAAAATGCTAACGGGATTTCCTTGTCCATCTTGTGGTATTACTAAATCTATTGTTTGTTTTTATCAAGGTGATTTTTTTGGAAGTTATTCATACCATGTTTTGGGACCAATAGTTGTTGTATTTAGCTTTTGCGTTATTGCATTACTGAGCGCAGAACTAATTACGAAGAAAGACTATTTTAAAGAATATATCTATAGCAAAAAACTTGCTTATGGATTGGCAATTTTTCTAGTTATATATCATGTTTTTAGATTAATTTATTTTATAAAACAACATTCTTTTTATTATATATTAAAAGAGTCTATTTGGAGATAATAATAATCTAAACTTTTTATAATTATTATCAAAATTCTTTATATTTGAAATTAGTAACCAAAAAGGAGTCACCGAAAATCCTTAAGAGTAGGAATAATTAAAAACTAAAATTTATGTTTGATTGGTACAAAAAAGTTGTTTTTGAAAACTATTTTAATTTCAGTGGTCGTGCAAGACGATCTGAATATTGGTATTTTACTCTTGTGAATTTGTTGTTTGCAGCAGCAACTGCAGCGATAGACAAAGTATTAGATTTAAAATTTGGTATAAATTCATTGTATAGTTTAGCTGTATTTATACCGGGATTAGCTGTTGCCGTAAGAAGACTTCACGATATTGGTAAAAGCGGGTGGCTATTGTTAATTGTTTATTTAGCAATGATTGCATGCGGAGTATCATTAGTAATTACTGGAATTGCAACTATAGGCGGAAGTTTTTCAGCAGGAATGGGTATAGGAATTATACTTCCAGTAATAATTATTTTAGCCCTTGCAATATGGATGCTAGTGCTTTTTTGCACAAATGGCGATAAAGGCGAAAATAAATATGGACCAGATCCAAAATCAGATGGCGGAGAAGCTAGTAACGAAATAGGTGCCGAATAGTTGATATATTTGAGTTGTCCTAAAATAAGTTAACAAGTTTTACAACAAATTAATTAAAACCAGTGAGGCTATCTTCACTGGCTTTTTTATTTTTTTATAATAAATAAAAATATCCTTTTATTTTGCATCAGTATAGTTTATTTATACAAAAAATAAATCTATGTGTTCTAAAGCTTTGTTTAATTTGTAAAAAATAAATATATTCTATTATGAAAAAACTTGCTACACTGTTCTTATTAATTACATCACTTTTTGCAAATGCACAATTTAGTTATCAATCAACAATTAGAAATAATAGTGGTCAATTAGTGACCAATCAAATTATTTCGTTACGATTTAATATTAAGTTAAATGCTGCAACTGGAACAATAGTATATTCTGAAATTCAACATCCGTTAACAAATAGTCAAGGGAATATTACTGTTTTGATTGGAACTGGTACAGCTACAACCGGAAATTTTTCACAAATAAATTGGACTGCAGGCACACATTATTTAACAGTTGAATTTTTTACTGGAAATAATTCTTGCCAATGGATTAATGTGCCTTTTGATCAAAGCGGAACTATTAGTAAAATAGTTTCGTATTGTAATAGCCAATATGTTTATGGCTCATGTTCTACTTTCAGCACTCTTGTATGGTCAGATGAGTTTAATGTCACTGGAGCCATAAATTCATCAAATTGGCATCAACAAGTACAATTAGTAAATGGTGACAGTTGGTTTAATGGAGAAGTTCAGCATTATACTAATCGTCAGGTTAATTCAAATGTAAGTAGTGGCACTTTAAAAATTGTTGCTAAAAAAGAAACTTTTACAGACCAAGGAGTCACTAAACAATATACATCTGCTAGATTAAATTCAAAATTTGCATTTACTTATGGACGCGTTGAAGTGCGTGCCAAATTGCCAATTGGAGGTGGGACTTGGCCTGCCATATGGATGCTAGGCAAAAATGTCATTGAGCCAGGGGCCTATTGGACAAGTACATATGGGACGACGAATTGGCCAGCTTGTGGTGAAATAGATATTATTGAGCATTGGGGAAACAATCAAAATTATGTTCAAAGTGCGATGCATACACCATCAAGCTATGGGAATACTGTTAATCTTGGAGGTCAAACAATCGCCACAGCTTCAGGCGACTTTCATGTTTACACCCTTGAATGGACTTCTCAAAAAATGGTGTTCAGTGTAGACGGTATTGTACATTATACTTATAACCCATCAATTAAAGATGCCTCTACATGGCCATTTGATACACCACAATATATTCTATTAAATGTTGCTATGCAGCCAGCTATTGATCCTAGTTTTACACAAAGTGCTATGGAAGTTGACTATGTTAGAATATACCAATAATTAATAATTAGTATAGATCTAAAACTCTGTTATTTTGAAATTAATATAAACCAACATTTATGTTGGTTTTTTTATATAAATGATTTATATAAATATTTAGATAATACATAAAAGTTGCTCTAATACCATCAAAATAAAAAATAATTTTGATAATAAATACAGTATTAATAATTAAATATGTTTAAAAATACACTTTTGATTTTTATTAAATTCTTATTTTTAAACCTATTTATTAAATATTTACCCATACATCAACTAAACATTTAAAAAAAGCAATGCTAATTGTTTGCGCCTTAATCATAACATTTAAAAGGTTTTATGGGATTTTTAAAAAATTTATTAATTGTATAGTTTTTGTATACGCAAACGTTTTCGATTGTGCTTTCTTATTCTTTATGTTTACAATTCAAATCAAAAAATATAACTCAATGAAAAAATTACTATTACTATTTTTCCTGATGACTATTTCATTAGGGTATTCGCAAACCTTTCCTTTAGACTTTTCTGATTCATCAGATTTATTTACAGGATTTGATGGTGTAACTGCATCAATTGTTTCTGATGGAGGCAATGATGTTCTTCAAATTTTAGGCCCAGCAGGCGAAGGTGGGACTTGGGATAATTCCCAATTAACTCTTTCTCAGAATTTAAATCTTTCTGACAATGCTAACAATACTATTACTTTCAGATTTAAAGCAAGTGCAGGTTCAAGTGGACAACACTTATTGAAGTTTGAAGGTGGAGTTGGAGGTGCTGCTGTTGCTGAAGGGTTTTTTAACTCAACAGGAACAGACTGGCAAAATATAACTATAAATTTTGGAGCCGGTCTAGGTAACTACTCCAAAGTAGTAATTTTCACCGATTCTGGGGCAGCTTCAAATGGTTGGAATAACTCTGGTACAGGAACATATCTTATTGATGATTTGGCTGGGGGTACTAATGTAGCTCCTCCTGTTGTCCTATCACCAGCTGCAGCTGCTAGTACACCTTCACGAAACGCAGCTGATGTAATTTCTGTATTTAGTGGTGCATACACGGATGTTGCAGGAACTAACTTTTTTCCAAACTGGGGACAAGCTACTCAATATTCACAAGTTTCTATTGCAGGAAATCCTACATTAAAATATTCAAATTTAAATTATCAAGGAATTACTTTTGGAACACCTATTAATGGTTCGTCAATGGAATCTTTACATTTTGATATTTGGACGGCAGATTGTTCTTCTTTTGATATGTTTATACTTGATGGATCTAATCCTGAAGAAAAATATACAGTTACCCCAACTTTAAGTGGTTGGAATAGTTATGATATTAATTTATCTTCTTATCCTAATTTAACAAAATCTAATCTTGTAGAATTTAAGATTGTAGGAAATGGCACTGTCTATTTAGACAACATTTATTTCTGGAAATCAGCTAATTTACCAACTTTAAGCAATTTTTCAATTGCAACAAAAGCGAATGGTTCAGCACCATTTACTATCACTCCACCTAATAGTAATAGTTCAGGTGATTTTACTTATACTAGTAGTAATCCTAACGTAGCTTCAATATCTGGAAATACTATAACTATTACTGGAGTAGGCCAAACTACTATCACAGCTAATCAAGCAGCTGCAGGATCTTATATCGCTGGAAGTATCTCGGCTATATTTGTTGTAACTCCAGGACCTGCTCCTGCTCCAACAGCTTCTGCCGCAAATGTAATACCAATATTTACTGATGCATATCCATCAATTGAACAAACAACAGTGGATACTTTTAGAACTGTTTGGTCATCTGCATCACTTGAAAACATTGTTTTATCAGGAAATAATACACTTAGTTATTCAAGTCTTGGGTTTGTGGGTATTGAAACTACATCAAGTCCAGTTGATGCTAGTGGAATGAATTTATTTCATATTGATGTATATACGGCAACAACTACAACTTTTAAAGTTAAATTAGTTGATTTTGGTGCTAATGGAGTTTATGGTGGTGATGATACAGAGCATGAAATTACTTTAACTACACAAATAGGATGGAATAGTTTCAATTTGTTATTGTCTAGTTTTACTAGTTTAACAACAACAGCTCACATTGCACAATATATTCTTTCAGGAAATGGTTCTGCATATGTTGATAATATTTATTTTGCATATCAAACTATTACTGTTCCGCCTGCTTTAAGTGGTTTTTCTATTCCTTCAAAAGCAACGGGAGATGCTGATTTTGCCATTACTCCTCCAACAAGTACTAGCCCAGGAACTTTTACTTACTTAAGTAGTAATACAGCTGTGGCAACTGTAGTAAATGGTAGTTCTATTCATATCGTTGGTATTGGTACAACTACAATCACCGCGAATCAAGCTGCTTCTGGAAATTATACTTCTGGAACAATAACTGCAAGTTTTGTAGTTTCTGCTCCAATAGCACAAGCTCCAACTACAGCTGCCCCAACACCACCTGCAAGAAATGCATGGGATGTAGTATCTATATTTAGCGGTGCTTATTCAAATGCTACTTTAAATGAACTTCCAACAGATTGGTCACAATTATCTGAACCGTTTGAGACTTTGTCTATTTCACAAAACAGTACATGGAAATTTAAAGGTGAATTTTTAGCTATGGTTACTAATTATGGTAGTGGAGTTAATTTAGCTCAAATGACTACCATGCACATAGATTATTGGACTCCAGATAGTAACCGAATAGATCTTAAACTTGTTAATACAGTTTCTGGTGGCGAAGCGTTTACTGCTCTAGAAAACCCAACAGTTGCTGGAACTTGGAGAAGTATAGATATTCCTCTGACAAGTTATGGTGCGTTAAATAGATCGGGTATTACACAGATATTAATTGATCCAGCAGGTGTTTCTAAAGTATATATAGATAACTTTTATTTTTATAGACCAGCAACATCTCTTCCAACTCCAACAATAACAAACTTTACTGTTCCTAATAAAATTTTAGGTGATGCCTCTTTTACTTTAACGGCTCCAACAAGTAATAGTACAGGAGCATTTACATATACAAGTAGTAATACTGCTGTAGCTACTATAAGCGGGTCTACTGTTACTATAGTAGGGGGTGGAATAACTATTATAACAGCTACCCAAGCAGCAACTGGAGCTTATGGTTCAGGAACTATAACTGCAAATTTTGTGGTTTCTTTCCCTCCACCAACTACAGCAGCTTCTACGCCAACAGTAGCTGCGGACAGAGTATTATCTGTTTTCAGTGATGCTTACACAAATGAAGGTGGAGCTTCTTATCCTTATTGGGGACAACCTGCAGGATATATAGCGCCTGCTATTGTCCAAATTGGTACACCAGGAAACAATACTTTAAAGGTTGATAATTTATCATATCAAGGAGTTCAATTAACAAGTAATATAGATGTTTCAACAATGACTACTTTACATGTTGATTTTTGGACACCAAATTGTACAACATTCGAGTTTTATTTAATAGATTCTGCTCCTGTTGGAATTCCGCCAGCTGAGCAAGCTGTTTCAGTATCTCTAACACAAAACGGATGGAACTCTATTGATATTCCTATGTCTTCGTATAACACACTTGCTAAAACTGCAGTTCAACAATTTAAGTTTGTTGGTACACCAGCAGGAAGCGTTGTTTATCTTGACAATATTTACTTTACAAAACCAACATCTCGCGCAATAGCACCAACTACTGCAGCTGTTGTTAATTATTGTAAAGGAGCAGTTGCAACACCATTAACGGCAACCGGTTTTGGTGGTGCTTTAAAATGGTACACAGGTACTACTAATGCAACTACAGGAGTAACTACTTATGGGACAGCTTCTACTACAGCTCCAACACCTCTTACAACAATATCTGGGACAAAAAAATATCAAGTCTCTCAAGTGTTATCTGATGCAAGTGAAAGCCCAAGAGCAACTATTACAGTAACTACACTTACTACAGCTGTACCAACTGAAGTAGTAGCAGCAATTACAAGTAATACTTCAAATACTGCTCCTGGCACTTATTTAGCAGCGACTTTAGAAGTTGGACAGTATGTTCAAACTTCAACTACACTTTCATATAGAGTGCCAGCATTAACAGATACTACATTGTCTTATTACTGGACAGTGCCAGCAGGTGTTAATATTGTTGGACAAACTCCTGGAGTAAGAACAACAGTTCAAACAGGAACTAATGCAAATGTTCTAAATGTTAATTTCCTTAATGTTTCTTCAGGAATTGGTGCTGTTGGTTCTATTACTTGTCAAGCACAAAATGCAAATGGTTGTAGTTCTGCTGCAAAATCTGTAGCGCTTACAAAAGTTTTACCTGCTGTTCCAACTACATTAGTTATGACTGATGGAGTTTCAGCAACACCAATTACAACTTTTGCAAAATACATGGGTACACCTACAATTATGACTGTAACAGCTGGGCCACTTGTTGGTGCGTCTTCTTATGTTTGGGAATTACCTACAGGTGTTACTCTTCTTTCAGGAGCTACTACAACATTAGGAGTTACTTCAGGTACATCAAATGTTATCACTATAGATTTTGCTGGAGTTACAAGTTCAAATACTTATAATTATTCAACAACTGCTGCAGTTCCAGTCTCTACTAATGTATTAAGAATTGGCGTTAAATCTAGAAATGGTGTTGGTGTTTCTACTATTAGTAATAGTGGTCTTTCAAATCCAACTACTCTTTCAACGGCTAAGTTGTTAACTCTTACTGCAGTGGCCCCTGCTGCCCCTGCTAGTTTAACACTTACTGACGGAGTTACAGCTACAGCTATACCTGTTGTTAGTAAATTTATTGGTAAAAGTACTACATTCAAACTAACTGCTGCAGCATCTGTTTTGGCAAGTAGTTATTCATGGGAATTGCCTACAGGAGTAAATAGAACTGACGCAAATGGACTTTCTGTGACAGGCTCAACAAGTACTGACCCATTTATTTATGTTAATTTTGGAAATGTAACTACAGGAACAACTTCTTTGGTATTTGGCGTGAAAGCTAAAAATGGTATTGGATTTTCTTCTTCTATCAATGTTGCTCCTAACTTAGATAGAACTGCTAAATTATTAACAGTTACTGCACCAGTACCAACAGCTCCAACTACTTTAACTCTAACTAATGGAACTACAACTACAGCCGTACCAGTTGTTAGTACATTTATTGGAAAAAGCACGACATTTAAATTAATTGCAGCAGTTTCTACTTTGGCCAACACTTATTCATGGGAGTTGCCTACAGGAGTAAATAGAACTGACGCAAATGGAGTTTTTGTACAAGGCTTATCTAGTACTGACCCATTTATTTATGTTAATTTTGCTAATGTACTTCCAGCTACAACTTCTTTTGTGTTTGGTGTAAAAGGAGTAAATGGTGTTGGATCATCTGTATCTGTTAATGCTGCACCTAATGCAGATAGAACTGCTAAGTTATTGACAGTCACTGCAACAATTCCAGCGGCTCCAACAACTTTAACTCTAACTAATGGAACTACAACTACAGCCGTACCAGTTGTTAGTACATTTATTGGTATAACTACTACATTTAAATTAACTGCAGCAGTTTCTACTTTGGCCAACACTTATTCATGGGAATTACCTACAGGAGTAAATAGAACTGACGCAAACGGACTTTCTGTGCAAGGTTTAATTAGTACTGACCCATTTATTTATGTTAATTTTTATAATGTACCTCATGAAAACACAACGATTTCTCTAGTATTTGGTGTGAAAGCAGTAAATGGCGTTGGATCTTCTTCAACTAAGACATTAACAGTTACTGCCGGGCTTCCTTCTGCTGTTACTGCATATACTGGATCAACTTCTGTATGTAATAGAAGTCAAGGTTATGAATATACAATTACAGCGCCAGCTGGAGCAACATCTTATACAATTACAGCCCCAGTAGGATCAATTGTTAGTTCACCACTTAACGGTGTTCAAGGAGCTACAAATAATATATTAACTACGACAGATTTGACGTTCAAAGTTGTTTATTCAGGAACTGCTGCATTCCCAGCAACAGATAAAACGTTAAGTATTTTATCTAGAAATGTATTTGGACCTGCCACTGCTGCAAAAGCAATAACTTTAACAAAAGCTGCAACATGTCCACAAGCAAAAGTTGAAATGGCTTCACCAGTAATGGTTTCTGAAGTTTCAATTTATCCAAATCCTGCTAGAGACAATTTTAATTTAGAATTAACAACTTCAGTAGCAAGTGAAATGTCAATGACAATTTACAGCATGAACGGAGCAACTGTTAGAACTAAAAACATTCAATTATCAGAAGGTAATAATGTTATTAATGAAG
>Ga0214919_10006056_pt1 | contig 16799 bp, 14 predicted proteins | sample LL1503_MetaG_FD_177994 | JGI IMG/M metagenome (GOLD analysis project Ga0214919, IMG submission 177994) | Freshwater microbial communities from Lake Lanier, Atlanta, Georgia, United States - LL-1503 | ecosystem: Environmental > Aquatic > Freshwater > Lake | place: USA: Georgia | collected... | reverse complement strand
TGGGCTACGTCAACCAAGGCAGCACACAAGTTTCGGTCGAGCAAATCCTGCCCCAGGACATGCCGGACATCGTCGCCAGGCAGCGCAGCCAGCTGCTCGCCCAGCCCGATGTGGCGCCCGAAACCCGGATCAAGGTCGCAGACACAAACAACAGCGCGGCGGTCGAGTCCCGGCCGAGGCAAGAGCCCCCCAGGCCCGCGCCGCAACCCCAAAAAACACCGCAACAATCGGCGGTGCGCACAGCGGCATTACCGCCGGCCGCGCCAGCGCCGGCACAAATTCCCGTAGCCACCGAACGCGGCGGAATTTATTTGCAATTAGGTGCGTTTTCGGCGCGAGACAATGCCGAAAATTTCCGCACACGTGTTTATCAGCAACTTTCCTGGTTGGACAAAGCCGTGGAAATCATTCAGCGTGAAGGCTTGTTTCGGCTGCACCTTGGCCCTTATCGCGATCGCGCAGAGGCCAACACCGCTGCCGAGCAAATCCGTGAAAACATCGCCTTCAAACCGGTTCTTATACTGCGCTGAGCCGGTGATGACAGATTGCCGGCTGGTATAATTTCAATTTAGCAGTTGGTCCCATGCGCCGTTCCCTCGCACTGCTGTTTTCCGTCCTCCCCCTTTTGTTCGCGCAACCCGGCCTTGCCCAGATACCGGCACCCGCGGTAGCGGCGAAAGCCTGGTTGCTGCTGGATGTCTCCAGCGGCCAGTTGATCGCCAGCCAGGCTGCCAACGACCGCTTCGAGCCGGCATCCCTGACAAAGCTGATGACCGCTTACATCGCGTTCGCGGCGATCAAGAACAAGCAACTCACGCTAACCCAGGCCATCCCGGTATCTGAAAAAGCCTGGCGGGCCCAGGGGTCGCGCATGTTCATCGACCCGAAGAACCCGGTCACCGTAGAGGAACTGCTGCGCGGCATGATCGTGCAATCAGGCAACGACGCCTGCATCGCACTGTCCGAGGCCATTGCCGGATCGGAGGAGTCCTTCGCCCAGTTGATGAACAAGGAAGCGGCGCGCCTGGGCATGAAAAACACGCACTTCACCAACTCCAACGGCCTGCCCGATCCGCAGCATTACTCCAGCGCACAGGATCTTGCGCTGCTCGCATCGGCACTGATCCGCGATTTTCCGGAGTTCTACGCGCAGCTGTATTCAATGAAAGAATACCGCTACAACAACATCACCCAGCAAAACCGCAACCGCCTGCTATGGCTGGACCCGAACGTAGACGGCATGAAAACCGGTTTTACCGACAACGCCGGCTATTGCCTCGTCGCCTCGGCCAAGCGCGGTCCGCGCCGGCTGCTGTCGGTGGTGCTTGGCACCGCCTCGGACTCGTTGCGCGCCCAAGAGAGCCAGAAGTTGCTCAATTACGGCTTCCAGTTCTATGACAACGTGCGGCTGTATGAAAAAAACCAGACGGTGAGTTCGCTGGAGGTCTGGAAAGGCAGTGAAAACCGCATCAAGGCCGGTTTCCAGACGGACATGTTTGTGACGCTGCCGCGAGGACAAAGCGACAAGGTCAGGGCCGAATTCGTCAGCCAGCAGCCCTTGGTCGCGCCGATCAGCGCGGGTCAGCGCGTCGGCACCCTGCGGGTGATGGTGGAGGGCGGACTGCTCGCGGAGTATCCTGTCGTTGCCCTCGAGAACATCGGTCTTGCCGGGTATTTCGGGCGTATCTGGGACACCTTCAGATTGTGGTTCAAATAGCAGAAACCCGGCGCGGGTGTCCCCGTTGGGGCCAGATGTTCTCATTGATCAGGAGCTGAGCATGACGGTCTATCTCAACGGCGAGTTCATGGCGCGCGAAGACGCGAAAATCTCCGTCTTCGATCGCGGTTTCATGTTTGGCGACGGCGTTTACGAAGTCACACCGGTTTATGGCAGACAGCCGTTCCGGCTGCGCCAGCATCTGGAGCGATTGGAACGCAGCCTCGCAGAGATCCGCCTGCACAATCCGCTGAGCCTGGCGCAGTGGACCGAGCTTGCGATGCAGTTGGTGGCGAAAAATTCATGGGACAACCAGGGAATTTACATGCAGGTCACGCGCGGCGTTGCGCCACGCGACCATGTCTTTCCGAAAAAGACCACGCCAACCGTGTTCATGATGTGCAACCAGTTGATGACGCCGCCGGACTCGTTTTACGAGGAAGGTGCCGATTGCATCAGCGCCCCCGACACGCGCTGGCTGCGTTGCCAGATCAAATCGACTTCGCTGCTGGGCAATGTGCTGGCAAGACAGGCTGCGGCCGATGTGGGCGCGCTCGAATGCATCATGTTTCGCGACGGATTGCTCACCGAAGCCTCGGCCTGCAACGTCATGGTGGTGAAAAACGGGACCGTCCTCGCGCCGCCGCAGGACAACCTGATCCTTCCTGGCATCACCTACAACGTCGCGCTCGAGTTGATTCGCCTCAACAAGATTCCACTCGAGGAGCGCAAGGTGTCCGAGGCCGAGGTACGCGACGCCGACGAGATCTGGCTCACCTCAACGACCAAGGAATTAATCCCGGTGGTAAAGCTCGACGGCAAGGCCGTGGGCCACGGTGCGGCGCAGGGCAAACCGGGCGCCGTGTTCAAACGCATGCACACCTTGTTTGGCGCGCTGCGCAACAAAGAGTGCGCCCACGCCCATGTCTGAGTTGGAGAAGACACCAGAACTCGAGTCGCTGCTCGCCTTCCCGACCGAGTTTCCGATCAAGATCATGGGGCTGACGCAGGATGGCTTCGCGCAGACCATGGCCGGATTGGTCCGGCTGCATGCGCCTGACTTCGACGCATCGACCATAGAAATGCGCTCCAGCCGCGAGGGCAAGTGGCTGTCGCTGACAGTAACCATCAACGCCACCTCGCGCGAGCAGCTCGACGGACTGTACCAGGCGCTTTGCGACCACCCCATGGTCAAGATGGTTCTTTAGGTGGGGGTGAATGGTGAATCGGAAATGCTAAATCGTGGATCAGTGGCCGTGGCGCCGGCCCGTCCTGCGGACCATTCCCCATTGCCCATTGCCTATTGCCCGGTCATAAAGCGGCTTGGCCTGGTCAACTACCAGCCAACCTATGAGGCAATGCGCCGCTTCACCGCAGAGCGCGATGAAGGCAGTTCAGACGAAATCTGGACGCTGCAACATCCGCCGGTATTCACCGTGGGGCTTGCCGGGCGCGCAGAGCACCTCCCGCGCTCGGGCGACATTCCGGTCGAGCACATCGATCGCGGCGGGCAGATCACTTATCACGGCCCCGGCCAGGCGATTGTCTATCTGCTGCTCGATTTATCGCGCCGCGACCTCAAGGTCCGCCAATTGGTGCAATTGGTGGAGCAGGCGGCGATCGACCTGCTGGCCGACTTCAATATCAGCGCCGAGCGCGTGGTGGGCGCGCCCGGGGTGTACGTGGCCGGTGCAAAAATTGCCGCCCTCGGCCTGCGCATTCGCAAAGGCTGTTGTTACCACGGCATTTCCCTCAACGTCGACATGGACCTCGCCCCCTTCTCTGCCATTGATCCATGCGGCTTTCCCGGGCTGCGCGTGACGCAGGCCCGCGACCTGGGTATCGCCGCCGGAACAGCAGAAATCGGGGAACGACTTGCTGAAAAAGTGATCAAACATCTCCAATGAGCAACGCAGACACCAAACAAAAAGGCCAATCCAAGACGGCACGCATCCCGATCAAGATCGTGCCGGCGGAAAAGCTCAAAAAACCCGACTGGATCCGCGTGCGTGCGGCCTCGGACAATTCGCGCTTCACCGAAATCAAGCAGATCCTTCGGGAAAACCGCCTTCACACGGTTTGTGAGGAAGCGTCCTGCCCCAATATCGGGGAATGCTTCGGCAAGGGCACGGCGACCTTCATGATCATGGGCGACAAGTGCACGCGGCGCTGCCCGTTCTGCGATGTCGGTCACGGCCGCCCCGACCCGCTCGACGCCGAGGAGCCGGTGCACCTGGCGCAGACCATCGCCGCGCTGCGACTCTCTTATGTGGTCATCACCAGCGTCGACCGCGACGACCTGCGCGACGGCGGGGCCGGGCATTTTGTCGAATGCATCCGCGCCGTGCGCGAACTTTCGCCGCAAACGCGCATCGAAGTGCTGGTGCCCGATTTCCGCGGGCGCATGGACAGGGCGCTCGAAATTCTCGACGGCGGACCGCCCGATGTGATGAACCACAACCTGGAAACGGTGCCCCGTCTTTACAAGCAGGCACGCCCCGGCTCGGACTACCACCATTCACTCATGCTGCTGCAACAATTCAAGTCGCGCCATCCACAGGTGCCGACAAAATCCGGACTGATGGTCGGCCTGGGCGAAACCGATGAGGAAATCATCGCGGTAATGCGTGACCTGCGCGAACACAAAGTCGACATGCTGACCATTGGCCAGTACCTGCAGCCTTCGGCGCACCACCTGTCGGTGGAACGCTACGTACATCCCGATGTGTTTGCACGCTTTGAACGCGAAGCCACCGCACTGGGTTTTACCCACGCCGCCGTGGGTCCGATGGTGCGCTCGAGCTACCATGCCGACCAGCAGGCGCACGCCGCCGGCGTTCCCGGCGCGCTGGCCAAAGACACCGCATGATGAGCGCCCGGTTGAAGCGCCGACTGTTTGTCAACGGCATCGCAGCGGCGACCGCGGGTGCCGGCATAGCGGCGCTTGCCCCCGCCCTTGCAGCCAACATAGAGGCCGGCCAGCGCGCACCGGCGCTCGATATCAAGCTACTCAACGGCAAAACGCTGACGGCGAAACAACTGCAGGGCAAGGTCGTGGTGCAGATGTACTGGGCGACTTGGTGCCCCTATTGCCGCGCCGACCTGCCCGAGATGCAGCGCATCTACCAATTGCTGCAACCAAAGGGCCTGGAGATCCTGGCGCTGTCGATCGACGAAAACGACAAGACGGTCCGTGATTTCTGGAAGGGCAAGAACTACAGCTTTCCGGCGGCCATGCGCAGCAACGCCTACTTCGAGCATTACGGCCGTATCGGCACCACGCCAACCTACCTGATCGTCGACCGCGAGGGCATACTGCGCCAGCGCATCAACGGCGCACCCGAACCGGGTGTGATCGAGCAGTTGGTGGCAAAACTACTGTAACCCGCCCCACTTAAATTAGTGACTATTATGTCACCTATATCGGCCTGTAACCCTTTACTGGCGCGGGTTTAATAAAACAAATTTACAAGAATTTTGCTTTTTTAGCCGGCCTTCAATTCCTTTTCGAGCAGCACGTGCAAGGCTTCGAAATCCGGCTCGCCAAGGAAACGTTTTACGATGCGCCCGTCCCTTGCAATGATGAAGGTGGTCGGGGTGAGACTGACATTGCCGAAACGCTGCGCCAGTTCGCCGTTGACATCAAGCGCCACCTTGAACGGCAGTGCATTTTTCTCGGCGTAGTTGACGACGAAGTTGGGCGGGTCATAACGCATGGCAACGGCGATAGTCTCAAAACCACGCGGTTCAAACTTGCGGTAAGTCTCGACCAGTTTGGGCATTTCGCGCACGCAAACCTCACAATCGGTGGCCCAGAAATTGACCAGCACCACCTTGCCGCGCAGATCGCTGGTGTTAATGCGCTCGCCCTTGAGGGTGTTGAACTGCACCTCGGGCGCCGCACCGTTCTTGAGCATGGTGGTGACAAACATCAGCGCGCCTATTGTGGCCAGAGCCCCAATAAAGCTAAGCTGCTTCAGACTGATTAATTTTCTTCCAGGTGAACTCATGCGGTCCATTTTCGGCCTTTTATCCGTACTTGTCACTTTGACCCTCACGCTGGCGGCGGAACCTGTTCGGGCGATTTCACTCAACGACCTAAGCAACAAGGATACCGCCACGGGTTTGAAAGAGGCGCTGGCCACGGGGTCCCAGGTCGCGGTGCAAAAGCTTGGTGCCGAAAACGGCTTTTTCGGCAACGACAAGGTGAAAATCCCGCTGCCCGAGGCAATGCAAAAAGTCGACAGCCTGATGCGCAATTTTGGCATGGGCAAACAGGCGGATGAATTGTTGCTGCGCATGAACCGCGCCGCAGAGGCCGCGGTTCCGGAAGCAAAGGCACTGCTACTCAACGCGGTCAAGCAGATGTCGTTCAGTGATGCCAAAGGCATTCTCACCGGCGGCAACGACGCTGCGACACAGTATTTCAAACGCGCCACCTCCGAGCAGATGCTGGTGAAATTCCTGCCCATCGTAAAAAAATCAATGGAGAAGGTAAAACTCGCCGAGGTCTACAACGCCTATGCCGACCAAGGCGCCAAATTCGGCCTGGTCAAGGCCGAAGACACGCGGATAGAAAATTACATCGCACGCAAGGCGCTGGACGGTCTTTTCACCATCATCGCCGAAGAGGAAAAGGCCATTCGAGCCGACCCGTTGGGACAGGCATCCAACATGCTGAAAAAGGTGTTTGGCGCACTGGGCAAATAGCCCGCGACGGGTCTGCGGCGCTAGTAGAACACCTGGCTTCGCGGCGATTCGTGCGAGATCACATCAAGCGCACGGCGGATAATTTCCGCCACACGCTGCAGGCCGGCAACCGACAATTGTGTCGGACTGGCATACATCTCCGGTACCCTGCCCAACTGCCGCAGATCGGCAATGGCAAAACCGGCTGCGACTGCGCTTTTCAGGATGCGATCGTTGAACACGGCAAGCGCCGCGCAGGCCGCCTGCTGTTGCTCCCAATCAGGGTAGCGCGGCGGATACATGGTGCAAACGAGCGTAGGCAAGCGCGTCGACAACGCGGCGCGCGCAAGAATTTCAACGTGCCGCTCAAAGTCATCCGCGGCGCTGCTGAGCTGTGCGAGACCGGCACGCCAAACCATCGCAGGCCCGTCCAGCAGACCGCTCGCGGCGATGGCATCGTTGCCCTCGATGTTGATGACAATGTGGGACGCGTCTTCGGGGATGGCCGTCGCCGGCCCCGGTGTGGAGACTTGCGCCGCCGAAATCACCGAAAGCTTCCAGGGAAAGCGCGCTCCGGGCATGACAACCGACTCGAGACTGCCCTCCGGCAGGTCGGTGCGCACCGGCAGCAGCGAATCACCCAGCAGCACGACGTGCGCTTGGCTGGCTTCTGCAAGCGTCGGAAAATCGCTCACATGCGCTCCTGCCCTCTCGCGCCAAGCGCTCGATTCCGCATCAATGCGCCGCCTCCCAGTTCAAGCCGGTGCCCACATCAACCAGCAGCGGCACTTCCAGGGCGGCCACACCGGTCATCAAGCGTGGCAACTCGGTTTTGACAACAGGCAGCTCCCCATCGGGAACTTCCAGTACCAGTTCATCGTGCACCTGCATGATCAGTCTGGACTTGAGCTTATCGCGGTCCAGCCAGCCCTGCACGGCGATCATCGCCAGTTTGATCAGGTCCGCGGCCGTACCCTGCATCGGCGCATTGATGGCGGCGCGCTCCGCACCCTGGCGGCGCCCTTGATTCGACGAGCGTATTTCCTGCAGCCACAGCCTGCGGCCCAGCACGGTTTCAACGTAACCCGCATCACGCGCCTGCGCCCGGGTCTCATCCATGTAGCGCTTGACGCCCGGGTAGCGGGCAAAATAACTGTCAATATAAGCCTGCGCCGTCGTGCGGTCGAGATTCAGCTGTGTCGCCAGGCCGAAAGCCGACATACCGTAGATCAGGCCGAAGTTGATGGTCTTGGCGGCGCGGCGCTCATCCGCGCTGACCTCGCTGATGCTGCGGTTAAAGATCTCCGCTGCGGTGGCGCGGTGCACGTCTTCGCCCGCGGCGAAGGCCTTGAGCAAACCAGGGTCGCGCGAAAGGTGGGCCATGATGCGCAGTTCGATCTGCGAATAGTCGGCAGACACCAGCACATGGCCGGGCGGCGCAATGAAAGCCTCGCGAATGCGCCGGCCCTCGCCGGTGCGCACCGGGATATTCTGCAGATTCGGATCGTTCGAGGCAAGACGCCCGGTCACCGCCGTGGCCTGGCCGTAATTGGTATGAACACGCCCGGTGCGCGCATTGACCATGCGCGGCAGCTTGTCGGTGTAAGTCGACTTGAGCTTGGTCAGTCCGCGATATTCAAGCAGCGTCTTGGGCAGCGGATAATCGAGCGCCAGCTTTTCCAGCACCTCTTCGTCGGTCGAGGGTGCGCCAGAGGGGGTTTTTTTCACCACTGGAAGCTTGAGCTGTTCGAAGAAAATCTCACCGATCTGCTTGGGTGAATTGAGGTTGAAGGGCTGTCCGGCCTCGACGAAAGCCTTTTTTTCCAGCGCCATCATCTTCGCGCCCAGTTCGGCGCTTTGCTTTTCGAGCAAGCCGGTGTCGATCAGCACGCCGTTGCGCTCCATGCGAAACAGCACCTCGCGCGCGGGCATCTCGATGTCGGCGTAAACGTGCTGCAACCTGGCATCCGCTTGCAACTGTGCCGACAAGACACCATGCAGGCGCAGCGTGATGTCCGCGTCCTCCGCCGCATAGGCGGTGGCCAGTTCGAGGTCCACCTGGTCAAAGCCGATACGCTTCGCGCCCTTGCCAGTGACCTCGTCGTAGGTGATGGTTTTGACGCCAAGGTGGCGCGCTGCGAGCGAATCCATGTCGTGGCGCATCTGACTCTCGAGCACATAGGATTCGAGCAGTGTGTCGTGCACGATGCCGCGCAAGCTGACCCCGTGGTTCGCAAACACGTGTTGGTCGTACTTGAGGTTTTGCCCAAGCTTGTGCCGTTGGGCGTTCTCCAGCCAGGGGCGCAGCAATTCGAGCGCGCGCGCAACCCCGACCTGTTCGGCGACACCGGGGCCGCTGTGCGCAAGCGGCAGATAAGCGGCCTTGCCCGGCTCGACTGAAAACGACATGCCAACCAGTTGCGCCTGCAGCGGGTCGAGGCCGGTCGTCTCGGTATCGACAGACACAAGGCCCGCGCCCTCCAGAACGGCCAGCCAGCGCAGAACATCAGCCTCGGTCAGCAGGGTTTCGTAATGACGTGGAATATCCTCGGCGAACACTTTTTCAGCCGGCGCATCCGCGGCGGATGGGACGCCCGCATCGGCTCCCGGGTGGCCCTGCACTTCCTTCAACCAGGTCTTGAAACCGTAACGCTCGAACAGCGCTGCAAGCGTCGGTACATCCTGTTCCTTTGCCGCCAGATCGTGCAGGGCGGATGGCAGCGCAACATCGCACTTCACCGTCAGCAAATGACGGCCCTTTGGCAGCCAGTCCAGGGCCTGGCGCAGGTTCTCGCCGACCGCGCCGCTGATTTCATCGGCGTGCGCCATCACCGCATCGAGGCTGCCGTATTGCGTCAGCCACTTTACTGCCGTCTTCGGGCCGACCTTGTGGACACCGGGCACGTTATCCACCGTATCGCCGATCAACGAAAGGTAATCGACGATCAATGCCGGCGGCACGCCGAATTTTTGCGCCACACCGGCTTCGTCGAGCACTTCGTTGCTCATGGTGTTGACCAGGGTCACGCCTTGGTTCACCAGTTGCGTGAGATCCTTGTCGCCGGTGGATACGATGGTCTTGACGCCCGCGCGCGTCGCCATGCATGAGAGCGTGCCGATCACATCGTCGGCTTCCACGCCGTCTATCATCAGCAACGGCCAGCCAAGGGCGCGAACCGCCTCGTGCAGCGGTTCAATCTGCGCCACCAGATCATCGGGCATGGGCGCACGGTTGGCCTTGTATTCAGGATAAGCGTCGTCGCGAAACGTTTTGCCCTTCGCATCGAACACACAGGCGAGATATTCTGTCTTGTAGTCGATTCTCAGGCGGCGTAGCATATTGATCACGCCGTAGATCGCGCCTGTAGGTTCGCCCTGCGCATTGCGCAGGTCGGGCATTGCGTGAAAGGCACGGTACAGGTACGACGACCCGTCTACCAGAAGCAGTGTTTTATCCAAGTTCTAAGTACTGTGCGGTCAGTGTCAGTTAGAAAACAGTGGGAAGGTAAGGCAGTGGCTTGAAAGGACAGATGAGGACCGCGCGACCGAGGCGGTACGTAGAAGGTGTATCGGCCGACGCTCCTGCCGACCCTTACGCCAAATTTCGGCTCCGACCCGTGCTATTTGCATCCAGGAAGCCAGTTTCAGCTTCCTTGCCAACCCAGATTCACCCGTCAGGAACAAGCTCATGAGCGAAAAAATTCCCAAAGCCGCCGCGTCCATCGCGGACACCTCGGGCAGCGTCTCCCGGGAAGCCTGGCACCTGTTCGGCATTATGGCAGAATTTGTCGAGGCCACTGAACGGCTCAACCAGATTCGCCCGGCGGTCAGCATTTTCGGCAGCGCGCGCCTCGCGCCGGATCATCCTTATTGCCAACTGGCTGAAAAAACCGCAAGGCTGCTCTCGGACGCGGGGTTTTCTGTCATCTCCGGCGGAGGGCCCGGTGTCATGGAAGCCTGCAACAAGGGTGCGCATTTCGGCCGCTCGCCATCGGTCGGACTCAACATCGAGCTGCCGCGCGAACAGTTCCCCAATACCTATCAGGACATCAGCCTTTCTTTCCGCCATTTTTTCGCCCGCAAGGTAAGCTTTGTCAAATTCGCCGTAGCCTACGTGGTGTTGCCCGGAGGCTTCGGCACCCTGGACGAACTGACCGAGGCTCTAACCCTCGTCCAGACCGGCAAAACACGAAAAATGCCCATTATCCTGGTGCATGAGCCGTTCTGGCGCGGGTTTCTTGACTGGATGCGCGAGCACATGGTGGCGGAAAAACTAATCAAGCCCGAGGATCTCGACCTGATCCAGGTAATTGATGACCCGGCTGCCATCGTCGACACCATTTTCAAGCATTACGAAAACCGCAATTTCGTCCCGTCCCACGCCGAGCGCGAGACCTTCCTCAACCTCTAGCATTCTGAAACGCCCGGTTCTGTTAGAATGAACCCCTTGATCGGGAACCAAAATATGCGCCATTTCCTTGCCATAGTCATCCTCTCCGCAGCCCTGCCGCTGTGCGCACAGGAACGCCCGAAATTCGAGCCGGTACCGGCACCGCCGCCCGAGCCGGGCTTCAACTTTGACTCTGCCGTCGACGCCCCTACGGTTAACATCCGCCGCGGCGACATACAGCAGATCGAAGAACGTGCGTCCTCCATAGACGGCAAAAAAACCGTCACCGTCACCTCACCCTCGGGAACCGAGTACGAATTACGCGAGGATCTGGGCGATGGCGCGCCCACACGTTCGCATCTGGGTGACTCCGGGTTGCGCGTGCCCTTGTGGAAGATCGAAAAGTTCTGATACCTCCCTGACCGGGCTATCCAGCCCGGCCTGAACCGCCACATCCGGTTGCCTCGTGTCCGTTTTCACCACAGTAACGCCAAACCAGCTTTCCCACTGGCTGCAACGCTATGCCATAGGCAGCCTTGTTGATCTCAAGGGCATAGCCTCGGGAATAGAAAACACCAACTATTTCGTCACCACCGACCAGGGGCGCTACGTCCTCACCTTGTTTGAACGCCTTGCGCCTCGTGAACTGCCGTTTTATCTCGACCTCATGGCGCATCTGGCACACCACGGCATACCCAGCCCGCTTCCCATCGCCGACCAGGACAACAGCCTGCTCGGCGAACTCAACGGCAAGCCGGCGGCGCTGGTCACGCGCCTCTCGGGCGAGCCGGTGATGCAGCCCACGCCGGCGCATTGCGCCAGCATCGGTGCAGTGCTCGCCGACATGCACATCGCCGGACGCTCCTACGGAGCGGCGCAGCACAATCCGCGCGGGCCACATTGGTGGGTTTGGGCGGCGCCGCAGGTGATGCCGTTTCTCGACACGCCCAAAGCGGCACTGTTGCGCAATGAACTCGAATTTCAATCGCAACACCGCCACGATGCCCTACCGCGCGGGCCGGTGCACGCCGACCTGTTCCGCGACAACGTGCTGTTCGACGGCCCCCGTGTCGGCGGCGTGATCGATTTTTACTTCGCCGGCGTCGACGCCTTGCTCTACGACGTTGCGGTAACCCTGAACGACTGGTGCATTGACGCCACCGGCAACATCGACGCGGCCCGCTCATGCGCGCTGCTCGGCGCCTATCGGGCCCGCCGCGACTTCACGCCCGAAGAGCGCGCCGCCTGGCCGGTGATGTTGCGCGCAGGTGCTTTACGCTTCTGGTTGTCGCGGCTGTTTGATTTTTACCTGCCGCGCCCGGGCGAAATGACACACGCACACGATCCGGAACATTTCCGCCGCATCCTCGAATTGCGCATCGGCGGTGCCGCGGCACTGCCCACCTGAGGCCTCCATCTGTGAACATCGTCCCCGCAATCAAAGGCTGGCATTGGGTACGTGACGGCTTCGCGCTGTTTCGCAAAAATCCGGCGCTGTGGTTTGCCATGGTATTCGCCTACTGGCTGATGATGGCCGTCGCCAACCTGATGGTGTCGGTGGTGCCGGTGATAGGCCCTTGGCTGGGACTGATGGTGACCTCGGCCCTCATACCGGCCTTTTCTGTAAGTTTCATGGTGTTCTCGCGCGAACTCGCAGCCAGCCGCCCGGTGGGAATGCCGCTGCTGTCATCCGGATTCAGGCAGAACCTGAGGGCCTTGCTCATGCTCGGTGCGCTCTATCTGGTCGCGACCCTGCTGGTGCTGGGCAGTTCGGCACTGGCGGACAACGGCCTGCTGGCACGCTGGATGCTGTTCGGCCAGAAGCCGACGCAGGAAGCTCTTGCCGAAAGCCAGTTGGTATTGGCGTTGCTCCTGGCCACTCTGATCTATACGCCGGTGCTGATGGGCTACTGGTTTGCACCGGTACTGGCGGCATGGCGCGGCATGGGTGCGGCACAATCGCTTTTCTACAGTTTCTTCGCCACGCTGCGTAACTGGCGGGCGTTTCTGGTCTACAGTCTGGCCTTCGCCGTGATAGGCGGCATTATTCCCACGCTGGTGCTGATCATCGCTCTCGCGCTGCGCCCAACCAGTGCCGTACTATCGAGTATCCTGATCTACAGCATGGTCCCGGCGGTGTTGACGCTGGTGCCCACGCTGTTCGCCAGCTTCTACACCAGCTACATCGACATATTTACCGAGGCGGCCGCAGAAAAAGAGCCAGACAAGCCCTCACAGTCTTAGGGGTATTGCCCGATGTTGCGCTGCGGTGGGGTAAGATTCCACCTCTTGGTGCGCTCTGCCCCTCCCCGTCTTAAAAATGTCTGCACGCCTTCGCGAGATTCCCTATAACTACACCTCCCTGTCTGACAGGGAGGTCGTCATCCGCCTGCTGGGTGAGGAAGCCTGGCTGTCCTTGCTCGACTTGCGCGAAGAGCGCCGCACCGGCCGCTCGGCGCGCATGCTCTACGAGGTGCTGGGCGACATCTGGGTCGTCAACCGCAATCCCTACCTGCAAGATGACCTGCTTGACAATCCGACACGCCGGGCGCAGCTGGTGCAGGCGATGCGCCACCGCCTCAAGGAAATAGAAAAGCGTCGCGGACAGTACCTCGCGGAAGCCCCGCTCACGCCAGATCTGCTTGAGCAATACGCCGCGCGCAACATTAAAGTGGGCTCGCTGCTGGAAAAAGGCCACGAAGCCGTCGACGCCTTTGAGCGCGAGTTCAAGGAGATGGGGGAGCTGCGCAAAAAAGCGATGCGCCTGCTGACCCGCAGCACGCATCGCGACAACGTCCAGTTCGACGGCCTCGCACGCGTCTCGCACGTCACCGACGCCACCGATTGGCGCGTCGAATACCCCTTCGTCGTCATCAACCCGGACAGCGAAGAAGAGGTCGCCGACCTGGTGCGCGATTGCATAGACCTCGGCCTGACCATCGTTCCGCGCGGTGGCGGCACCGGCTATACCGGCGGAGCCATCCCGCTCAGCCGCTACTCGGCGGTTATCAACACCGAAAAACTCGATGCGCTGACGGAGCCGGCCCTGGAGATGCTGCCAGGCGTCGGGCATCCGGTCGCCACCGTGCGCTGCGGCGCCGGTGTGGTAACCAAGCGCGTAATGGAGGCGGCAGAGGCACAGGGCCTCGTTTTCGCCTGCGACCCGACCTCGGCCGACGCTTCGTGCATAGGCGGCAACGTCGCCATGAACGCCGGCGGCAAAAAAGCGGTGCTGTGGGGAACGGCGCTCGACAACCTCGCCTCCTGGCGCATGGTGACGCCGCAGGCCGACTGGCTGGAAGTGACACGCCTCGACCACAACCTGGGCAAAATCCACGATATTGAAACTGCGCGATTCAGAATTTGCCGCTATAAAAAAAACGGCAAGACGCTGGTTGACGAAAGGGTGCTCGAAATACCGGGCGCGAAATTCCGCAAAAGCGGCCTCGGCAAGGATGTTACCGACAAGTTCTTGTCCGGCCTGCCAGGCATCCAGAAGGAAGGCTGCGACGGACTCATCACCTCGGCGCGTTTCATCCTGCATCGCATGCCCAAGTCGACGCGTACCGTATGCCTGGAATTTTTCGGGCAAGTACGTGACTCGGTTCCATCGATCGTCGAAATCAAGGACTACCTCGATACGCGTCCGGGCGGCGCCATACTCGCCGGCCTGGAGCATCTGGACGAGCGCTACCTCAGGGCCGTCGGCTATGCCACCAAGGCGCGACGCTCTGGCCGCCCGAAAATGGTCCTCATCGGTGATATCGTCGGCGAAAGCGATGACGCGGTGGCCCTCGCTGCATCTAACGTGGTGCGCATCGCCAACGCGCGTGGCGGCGAAGGATTTATCGCCGTCAGCGCCGAATCGCGCAAGACATTCTGGCTCGACCGCGCGCGCACCGCCGCCATCGCCAAACACACCAACGCCTTCAAGATCAACGAAGACGTGGTGATTCCGCTGGACCGACTCGGCGACTACTCCGACGGCATCGAGCGCATCAACATCGAGCTGTCCATCGCCAACAAGCTCAAGCTGCTCGACGCGCTCGATATTTACCTCTCAGGCGAGTTGCCGCTGTACCAGAACGCCGAGGGCCTGCCGGCGGCCGAGTTGCTGGGCGACAGGCAAGAGAGCGCGCGCCGGATACTCGCCACGGTGAAGCAACGCTGGCAGTACCTGCTATCCAACCTCGACACGCCTCTGGCAGAGGCAGAGCGCAGCGCCGTGCCGGCATTGGCCAGTCTTTCCCATGCCGCCACCACGGTGTTTTCGCTGCTGCAAAACCACACCGTGAGGGTGTCCTGGAAAGAAGAGATTCGCGCCGAGTTTGAGACTATTTTTGACGGCGTGCTGTTCCGTAAGATTCTTGAGGGGCTGGACGGGCTGCACAAGCAAGTGCTCAAGAGCCGCGTTTTTGTCGCGCTGCACATGCACGCCGGCGACGGCAACGTGCACACCAATATCCCGGTCAACTCCGACGACTACGAAATGATGCAGGCGGCCAACCGCGCCGTCGCTCGTATCATGGCACTGGCCAAGTCCCTCGGCGGCGTAATCTCGGGCGAGCATGGCATTGGCATCACCAAGATGGAATTTCTCGAACCAGGGGAAATCGAGACCTTCCGCGCCTACAAGGAACAAGTCGATCCGGAGGGTCGCTTCAACGCCGGCAAGCTGCTGCCCGGCGGCGATATGCGCAACGCCTACACGCCCTCGTTCAATCTGCTGGGCGCCGAATCGCTGATCCTGGAACAGTCCGAAATCGGCAACATCTCGGCCTCCATCAAAGACTGCCTGCGTTGCGGTAAATGCAAACCGGTGTGCGCGACCCACGTGCCGCGCGCCAACCTGCTCTACTCGCCACGCAACAAGATCCTCGCCACTTCGCTGCTGATCGAGGCGTTTTTGTACGAGGAACAAACACGGCGCGGCGTGTCGATCCGTCACTTTGACGAATTCAGCGACGTTGCCGACCACTGCACCGTCTGCCACAAGTGCGCCAACCCCTGCCCGGTGGATATCGATTTTGGCGACGTCTCCATCGCCATGCGCAACCTGTTGCGCCAGCAGGGCAAAAAACGCTTCAACCCCGGCACAGCGGCGGCGATGTTTTTTCTCAACGCCACCGACCCAAACACCATCAAGCTGGTGCGCACCGTAATGATCGAGTGGGGGTTCAAAGTGCAGCGCGCAGCCTACCGCGTGGCCAGCATGTTCGGCCTCGCGCGCAGGCAGACGCGCCGCCCACCATCGAGTGTGGGAAAACCGGCCATCAAGTCGCAGGTGATCCATTTCATCAACAAACCCATGCCCGGCGGACTGCCCAAGCGCACCTCACGCGCGCTGCTGGACATCGAGGACAACAAAGTCGTTCCGATCATCCGCAATCCCAGGCGCACGGCCGAGGACGCCGAGGCGGTGTTCTATTTCCCCGGCTGCGGCTCGGAGCGCCTGTTCGGCCAGGTCGGGCTCGCCACCCAGGCCATGCTCTATCACGTTGGCGCACAAACCGTGCTGCCGCCCGGTTACCTGTGCTGCGGCTATCCGCAAACGGCCGCGGGCGATCACGCCAAGGGCCAGAGCATCACCACCGACAACCGCGTGCTCTTCCACCGCGTCGCCAACACGCTCAATTACCTCGACATCAAGACGGTGATCGTGTCCTGCGGCACCTGCATGGATCAGTTGCAGAAATACGAGTTTGACAAGATCTTCCCCGGCTGCCGCCTGCTGGACATCCACGAGTACCTGATGGAAAAAGACGTCAAGCTCGCGGGCGTCGCCGGCGTGCGCTACATGTATCACGACCCCTGCCACACGCCGATGAAGACGCACCAGCCGATGAAGGTTGTCAACCAGTTGATGGGCGGTGGCGTGCAGCAGAACGAGCGCTGCTGCGGCGAGTCGGGCACGCTGGCGGTGACGCGCCCGGACATCTCTACGCAGATCCGCTACCGCAAAGAAGAAGAAATGCGCAAGGGCGTGGCGGCTTTGCGGGCGGC
>Ga0214919_10006055_pt1 | contig 16800 bp, 17 predicted proteins | sample LL1503_MetaG_FD_177994 | JGI IMG/M metagenome (GOLD analysis project Ga0214919, IMG submission 177994) | Freshwater microbial communities from Lake Lanier, Atlanta, Georgia, United States - LL-1503 | ecosystem: Environmental > Aquatic > Freshwater > Lake | place: USA: Georgia | collected... | reverse complement strand
AACTCGTTGAAAAACCTCAGCTCGAGCACGTAAGTCCGAATCAGACCCCCAGCGACTTCCAGAACTTTCCAGTGGGTGAATTGCAATTGTCAGCGGTAAGAAAACACCAGCACCACCCTTATCAAGCAGGTCAGCAATGAAGATGTATTCGTCGCCTAAATAGTTATCTGCGCCAGCGCCAAAATTCTCATCAAATGTCATTCCTTTACTTTTTGCACTCTCCACTCTTACGATCATTTCATAAGTTGCGGCTTTGGCGGAATTAAATTTAGTTAGTTTCTTGACCCGCTTTGGATAAGCCTTGCGGAGAGCTCCGGTGGTATCGACCGCCTGAGCTAAAACTAGATCGCAAAGTGGATGTGATTCCAGATATGAAATAGCAGTTTCGATGCTATCGCCGCGGAATGTGTTCTCGTCGTCAGCAAATAAGAGATATTTGGTTTCTGAACTGCTCAACACTTTATTTCGACTCTTTGCTACGCCTTTTTCATTAGCTGTAGCAGCTTGAAATTCAAAATCGGTCGGAAGGGTGAAATCAATGTTTCCCGGATTTTGAATAGAAATAAAGATCTCATGTGGCAAATTGAGTTTGGGCGGAATAATATTCTCTAGTCGGTCAGCAAGAGTTGAGTACCCGATAGTTAAAAGTTTCTCGGTCATCAGATTTAGAACTTACTCACTATTTGTGCGAGCTCTAGCGAATCTCATAAGCGCAGTTGAGATATTTGAGAAATTAGAATTCTGCATTTTTAGACCAAAAAAGAGCACGATGGTATTCGAAGTGCTGATTCCATCAATATAGCTAAGATAAATTAAGACTCCCAGGAGAATCAACATCGCGATTCCCGATATAAGAACGCCTATTTCGCCAGACTTAACTCGAGTTCCGATTCGTACCGCATTAGTAATTAGCTCTTTATTTCTTCTTGCAATTACAAAGCCACGCTGGGCGTCTAGCTGATGACTAAATAAGGCTCCGTACACTTGGAAAATGGCCAGCACTACCAAAATATTGACTACTGCGAATTGCCAACTTAAATATGCGAAGAAAAGAATGATCACGCCGAGCTGAGTGCAGGTACTCAGAATATTTGTTAATTCAAAAGCAAGTGACCAGCGCCAGTTTTCCTTTGCCGCAGTGACATCAGTACTTGATTCCTTAAAAGCCTTTTCAAAAAATCTGACTTTGTAAACACGTTGGAGAAAGTGTCCCGCTTTAGTAACCCCAAAAAATAGGAAAAACCCAACAATCAAAATTACTAGTTTTGTTGTGTCCATACTTTTTTCATGACCAATAATCTTGGTAAATATTTTTGCGACCGCAAGTTCTGAAACAGAAATCATGGCGGCAATGAGAACTAAGCCCAGAAGTACAACCCGATCTTTGTTGGTAGTAAATAAAGTTCTGACAGCGTATAACAACTCTTTTACTACAATTAGCATTTCTTAATTATTCCTCAAGTTGGCAGACGTTACAATCGCAGCTATACGTCCCACCGTTACAGAAACCACAAAATTTATTGGAGTTTGAAGAGCGATATTTACTCTCATAAGCGGTAATCTATCGTGCCTAAGCGATACTTCAGCGATAGTTAGGTCGAGACGGTAGATATGGCGAAACAAAGCGCAACAAACGCAATAGTTTGCTCGTTTTATACGGCTGATGACTATTACCGCGGCCATGGTGCCAGACTTAAGGCCAATCTCGAATCACTTGGTATCCCTTATGAGTTACGTGAAATAGCCAAACAACCCGGTGAAGACTGGGCAGATATCTGTCGTAAAAAAGTTGCTTTTATAGCTGAAGTTTGCGTGGCAAACCCTGATAAAAAAGTTTTCTGGACAGATGTAGATTGTGAAATATTCACAATCCCTGACTTCATTCTCAATTCAACTGCAGACATAATTGGGTTCCAACGCGGGTTTAGTAATCCCATAAGAATTGGTTATGAAAATCGCGGACGGTTCTGGGAGCCTTGCTTTTGGGGGATAAATACCACCCCTCAGGCGAGACGCATGGTTGCGGCAGCAGCTGAATTTGAAGCCGTGGCAACTGTTAAAGCTACTGATGACTTCTTCTTTGAAGCTGCCTGGCGAGCTGTTTCACCAAATATGACTTTCCAAATTATCCCCTCAAATTGCGCAGTAGATAAAGGCAGAGGTTCGCTTGAAGGCCACGAAGTCTTCTTTAGGTTTGGATCAAGCGGTCAGGTTGATAATTTCAAAAATAAGGTTGTCCAACATAAAGGAAATAACAAGAAGAAGTTTGGGCTAAAGAAAGAGCTACTAAAGTTTGCTCAGGTTGTTGAAGAAAGACTACCGGAAGATTTGTCGAACAAGGCAAGAGCTATTGTCGATGCATCAGGTGTTACCGGGTTTTTAACTGGGAAAAAACATCAGAATCTCAGTAGCAAAATCATTGACGAAATTGTTGCTGCTGGTAAAACTGGTGATTCCATAAAGTTTAATAAATCTTTTGCCGATCTACAGAGTGCTTCATTGCCAACCATAAATGAAAGCGCAGCAGTTAAGGCAGCTTCTAGCTATTTGAGTTACTCCTCAAAACCAAGTGAAAATAAAATTCATCTAGCCTGGTGGGAAAATCCATATCCAGGAAATTATGGTGACTGGCTAACCCCTTACATCTTTAGTCATTACACACAAGAGAGAATCATTTTTCAAGGTTTGACAAGCCGCGCTGTTAGAAAACATATAGTCAGTCTTGGCTCTGTCGGCCGATTTATCAAGAGTAACTCTGTTGTAGTGGGAACCGGAGTGAGCTCCTTTAAATATCCGCTTAACACGAAGGCTGACTATGTCTCGGTGCGCGGGCCCCATACTGCTGATTTATTACTTAAATCAGGCGGGCCAAAAGTCGAGAGCTTCGGTGATCCAGGCGTAGTGCTCTCAAAAATTCTGCCTTTAACCCGAGGCGCTACTAATGGACGAATTGCGCTCGTGCGTCATCACACCCACTTGCAGGCTCCGGTAATCCTTCCGAAAAACTTTGACGAGTTATCCGTTCTGCTTTCACATCCTGATGACATAGTTTCATTCATTAAGAAACTTAATGAGTATGACAGTGTCGTAACCAGTGCCATGCACGTACTAATCACGTGTCAAAGTTATGGAATTCCTTGCGCTCTCGTGGTATTTAAAGGTTTTGAAGAATATGTGCACGGCGATGGAATTAAATATCTTGATTACGCATTAGGTGCTGGCGTAAAAGCAATTAGCCCAACCCCAATAAATCCAAAATTGGAGTGGCAAGAAATCAAACCACTCCTGGAAACTATCCAGGTTTCAGATTCAAAAATTGCTGAAGTCGAAGCCGCAATCAAGGAAGGTTTGCGACGAGTAAACTGAAGGCGATTCTTATTACTTAACTGAAAGGCCCGCATTCTTTAAGAAAGGAATGATCGCTGCAATTTCATCGGCGTTAAGTGGAATCTGAGGTGGCGCCATGCGAGCATCATCAATTACTCCAAGATGCTTTAGCGATGCTTTGAAAGCACCAAGTGCTGATGAGCCGCGGCCCATGCGCGCAGTCGAACCAACATCAACTAAACCGAACATTTCAGTTAGGCGTTCTTGCTCTGCTTTGGCTGCCTGGTAATCGCCAGCAGCTACTAGATCAAAGATCTTTACATAACCGGCTGGATCAATATTGCCAATACCTGGCACCACGCCATGTGCGCCAAACATCAAGGCTGAATCAACGGTCAGTTCAGAGCCAGTAAGGACCACAAATTCATTTAGCCCCAACTTCTTGGCACCAAGAATAACTGCTCTAATTCCAGCATCATTGCCGGAAGAGTCCTTAAGCCCTTGTATTACGCCCTCTTTAGCGAGTTTCAGCACTGTCGCAGTTTCAAGTTTTACGTTATTTGCTGCAACAGGAATGTCGTACGCGTATAGAGGAACATCGCCACATTCTTCTTTGACTAGTCTGAAATGTAGTGCGATCTCTTCTGGGTGGGTGCGAACATAAAACGGTGCAGTTATAACTATTCCATCGATACCAGCTGCAACTGCGGCGCGTACATGTTCATTAACACGAAGCGTCGTCATGTCGATAGCGCCAGCAACGACTGGTACCCGTCCTGCGGTTTCATCAATGGCAATACGAATTACATCTGCACGTCGCTTATCAGTTAAATAAGCAACTTCACTGGTTGAGCCAAGAACAAAAAGGCCATGAACTCCACCATCTATGAGATGGTTGATTAAGCGACGAAATGATTTCTCGTCAACTTCGTAATCGGCGGTAAATGGAGTGCAAACTGGAGGAACTACACCTCTTAAAAGTTTTGAATTGGTCGCCATTACTTTGCTCCTTTGTTTAGGTGACAGGCGACTTGATGGTCACCCTTTGAGATATTTGAAATTTTTAATACTGGGCGTTCAGTTCGACAGATGTCCATAACTGAAGGACAGCGCGTTGAGAAAGCGCACCCCTTCGGCATGTCAATTGGGCTTGGCACTTCTCCTTGCAATGCGACACGTTGATCTTTAGCAGTTGGATTCATGCTGGGAACCGCAGATAACAATGCGATTGTGTAAGGATGCTCTGCTGCCTCGGGCAATGAGTCGGCCGGAAGAATTTCAACTACGTTGCCCAAATACATAACTGCGACTCGATGTCCTACATAGCGAGCAACGGCTACATCGTGAGTTACGAAAATAAATGACAGACCTGTCTCTTTTTGAATCTTCAAAAGCAGGTTAACTATTTGTGCTTGAATAGATACATCAAGGGCTGAAACAATTTCATCGGCGATGATCAGCTCTGGCTTAGTCGCTAAACAGCGTGCGATAGCTAAGCGTTGGCGCTGACCGCCTGAGAACTCATGCGGGTAGCGCTGTAGATATTCGGGGCGAATGTTTACCATTTCGCAGGCTTCCAGAATTCGTGCAGATCGTTCCGCTTCATCCTTGACGCCGTGAACACGAAGAACTTCATCCATTGCTGCACCAACACGTTGACGCGGATTAAATGAGGTGTATGGATCCTGGAAAATCATTTGGACTTTCTTACGGAAACGCATTTGATCTGCGCCACGCAAACTCGTTACATCTTGTAGTCCCTGTCCGAAATCAAACGAAAGCTCGCCACCTGTTGGCTTATCTAGTAACGCCAACATACGACCGAGTGTTGTTTTTCCACATCCTGATTCCCCAATAACTGAAATGGTTTCACCTCGGAATACTTCGAGATCAACACCATCTAAAGCTTTTACATAACCTTTAGTGCGTCGCAAAACTCCACCAAGCACTGGGAAATGCTTTTTAATCTGTCCAACTTTATACAGCGGGGTGCGTGTATTACTCATGTAAGGCACCGCTAGCCAGAATAGGTAGTTTTCCGTTTTCGTCTAAACGAACACAACGAACATCATGACCTGGATTAACTTGAGTCATCTCAATCGTCTTTTCCTTACAAGCTGCAATTACGTAAGGGCAGCGTCCAGCAAATTCGCAACCAACTGTTACTTCTGCAGGTGACGGCGTTTGACCATCAACGGTTTGTAATTCAACGTTTTTGTCGGCATCTAAATCTGGGACGCTTGCCATTAACGCTTTTGTGTATGGGTGTCTTGGATCCCGAAGGACTTGTTCTACGGTGCCATATTCAACAACTCGACCTAAGTACATAACGGCAACATGGTCTGCGACTTCCGATACCAGCGCCATATTGTGAGTAATAAGAATGAATGTCTTGCCTGCACTCTTTTGCAGATCCTTCAGTAAGGTCATGATTTGCGCCTGAATTGTTACATCCAAAGCCGTGGTTGGCTCATCGGCAATAACTAAATCTGGTTCGCAGATAGTGGCAATCGCGATCATTACTCGCTGGCGCATACCCCCAGAAAACTCATGCGGGTAAGCCTCGTAGCGACGTTCCGGGTCTGGAATGCCTAGCTTTCTAAATAGCTCAATTACTCGAGTGCGAGCTTCGCCTTTAGAAATAGGCAAGTGCTGCAACAGGCTTTCTGCTACTTGTCGACCAACTTTGTGGGCAGGATTTAGTGAAGAAAGCGTGTCTTGGAAAATCATCCCGATTTTTGCGCCTCGAACACCACGCATCTGCTTTCCAAATTTTTCCAACTGATTTAGTTCTACAACTTGATTTCCTTGAGAAAAAAGAATCTCGCCACTGCTGATTTCACCGTTATCTGGCAAAAGTTGAACGATGGCCTGAGCAGTTACTGATTTTCCACAGCCCGATTCGCCAACTACGCAAAGAAAAGAGCCTCGTGGAATGCTTAGTGAAACATCACGCAAGATATGCAAAGTGTCATCTTCTACCTTGAATTTAACATTCACACTCTTTAGATCTAAAATTAAATCTTTCTCGGTCGATAGGCTCACTTTTTTCTCCCCAAACGACCAACTAACGCTACTTTCCACTTGCTTTTTGCAATTAATGATTTATGGCGTGGATCCAAAACATCACGAAGTCCATCGCCAACAAAGTTAACGCCTAGCACAAATACTGCGATCGACATTGCGGGGAATACCCATAGCCACCAATACTCATCAATTACCACAGGATTTTGTGCCGCTGTTAGCAAGTTGCCCCAAGTTGGCGTAGTCACAGGAACGCCGAGACCCAAGAATGACAATCCAGCTTCGGCGATAATGAAAATTGCGATATTGATCGTGAATGCAACAACAATTGGGCTCATTGTGTTTGGCAGAATGTGTCTAAAGATAATTCGAGGCTTTGAAAATCCAAAGGCGCGATCTGCTTCAACGAAAGATTCTTCGCGCAGCGAGAAGAATTCTCCTCGAACCAATCGGAAGGTTGTCATCCACCCAGTTAAGGCAAAGACAATGATTACATTGTTTATTCCTTGGCCTAAGAGCGAAACGAAGATAAGCACCAAAATCAGCTGTGGGAAGGTCATTACTAGCTCTGAAACTCGCATTACAACCGAATCTATTTTGCCGCCCAAATATCCGGCCGTTGCACCCAAAACGGTGCCAATTAGATTTGCGAGAAAGGAAGCGAGCACACCAATATAAATTGATTGTTTTCCACCTGAAAGTACGCGGCTTAACATATCTCGGCCTAATTGATCGGTGCCCATCAGGTGATCCAAACTAGGACCTAGGCGCCCGCTAATTGGATCCATGTAATCAGGATCAGCACCAGAAATTTGGACTGCAAATATTGCACCGAGAATCATTAGGGAAATTATGGTCAAACCAATTACCGCTGAAGGATTACGCAATAAATTTCTTATGAAAATCCTGGCAGTTGATTGTTGCTTGAGGCTCTTTTCTTTCATCAGTTACCTCCCCCTAATCTGACTCTAGGGTCGAGTATTGATTTGATGATATCTACTAAGAAGCTGGCAACTAAAATAACCATTGCAATAATCATGCTTACAACCATAATGACTGGATAATCAGAAGCTGTAACCGCTGCAATGATCGTAGTTCCAATTCCAGGCCATTGAAAGACAGTTTCAACCAGAATTGAGCCACCAACAAGCAGTGGAAGTCTAAAGGCCAGCAAAACCATTACTGGTCCGAGTGAATTTCTAAAAACATGACTGTAAAGAACGCGCCATTCAGGTACGCCTTTGCTTCGCGCTGTTTTCACAAAATCTCTATTTAAAGTGTCTAGAACTGAATTTCGGGTATACCGAATAAGAACCGCGAGCATAGCAATCGTTAAAGTTGACACCGGCAAAATCAAATTAGGTAACCGATCCCAAAGTGTGACTTGTCCAGGTGCAACCCGGTTACCAGTAGGAAGCCATTCGACTCGGAATGCAAATACGTTTAGTAGTGCTAGTCCAATAAAGAAATCCGGTATCGCGATTCCAATCACACCGAGAACACGAGATAGCTTGTCTGCGACTCCACCTTTTTTAGCTCCAGCAAATAAGCCCAAAGTTAGCGCTAATAAAGTGGATAAAATTAAGGCGGAGAGCACTAATTCAAGAGTTGCTGGCATACGCAGCGCCAGAATGTCCGAGATTTTTTCACCACTTTGTAGGCTGTATCCAAAATCTCCGGTAGCTATATTTTTTAGCCAATGGAAATACTGCAAAATGATGTTGTCGTTTAAGCCAAGCTCTTCGCGAAGTTGCTCTAGGTTGGCTGAATCGGACGCCATATCAGGCGGCACCATTGCATTAATCGGATCAATTGGCGAAAGCCGCGATGCGAAAAAAATCAACGCGCTGATCGTAAATGCCATAGGCACCAAGATCGCTACCCGCCGAATTAGAAATGAAACCAAGAAATTACCATCCCTAGAAATAAAAGATCAAGAACAAAAAGTGGCGATACTGACCAAGGATACCCTCATGCCTTGGTCAGTATCGCCGTTACTTATTTAGTTAGCAGACCAGCTAGCTATGTTGTTTTGGTAAACATAGAGTGGATTTCCCCACTTAGTTGGTGTACCACTGATGTTCTTGGAGATAAATACAACCTGCTTTAAGAAGTGCATTGGCAGTTTGTATAGATCTTGTTGTTCAAGCTTCTGCAAATCTGTCAAAATCTTGCCAGTATCTCGCAGGGTTGTTGATTGAATCAACTGTGAGTTTAGAGCTGCATATTTAGGCTGAGCACCTAGCAACTTTTCAAATGTTGCTGGATTGCTGTACTCCGCAAACCATTCACCAACGTTAAATGCGCTAAGACCCTTAAGAGCAAGTTCGTAATTACGGTTTGTCCAAAGTTCTGTAGTTGCATCTCCAGTCCATGGAAGGAATTCAACCTTCATTCCAATCTCTGTTAGTTGCTGAGCGACTGCAGTCAAGATAAGCATTACTGCAGGTTGGCTTTGGTTATACGTACGTAGGCGAATTGTCTTTGAGAAGTCGAAGTTCGCTTCCTTTAGAAGAGCTGCTGCTTTTGCCTTATCGTACTTGTACTTAGGAATTGATGAATCGTGGAAAGACATACCTGATGCCACGCCACTGTTGATTACCTTGCCCTGTTGCCCATAAATAGCTGGAACTAATTTGTTCCAATCGATTGCGTACTTAAGCGCTTCACGAGCTTTTACGTTGCTGAATGGACCAGTTGGGTTGATTACCAAATAGCGGTAGAACAGAACATCAAGTGGGGCTGACTTAAATGTGCTGACAGAACTCATTGCACGAATAGTGTCAGGATCGTTAGTTGTGAAGTAATCCAACTTTCCAGACTTTGCATCAGCTACCAGATTTGAAGAAACAATGATGTTGATTTCTTTGATGATTGGCTTTGAACCTTCATACTTGTCGTTTGGTACAAGTGTGATGAAGTTACCTTGGCTAAATGTTCCTACTTTGTAAGGGCCAAGTACAACTGGATTCTTCCAGTAATTATTGGTATCTAGCTTCAAAATATCTTCATTAGCTAGAACATGCTTAGGCAAGATCATGAACTGTGCAAGCACGGGAATCAGTGTGTTAACTGGAGCCTTTAGGGAAATAGTAATGTCATTTCCTTTAGTGGTAATTCCGCTCATGGTTGTTGTATTTGTACCATTTACTGCTTCGCTACCAACAATCTGCTTGAAAGCATTTACATAAATCGCATTTGACTTAGCAACGCGAAGTAATGAATTCATTGACCAGACAACATCGTCAACAGTTAAATCTTTTCCATCAGACCATTTGATGCCTGACTTCAATGTGACAGTAAGTGTCTTGCCATCTTTGCTGTACTTGTAGCCTGAAGCTAAATCAGGTTTTACAGAGGTTAGATTGGCATCAGCCTTGAACAAGGCGCGGAACATTGCATGGTGAGAAATTGATCCGGAGTTAATCCAAGGGGAAAAAATTGTTTGAACTCCGCCACCGCCGGCAGTTACTTCTGCCACGGTAATTGAGTTATTTGTTGCTGCTTGTGATGGCACCGCAAGCACAGAAACTGCGAGTGCAGCTGCTAGCCCTAATGCGCCAAGTGATTTCGTAAACTTTCTCACAAAAGCCCTCCAACTTTTTAATCACCTCAAGGGCATCCTGAGGTGTTAGAACCTTTTGGGAAACCTTCGGAGGCAAGTTTCTCTGCAACTAAAGACATCCCATGTTTGTCTTGACTAAAATCTATCTTTCCTTTAAATTAAGGTCAAGCACTTCGAGATAACGATTGCGTTACGGTCTGCAAAGCTTTTAGAAGCGGAAAACATAGGATTTTTAGGCTGAAAGGTAGGATGACTTTGCCAGATAGACAAGGCGGAAAAGCTGTCACCAAAGTGAAGGAATCACGCACAGATGGGGCAGTTCGCTCTCTTCGCGAGTGGATTTTTACCCATGGCCTCGGATCAGGCGACTTATTGCCTTCAGAAGCCGAGTTGTGTGCCGAATTAAAGGTTGGCCGAAACTCTTTGCGCGAAGCAGTGCGCACTTTGCGCGCGACTGGGGTCCTCGAAGTTAAGCAAGGCGCCGGCACATATGTCGGAATTCTCTCGCTTAAATCAATGTCTGATGAATTGATCTTCCATAGTCGTTTAGCTGTTGATGACCAGGAATCTTATTTAAGATCTTTGACCGAGGTCCGCGAGTCTTTGGAGCAAGGCTTAATCACAAATCTGATTACTGAAGGATTAAAACCAGATTTTGAAGCGCTAGAAAAAATCTTAGAAAAAATGGACGAAGAGGCAAAGTCAGGATTGGTTACTTCTGCAACTGATAGAAAATTCCATGAAGAATTACTTGCGCCTCTAAACAATCCACTTTCGATATTACTTTTGCAAGTGTTCTGGCGAATCTTTGACGAACTCTTAGAGGCACGCTTTGACCCTGTCGCAGCTGGCAAAACTGCAGATCGTCACCATGCTATTTTGTTAGCGATCAAGTCGGCAGATGCCAGAGGCGCCCGTATTGCAGTAAATAGCCACTTTGATGGTCTTAGAAATCGGATTGGAAGTCGAGACTTTAAGATCGACTAATTTATACTTTGCTGTTTATGGCTTTAATAAATCGCTTTGTTGAGAGCCACGGATCTGTAATCGCAGAACCAACGCAAACTGACCAAGCCCCTGCCTGAAACGCTTGGCTTACAAGCTCGGGAGAGTTATATCTACCCTCGGCTATTACAGGTACAGAACAATGGTTTGAGCATGATTTCACTAAATCTAGATCAGGAAATTCTGGAACTTCTCCATTTGTGTAACCTGACAGTGTCGTAAAGACCGCTATCGCACCACTTTCTTCGGCAGCGATAGCAGACTCGAGATTATCTATATCTGCAACTACTTGAGCACCAATGGCTTTTGCTTGTGCCACAAAATCATTTCCGAGTGTTCCATCAACTCTTTTGCGCAGAGTTGCATCTACTGCAATTAAATCCACGCCTGCTTCTAAAAGTGCGTAGACATTTTCCAACAAAGGCGTAATTACGACTGGGGTTTCTTCGCTTTTTAACTTTATGAGACCAACAATCGGAATTGAAACTGCCTCTTTTATCGCTTTAATATCTTGCAAACCTTCAGCTCTAATTGCAACCGCGCCACCAGCTTCGGCAGCTTCTGCCATGTAAGCCATTAAGCCGCGATTTGCTAACGGACTACCAGGCGCGGCTTGGCAGGAAACAATCAAGCCATTGCGTAAGCGATCTAACGCTGCACCATTCAAGATTTAGCTCCCTTTATTGGTATCGCTAGATACTAAAGAGCGGAGACGAGGAGATTTGAACTCCTGAAGGCGATTAAACCTTACCTCGTTAGCAGTGAGGCGCACTCGACCGGGCTATGCGACGTCTCCAAGTACAGGGAAAGAATACAACCTTTATCGATATGAAACTTACTTCGCCTTTTTGTGCCTAAAAAGCAGGACTGTTAGGGCAAGGATGAGAAGAACTGCCAGCCCGGCAAGTGCCTTTGGCGCTGGGGATTTTGCAGGTTGGATCTCATCTGGTGCAACGTCAACTAATTTCTGATCACCAATAGGTGAGCCTTCAATTGTGTATGGCGCATGGTCATTGCCGACAAATTCGATATTTAGTAACTGTTCACCCGCCCTAGTTGCAAATTGGTAGGTATTTAAGTGAAACCATTCGTTGTAGATGCGCATTATTTTGCGCCCGTCTAGAAATACATGTGCATGCCCTTCGCCTGGAACGTGTTTCATTGATGCCATTTCGGGACGCCAAATGAAATTTGTAGTGACAACATGCACGTTGAATCCGCCGGTTGGATCTTTTTTGATTTCTAATGAAGCTGTTGGGGCGGCCTCTTTAGATATCTCATGAATTGATGTCGCACCATTTGAATGTGCATACAACAGAGTGTTTCCTGAGAAACTCAAAATAAGAACCGCAAGCACGATGCTGAGACGTTTCATAACTCTAATGTACTGCAGTTGCTGAACTTAAAATAGTTTTATTGTTTACCTCCTGTTCACTTATAAAAGGAAATAACTTTTGACAAGTTTATAGTCGAAATTTAGGGTTTGGATATGAGAATAAAACTATTTGCTTTAGCTTTGCTAATTAACGCATGCAGTATTCCAGCCGCAAACGCGGCAACTGTAACCGAGAAAATTGTTGTGGGTGGCAAAACAGTTTTGACTTTCACAATTGATGACTCGCTTACGCTAGATCCAAAAGGTTGTAAGGATGTTTACATCAAATACACAATGGATAAGTCATATTTTTATCCCAACGCTTTTGTAATGTTTGGACTTTTCTCTAAAGCAAAAAATGAAGCTCAATCTATTTATGTGCAACCTGGTAATGGCAAAGGCACTCAAGGAAAAGATGCCTGGGTGGGCGAAAAGGAAATGATCTTTTGCGGTAAAGCTAAAACTTATGTAAATGACTACGGTGACAAAGTTGAAGCACCGGCTTTCACAAAAGGAAAATACACATTTGTCGCCCAATTTACGGTTTTAAAGCCTAAATTAAGTACAACTTCTTCGAAAGAGATTGTATTTACCGTTAAATAATTAGATTTCCTGACCTCGTGATTTTGGGTTCGCCTTGTTAGGCTAACCCAATGAGCGAAGAAACCACCAAGAAGCGCCCGCACGACGTTCCAACTCCGGCGGCTTTTGCTGAGTTGATGAAGAGCGGTTGGATTCCTACTCCACTTGAGGGCATTAAGCCAACGCCACCGATTGCTTATTGCGTCGCTCGTCGTGAGGCTTTATCCAAGGCATTTCCAGGTGTGCGATTAGTGATTCCGGCTGGTAATTACAAAGTTCGTAGCAACGATAGTGATTATGCCTATCGCCCACACACCGCATTCGCTTATTACACCGGCGTGCAAGGTGTTGAGGCTACTGCTGATTCAGTTCTAGTAATGCAGCCAAATGGCGAAGGCCATGACGCGCTTCTTTACATTCACCCGCGTAGCACCCGCGATACCGACGCGTTCTTCCGTGATGCTAAATACGGCGAACTATGGGTCGGTCGTCGATTTACTTTGGAAGAAGCAAAAGATCGCTATCAAATTGAAACTCGTAAAGTAAATGATTTGAAAGATTTACTCGCTGATGGCACCGCAACAATTGCGATTCACGAACAAGATGCTCAAATAGATAAGTTGGTTACCCAACATAATCGTGATGCTGAGTTACTAACTTTTGTGTCAGAAGCTCGGTTAATTAAAGATCAATACGAGATAGATGAATTACAAGCGGCTTGCGATGCTAGCGAATTAGGTTTCCAAGAAATTGTAAAAGCAATGCCTGCTGCTGTTGCGCACCATCGTGGTGAACGCGTTCTTGAAGCTGCTTTCTTCACTAAGGCGCGTACTGAGGGAAACGATATTGGTTACACAACTATTGCAGCAGGTGGTGCTCATGCTTGTGTTCTGCACTGGATTCGTAATGATGGAACTGTAAATAATGGTGAACTAGTACTTGTTGATGCTGGTGTTGAAATGGATTCCTTCTACACCGCTGACATCACGCGCACTTTGCCAGTAAATGGAAAATTCTCACCGGCACAACGTGCTCTTTATATGTTGGTATATGAAGCGCAATTGGCTGGCTTTGCAGCCGTTAAACCGGGGGCCACATTCCGCTCTATTAATATTGCAGCTCAAAAAGTATTAGCGCAGGGCTTATTCGACATGGGCGTATTGCCTTGCAGTGTTGAGGAATCAATGCAACCCGATATGGGCTTACATCGTCGCTGGACTTTGCATGGTGTTTCACACATGCTTGGAATGGATGTTCATGACTGCCAACATGCGCGCCAAGAGGCTTACCTAGATGGTGTTCTCGCTGAAGGCATGGTTCTAACTGTAGAACCAGGACTTTATATCCAACCCGATGACGAACTTTTCCCAGCCGAATATCGCGGAATCGGTATTCGAATTGAAGACGATGTGGTTGTTACTAAAGATGGCTGTCGCAACTTAAGTGAATCGCTACCGCGCCACCCTGATGAAATCGAAGCCTGGATGGTTAAGTTTAAATAGTCTGATTTAGATCTTGAATTAACCTCGATTTCATAGGAATTAAATCTATTAGACCTTTTTGTCAGCCCGTAAATTTTCTAAGGTTTACGTATGACACACTCAAGTTCATCAGCATTTGCCGAAGTTAATCAAAAAGTTGCTCAAGCGGGCGAGATCTTAGGTCTGAAAGCTGGTTTGATCTCTGCCCTTAGTAGTTGTGAGCGCGAGGTTGTCATTTCAATTCCACTGCGACGCAATAACGATGTTGAAGTACTTACTGGTTATCGCGTTCAGCATTCAAGTGCTCGCGGCCCACGCAAAGGCGGCATCCGTTTTCACCAAGACGTAGATCTTGATGAAGTCCGCGCTCTTGCATCTCTAATGACCTGGAAAACTGCGCTAATTGATGTGCCCTTTGGTGGCGCAAAAGGTGGCGTTGCAGTCGATGCGTCAAAACTTACTCCGATCGAAAAAGAAGAAATCATTAGACGTTGGACTCGCTCACTGGTTCACGTCTTAGGTCATCATCGCGATATTCCGGCCCCTGATATGGGAACTGATTCTCGTACGATGGCATGGTTGATGGATGAATTCCATCGTCTAGAAGGCTTTCAACCAGCATGTGTAACTGGAAAACCAGTTGAACTGTTCGGTGCACCGGGACGTGAAGAAGCCACTGGACGAGGAGTAGCAAGAATTGCAGCTGCAACTTTGGAAAAAAATAATGTCAAAGTTGAAGGTGCAACTGTTGCAATCCAGGGCTTCGGAAACGTCGGAAGATATGCAGCGCTAGTGTGCCAAGAATTAGGCATGAAAGTGATTGCTATCTCCGACGTTTCTGGCGGCATTGTTGATTTAAAGGGCATCGATATCCAAGCGATATTCGCGCACAAAACGCTTGAAGGTGTGAATGCTGATGAACGCATTGGTTCGGCCGAAGTGCTTGAAGTTAAGTGTGATGTGTTAATCCCAGCCGCGCTAGGTGGCGTTATTAATGAAGGAAACATGAATCGCATTAACGCGGGCTTCATTATTGAAGGCGCAAATCAGCCGATAACCGCTATTGCTGACAAAGAACTTCGCGCGCAAGGAGTTTTGATTGTGCCAGATATTTTGGCTAACTCTGGTGGAGTTATGGGTTCTTACTTTGAATGGACTCAAAATATTCAAGAGTTCAGTTGGCCAATTGATAAGTTCCGCCGTGAACTAGATGCGCGAATGGAAAAAGCCTTTATTAATGTAGATGAGGTAGCAAAGAAGTACTCGGTCGATCTACGCACTGCAGCTTTTGTGGTTTCTGTTGGCCGCGTCGCCGAAGCCTTTGAAATGAGAGGTTCGTTGGTGTAGTTAAGAGGCGATGCTTAGCAACAAAGAAGAATTAAAATCTTCATAAGTTGCTAGCCATGCGTTACCGCATGTATTGCACATTGTGATTGGGCCAAACTCTTCATTAGTAACGATTTCCAACTCTTCTGAACGGCAAACGAAGCAAGTTGGTAACGTGATCAATTGTGACATGTGCCTTCCCTTCAGTATTAGTTGCTGGGGAAGCGATCTAATTATTGAACTCAAAACTTAGATACCAGTGGGTATCACGGTAAACAATCAATTAACGCCTGATTAATTTAATTTCCAATTTTTAAGCCAAGCCAAGCTGCCAGTAGGCCAAAGCCAAGTGATACCGCCAGGTTGATTAATGCCTCAGGCTTGCGCTTGAGTTCAAAAGCTAAGTAAATATCCAGCATAAAAGTTGACCAAGTTGTGAAAGCACCAGCAAAACCGATGGCGATTAAATCGTGGGTGTGGCTAGTGCTATTAAAGGTGTAACCGAGTAAAAATGAGCCCAATACATTTACCAGAAATATTCCGTATGGCCGAGCTGTGAATCGGTGGATGTATTGATCGATGGCAAAACGTGCCGGTGCACCAATTGCTGCGCCCAGCACCACATAAAGAGTTCTCATGCGCGAACCGGAATTAACTTGCGAGCAAGTGGAAGCACGATTGCCACTATTATTAGGCTCAGAATTACATTCTCAGCCAGAAAAAGTAAACCGCCTTCGGCTGGTTCGAGCGACTCAGCGGTTACGGCCGAGAAGGTAGTTAATCCAGCGCAAAAACCAGGCAAAAGCAGGTGACGTAGTTCAGTGACTCCGCGTCGCTCCATCAGAACCAATAACCCTGCAGCAAGTGCCACGCCAATTAAATTGGCAGCGAGGGTTCCGTTGCGATCATTTTCAATTACCAGGCCCAATGCAAAGCGCACCAGAGTTCCGGCGATTCCGCCGATTGAGACCAAAAACAACGACTTCAGTTCGAAATCGCTTTCTTTGATACTCCACTAAGGATTCGAGTCATCACGCTAATTACTAACGAGGCAAGTACCGCGGGCCAAAAACCATCAACATCTAACTTATCGCTCCATTGTGCGGTGAGTAATA
>Ga0214919_10006053_pt1 | contig 16807 bp, 9 predicted proteins | sample LL1503_MetaG_FD_177994 | JGI IMG/M metagenome (GOLD analysis project Ga0214919, IMG submission 177994) | Freshwater microbial communities from Lake Lanier, Atlanta, Georgia, United States - LL-1503 | ecosystem: Environmental > Aquatic > Freshwater > Lake | place: USA: Georgia | collected 2015-03-15 | reverse complement strand
GTGCGCCTCGACGTGCTGCACACCCCCGGGCACACCCCGGAGCATCTCAGCTTCCTGGTCACCGACACCGCGGCGAGCGACCGCCCGGTTGGGCTCTGCTCCGGCGATTTTGTGTTCGTTGGCGATGTTGGGCGCCCGGATCTCCTCGAGCGCGCCGCGCACCTGGCGAACACCATGGAAGTCGCCGCGCGCCAACTCTTCCATTCGCTCGAGCGGTTCCGCGCACTCCCCGACTACGTCCAAGTCTGGCCCGGCCACGGCGCCGGTTCAGCGTGTGGCAAAGCACTCGGCGCGATGCCGCAGAGCACCGTTGGCTATGAACGCATTGCCAACTGGGGGGTGAGTGCCACGGACGAAGACCGCTTTGTGCACGAGGTGCTCGCTGGGCAACCCGAGCCGCCGGTGTACTTCGCCACAATGAAGCGCCTCAACCGCGACGGCCCGCCGATTCTTGGCACGATGCCAACACCCAAGGCACTCGAGGCTACCGCGCTCACGCCCGCGGTGGTGCGTGAGGGAATCGTCGTCGACATTCGTGCCGCGGACGAGTTCGCCGCTGGGTATATCCCGGGAACGCTCAATATTCCCTTCGGCAAGAGCTTTTCGACCTGGGCCGGGTGGCTCATCCCCTACACCCGCGACGTGGTGCTGATCGCCGACGATGCCGCGCAGGCCGCGCGCGCAACGCGCGAGATGGCCATGATCGGCCTCGACCATGTGGCCGGCTTTACGACCGCCGAGGCCGTCACCGCGTGGACGTCCGTTGGGAATAGCGTGGAAACAATTCCGCAGTCCACGGGAGCGGACATGGCGCCGCGCGTTGCCGCGCACGAGGTTACCGTCGTGGACGTGCGCAATCAGAGCGAGTTTTCACACGGGCACATTCCGGGCGCGCTGCACATTCCGGTCGGGTACCTCACCGAGCGATTGGCGGAGATTCCGCGCGACAAACCGATTGTCCTCCAGTGTCAGGGCGGCGCGCGCAGCGCGATTGCGTCGAGCGTTTTACGTCGTGCCGGCGTGCACGACATTGTCAATCTCCGAGGAGGATTCGGCGATTGGGAGCGCGAGGGACGCGCGATTGCGCTCGACTGAACGCACGACGTCTCACACCGCTGAACGCACGTCTGAACGCGCGAAAGGCCGGTAAACTCTCACGAGTTACCGGCCTTTCGTTTTGCGCTATCGCACCACTGCGCCCGGACGCGTCGCAGGGCGATGCGCAAACATTACAACATTATGTGCTCAAAGCGCAATAGTCATTACAAACTTTCGGAAAAGTCGCATGCGTCGCACAACGCATAACATCGCTGCATTTCGGTACGTTCGTGCGCGCGACTTCACATCCGATTGAGATCACCGCACGCAAAAAGGGGTCGAGCGACGTGATGTCGCTCGACCCCTCTCCTGCTACGGATTTCGAGTATCAAGAGGCGCCGGTCGGAATCGAACCGACGGTGGGAGATTTGCAGTCTCCTGCCTTACCACTTGGCGACGGCGCCCTACTCGACGGAAGGTAGCCGCCCCCCACCCCTTCCTCAAGGCGAATCGCCGCTCCACATCGTATATTCGCCGCTATGAACTCCACGCTTCGATGGGCGACCGTCCTCGGGACCGCGGCCGTCATCCTCGCAGTCCCCTTGCCCGCTGGGATCACCCCCGAGTCCTGGCGGCTCTTCGCGATATTCGCAGCGACTATCGCGGGATCCATCGTGCGCCCCGTCCCCGCGGGTGCCGTGGTCTTTCTCGGCGTCACCACACTCGCGCTCACCGGAACGCTCACCCCCGCCAAAGCGCTCGGTGGCTACTCCGAACCGCTCGTCTGGCTCGTGCTCTGCGCCTTCTTCATGTCGCGCGGCGTACTCAAAACGGGACTCGGACGACGCATCGCGTATCGCTTCATTCGCGCCATCGGCTCCAGCTCACTGGGACTCGCCTACGCACTCGTCGGCACCGACACACTCCTCGCCTCATTCCTCCCCAGCAACTCGGCGCGCGCCGGCGGTGTGGTCTTCCCCGTCGCCCGCTCCCTCGCCGAAGCCTACGACTCACAACCCGGTCCCACCGCCCGACGACTCGGCGCATACCTGCTCTTCACCGTCTATCAGTGCGACGTAATCGCCTGCGCCACCTTCCTCACCGGACAGGTGTCGAACGTGCTCGCCGCCAAGTTCGCGCACGACACCGCACACGTGGATCTCTCCTACACCACCTGGCTGCTCGGCGCATCCGTCCCCGCACTGCTCGCCTTGCTCGTCGTGCCGCGGTTGCTCTTCGCGATCTATCCGCCAGAAATCACTCGCACCCCAGACGCCGCACGCATGGCGAACGACGAACTGCAGCGCATGGGTCCCATGTCGCGCAGCGAACGCGTCATGCTCGTTGTGTTCGGCATCGTCGCCATCACTTGGATGACCACCCCCTTCCATCACCTCGACTACACCGTCGTCGCCATGGGCGGCGTCAGCGCACTCTTCCTCGCCGGCGTGCTCACCTGGGACGACATCACCAGCGAACGCGGCGCGTGGGATGTCTTTCTCTGGTACGGCGGTCTCGTACGCATGGCCGGCGCGATCGGCGAAAGCGGACTCACCACGCGCTTCGCACAAGCCACCGCGGGCATGACCACCGGCTGGACCTGGGGCGCCGCGCTCGCGGTGCTCGTACTCGTCTACTTCTTTGCGCACTACGGCTTCGCGAGCATCACCGCCCACATCACCGCGATGTTCACCCCGTTCCTCGTAGTGCTCCTCGCAGCCGGCGCGCCGCCACTGATCGCCGTACTCTTTCTCGCCTACTTCTCCAACTTGGGCGCGGCGCTCACACACTTCGGCACCACCACATCGCCGATCTACTTCGGCGCTGGCTATGTGACCCAGCGCGATTGGTGGCGACTCGGCCTCATCGTCGCACTCACCACCATCACCATCTTCACCGTGGTCGGACTCGGCTGGTGGAAGGTGCTCGGCTGGTGGTAACTACTACATAGATGTAGCCTTGCTTGCCTTCACATCGAGGCTCAACACACATACGGGACATGGCCTAAGGCTATGTCCCGTATGTACTTAACCAAGTTCTGTGCAAGTCATAGAGAGCCCTGTGCTAGTTGTCTTGTGCGTAAATTGCACAAACATGATATCAGTTTTACAATTTATTGCTTGAAATTAGAAAAATGTGCGATTAGATTTGCATGATATGCAGAAGTTATTGCACGCCGCATCCCCACACTGAATCCAGACCACACGCCATGTCGAGCAAGATCTCGCCCCGCGTTTCGGCAATGCACGCCATCAGCAATCGCGTGACCGCCGCCCCTGACGTTCCGGCCGCCGGCACCAACGAACCGACCTCGTCGTACTTCGGCATCAATACCTTTGGCGCGCGTCAGATGCGCGACAAGCTGCCAAAGGACATTTATCAGAAGCTCGTCGAGGCCGTGCGCCTCGGAAAGAAGCTCGATCTCGAGATCGCGCCGACTGTGGCGCAGGTCATCAAGGAATGGGCGGTCTCGCGTGGCGTCACTCACTTCTGCCACTGGTTCCAGCCGCAGACGGGACTTACCGCCGAAAAGCATGATGCCTTCCTGGCCTTCGACGAGAACAAGTCGGCGATCGAGCAGTTCACCGGCGACCAGCTCATTCAGTCGGAGCCCGATGCCTCCTCCTTCCCGAGCGGCGGACTGCGCGCCACGTGGGAAGCCCGCGGCTACACCGCGTGGAACCCGGCCTCGCCGGTGTTCATCATGGAGAGCCCGGGCGCCAAGACGCTCTGCATTCCGTCGGTCTTCATCGGCTATCACGGCGAAGCGCTCGACGAGATGACTCCGCTCCTCCGCTCGAGCGACATCCTCTCCGAAAAAGCCAAGGAGCTCCTCGAGCTCATCGGCGACAAGGGCGCGCTTCGCGTCTACACCACGATGGGCGCCGAGCAGGAGTACTTCCTGATCGACCGCACGCACTTCGCCATGCGCCCCGACCTCGTGATGGGTGGTCGTACCCTCATCGGTGCGGCCCCGCCGCGCGGCCAGCAGCTCGAAGACCACTACTTCGGTGGGATCCCCGAGCGGGTGCTCGCCTGCATCGCGGAAGTCGAGTTCGAGCTCGCCAAACTTGGCGTGCCGATCGTCACGCGCCACAACGAAGTCGCGCCCTGCCAGTTTGAGATGGCGCCGCAGTTCGAAGAAACCGACATCGCCGTGGATCACAACCAGCTCGTGATGTCGGTCCTCAAGAAAGTCGCGCTCCGTCACGGCCTCCAGGCACTGCTCGCCGAAAAGCCTTTTGCCGGCATCAATGGCAGCGGCAAGCACTGCAACTGGTCGATGGCCATCACGTCCGACAACGAGCTCGACGGCGTGAACCTCCTCAAGCCGGGCAAGACACCGCACCAGAACATCCGCTTCCTGCTCTTCTTAGCCGCCGTTCTCAAGGCAGTGCACAAGCATGCCGGCTTGATCCGCGCGGGTATCGCCACGAGCGGCAATGAGCATCGCTTGGGCGCCAACGAAGCGCCGCCGGCCATCATCTCGGTGTTCATGGGTGACATGCTCACGCGCGTCATCGACGACATCGCCGCTGGCAAGACGGGCTCGCAGGGCGCGGCTCAGGCCATGATTCAGCTCGGCGTCGCGAAGCTCCCCGAAGTCGCCAAGGACAACACCGACCGGAACCGCACGTCGCCGTTCGCCTTCACCGGCGCCAAGTTCGAGTTCCGCGCTGTGGGCTCAAGCCAGAGCATCGCATTCCCCGTGATGCTGCTCAACGCGACAATCGCTGAAGCGGTGGTTGAGATGACCGCAGCACTGAAGCAGGAGCTCAAGACCACCAAGGATCCCCACGACGCCGTGCTCAAGGTGGTGCGTGAAGCCTTCAAGCTCACCAAGGCCGTGCGCTTTGAAGGCAACGGCTACAGCGACGAGTGGGTCAAGGAAGCCAAGAAGCGCGGCCTCCCGAACTATCGCCGCTCGCCAGAGGCGTTGCTCCAGATCGTCTCCAAACAGAGCATGCACCTGTTCACCTCGCTCGGTATCCTCACCAAGGAAGAGGTGGACTCGCGCTATCACATCCGGCTTGAGCGCTACATCAAGGACATCATGATCGAGATGTACACGCTCGCCGAGATGGTCGATACACTCGTGCTGCCGGCATCGTACGCCTACCTTGGCACACTCGCCGATGCGTCGGCCAAGGCCAAGAGTGCGGGCATCAAGAGTGTGCCGCAGCGCGCCGCGGCCGAAGCAACGGGCAAGCAGGTGGTGGCGCTCCAGAAAGCGGGCGCAGCGCTGCATGCGGCCATCGCGAAGGCGGAGACGCTGCATCACGACCCCGCCAAGCAGGCCCAGCATCTGACGAGCGTCGGCGCTGGTTCCATGGAAGCCGTGCGCGCGGTGAGTGATGCCATCGAGCTCACCGTTGGCGACGATTTCTGGCCGTTGCCGCGGTACCGCGAGATGCTCTTCCCGGTCTGATTCCGCTGTGGTGCAGAAAGAGGGCCCCATCGGCAATGCCGATGGGGCCCTCCGCGTTGCGTGGCGTTTCAGTCGCGGTTCGTGACTTAGCGCCCGTTGTTCAGATCACGTCCGCCTTGGCGTCGACGTGACGGATTGAACCACGGCTGCGTAGAGAGTGTAAAGATCCAACGATTCGACACGCTCCCGCGCATCCACACCGTCTTGGCAATATCGAACCGGATCGGCGATTGTGAGGGCTGTCCCCAGACACGCCGAATACCAATGCCAAGCAAGACGACTTCCGGATTCGTGGTGAGTGTATCGTTGGTCGCCACATTGCGATGACGTTCCGTGTACTGAATGAACGGCACCGCATCGATCGCCCACTGCCGATTCTTTGTATACGCATTGATCGAGCGTTCAAGCGTCACATTAAGCGCGCTCTCCGCGAGACGTGACCCCGGAATCAGCGCACGCAGCGTCGGGTCCACGGTCGAGAGCGCGAACACATCGGGGTCTGGGTTCAACACACGTTCCGCCGCCACGCGGAGCGCCCACGAGCCGCGCGGCGCACGACGATACGCCGCCGCCGCAATGCGAGCCACACCGTCGGCGATCGAATCGTTCGAGAAATATCCGGAGAGCCAAAGATCCCCAGTGAGAATCGTGCTCGCGTTGGGTTGCGCCGTGTAACCACCCCAGCTGTCGAAATGCGTAATGGGGCCGTTCGTCATGAGATCGTGCCCCACTCCGACGACGAACTCGCCGTCGAATCCGTTCGGGACTTCAGCATTCAGCTGTCCGGGCACGAGCCAGTCGATGGCCCCTACCTGCATTGATCGGCGCGCGAAGCCAACCAGTGGCGCCGTGAATTCGCGGGCGACCGTTGGGCGCCCAAGGCGCGCATTGCGTTGGACGACATCTAAATCCGACTTCTCATGTTCCACGCCGAACACAAATGCCGTCACGCCCTCCTCGTCCTGCTGAATCCGACGCTGGAATGACAAGACATCCAGACGTCGTTCGATAATCAACGCCACCGGTTGCGTCACATCCAACTGCGCACGCATCAGCTGTGAACTCGTGAACGCCATGCGCCACGCATCGCGCGGCGAAAAATCTTTGGAGCGGATGTTCCAGCCCCACGACCGCCCGTCGGCATAGTTCCGCAACGCGAGGCCGCCGCGCAGCATCGACCCAAAGAGGTACGGATCCGAATACGTCAGCGTGACCGCGGCGCGGTCGTCGACATGTTCCGCCACCGCAGAAATCGACCGCCCTGATCCGCCAACATTCATCTCGCTCAGCGACACACGCGACGTCACTCGTCCGTAGCGCACATCACCACGGAGACTCCACGCATCGCGCGTGGTGATCGTGATATCGGTCGTTCCGTCGCCACAGCGCGTGCCAGCGAGGAGCACGTCATTGTACACGCCGCTCCGTCGCAACCGGCGCATAGACTCTTGAATCTCAAGCGAGTCCATCACCTGCCCCGCCGCAAAGGTGAGGTTCTTCAGCGGAACGCTGAGTCGCGTCGTGAAATGCAGCGCGCGGACAAAGCTCCCAATGAACCCAGGCGGCGCCTCCACCGTACGCGCATCCACCGACACCTGGCCAATCCGCGTGCTAAGCCAGCGCTGCGGAAATCCTACGGTCAGCGTATCGGTCGTGCAGCTGGGCGCGGGAACCCCCTGCGCCTGGAGCGCACGCAGCGATGGCGCGCCGACAAGGCACGCCACCACAAGCGCTAGTACTTCGCGAGATACTGCTCTAACTCCCACGCGCTCACCTGCGAGATGTAGTCACTCCACTCCTGCCGCTTCGCCGCCAAGAAGTTCGTCGTGATGTGACGCCCAAGCGCGGCTTGCACGACATCACTCTTCTCGAGTTCGTCGCACGCTTCGTTGAGGTCGTGCGGCAGATCGTCAATCCGCAGCCGCCGCTTCTCGCGATGCGACATCTCCCAAATGTTCTCGTTCACGGGCTCGCGCGAGCTCGCCTTCGTATCGATCCCATCGAGCCCCGCGGCAAGCATCACCGCGAGCGCAAGATACGGATTCGCCGCCGGATCCGGCGAGCGCAACTCCACACGCGTCCCAGTCCCGCGGCGCGCCGGCACACGAATCAACGGCGACCGATTCCGCATGCTCCACGCCACATTCACCGGCGCTTCAAACCCTGGCACCAACCGCTTGTACGAGTTCACCAGCGGATTCGTAATCGCACTCATCCCGCGCGCATGCGTCAGCAGGCCACCGATGTAGTGGTGCGCAATCGCCGAGAGCTCGTAGTCGCCCTTCGCGTCGTAAAATGCGTTCTTCCCGCTATGAAACAGCGACTGGTGTGTGTGCATCCCGCTACCATTCTGCCCGAAAATCGGCTTCGGCATGAACGACGCGTGCAATCCAAAGCGCTGCGCCACGTCGCGCACCACAAAGCGAAACGTCGCGAGATTATCCGCCGTGGTCACCGCGTCAGCATAGCGGAAATCGATCTCATGCTGCCCATGCGCCACTTCGTGATGGGCAGCCTCAATCTCAAAGCCCATCTGTTCAAGGACATCCACCACCGCGCGACGCGCGGTCTCGCCAAGATCCACGGGTGCAAGATCGAAATACGAGCCAGCATCGTGCGTCGTCGTGGTCGGCATGCCATCGGCCGACAACTTGAACATGAAGAACTCCGCTTCCATACCGGCGTTCATCGTGTAGCCCATCTGCGCGGCACGGGCTACTTGACGCTTGAGTGCGCCGCGCGGATCGCCATCGAACGGCGCTCCTTCCGGTGTCTGGATATCGCAGATCATGCGCGCTACGCGCCCCTGGTCGTCACCGCCAGGAAAGATCTTGAACGTCGTCAGGTCGGGCACGAGCAGCATGTCCGACTCCTCGATCCGCACGAACCCCTCAATCGACGACCCGTCGAACATAATGTCGCCGTCGAGCGCCTTCGCAAACTGCGACGCCGGGATCTCGACATTCTTGTTAATCCCAAGAATGTCCGTGAACATGAGCCGCAGGTACCGGACGCCATGCGCCTCGGCTAGCTCCAGAATGTCCGTCTTGGTGGCCCCGCCAAGATCGGCGAGGAGGGCACGCGACTTACCGGCCACGATGGTGATGCTCGCAGGAAGGGGGAAGTTCCGTCTCCTGAAATATCAGCCGCCGCACGCCACTCGGCAAACCGCCGATCCCCCAATTCCGGCAGTGATTCCTGTATGTTTGTCCGATGACCAACTCCAGCCCGATTTGCCCAAGCTGCGGCGAGACCGCGAGCGGACACTTCTGCGCCACCTGCGGCGCCCTCCTGAACCCCAAGGCGGTCTGTAGTGTGTGCGGCAAGCCGCTCGCCTCGGGGGCGCACTTTTGTCACCAGTGCGGCGGCGCGGTGAGTGGGAGCGGCACGGCGCGCCAGCAGGGGCAGAGTCGCCCCAAAGGCGGAACGGCTCCGGGCTCTGGTGCGACAGGCGCGCAGCCGACCCCGGCCGGGACCTTCCAGTGGGGATGGCTCGTTCCTGGCATCGCCGTACTCATGCTCGTGGTGTTCCTGATTGCGCAAAAGCTCTCCGGAAACGCCGGCGGCGCGGCGCCGGAGGGCGACAAAACGCCACTCGGCGGCGCTCCGATGGCAGGGCCGTTCAGTGGTGGAGCTGGTGGTGGAGCCGGTGCCGGTGGCGGAGCGGCGCCAGATATTTCACAAATGACCCCCGAGCAGCGCGCCGACCGGCTCTTTGATCGGGTGATGCGCTACGGTTCAGAGGGAAAGCAGGACAGCGCCCGGATTTTCGCGCCTATGGCGATCCAGGCGTATGAGATGATCGGGGCGCTCGACACGCATCGCCGCTATGACATCGGGATGATTGCCGTCATTGCCGGCGATGCCGCGATTGCCAAGGCGCAGTCCGACACGATGCTCGCGGCGAACCCGACGCATCTGCTTGGGCTGGTGGTCGCGATGAAGGCCGCAGGACTCGCCAACAAGCCAGCCGAACGCGCGGCCTTTGAGAAACGTCTGGTGGCGGCAAAGGACGCGGAGTTGGCGAAGAAACTCCCGGAATACGAGTCGCATCGTCCAGATATTGACGGAGCGCTCAAGTCGATGGTCAAGAAGTAGGCAAAAGCCACTAAATTTCTGAGTTATAAAGACATCATAGCGACATATACAAGCCAAAATAGAGCCATTTTATCGATTATGTTGGATTGAGAATTTTTCTGTAGCGCTCGAGTTACCTCGTTGCGGCTGGATGCCATGATCCGGCGCGGCAACTCTCCCCACCTGCCCTGCTTTTTCGGGGAGGCTGACCTCAGCGTCAGCGCTCCCTTAGGCGTACTTACTCTGATGATTTCACGCTCCGTACTTTCGCGCGTCAGCGCCCTCGTCTGCGCGACCTGCTTGGCGCTCCCTGCCGCGCAGGGTCAGCGCGCAGATACTGCCCGCGTCGGCATTGCCGATGCGGTCAACTACATGCTGCGCAATTCGGACGAGAACAAGCTCGCCTTGCTCTTGGTCGACAATGCCGACGCAGCGGTCATCACTGCGCGCGCCACTGGGCTGCCGCAGCTCCGCTTGAACAGCAGCTACAACCAAGTCCTCACCAATGCGCGCGCCGAGATCGTCGGTTCGGTGTTCGGGCAAGCGTACACGTACAACAACACCTTCGCCCTTTCGCAAACGCTGTTTCAGGGCGGAAAGATTGTCGCGGCCACTCGTGCCGCCGACAACACGCGCCAAGCGGTGCGTTTCGACGCAGGCGAAACGCGCGCCCGACTCGCGGTCGACATCCAGCGGAGCTATCTCAACGCGCTCTATCTCGCCCGACTCGCGGCCCTGCAGGACGAAAACCTCAAGCTGTCCAGCGACCGCCTCGCCCAAGTGGAGCAACTCTTTGCCGCGGGACGCGCCGCGCGCTTCGACGTGCTCCGCGCGCGCGTCGACCGTGCGAATATTGAACCGCTCGCTATCCAAGCGCACTCCGATCGCGACGTCTCACTCCTCGACGTCAAGCGACTCCTCGACATCGACGCCGACCGCCCGCTCGTCCTCACCACCGCGCTCGACACCACCATGGTGCGTCAGGTGGTCAACACCGTCGCCAATGACAAGCTCGCCGACGAAATCCGCGGCTCGGTGCGCTCGGCGGAGCTCTCGCTGCGCTCCCGCCAACAAGCGGTGCGTGTCGCGCGTGGCGACTACCTGCCCAGCATTACCGCGACCTTCAACTGGGGCTATCTCGCGCTCCCGACGGTGAACGGCTTTCCGGATCGCCTAGGCGCCACCTCCGCCGCCTTCTGCCCGGCGGGCACCACGGGCAAAGTGTGCCAAAACAACGGCTTCTTTCCTGACCGTAGCTTCACCGTCGCGATGAGCTGGGCGGTCTTCGACGGGCTCCGCACGAAAGGAAACGTCGACCTCGCACGCGCGGCCGCCAAGATTTCCGAAACCGCGCTGCATCAAGTGCAAGAAGCCGCCTCGCTTGAAATCGCACGCGGGCGCGCGGAGTTCAGCCGAGCGCAGTTGGCATACAACGCCCGGACGGTGAATGCCGCGGAAGCCCAAGAGGCGTTTGAGCTTGCCACGTTGCGCTTCTCACGCGGGCTATCGACGCAGGTCGAAGTGTCCGATGCGCAGCTCGCGCTGCTGACAGCCAAGTCGACCGAAGCACGCTCCACGTACGACCTCTATCTCGCCGCCGCCGAACTGGCGCGCTTGCGTGGCCGACCGATTCCGCTCCCCACGGGCGGCACGGTGCCGGTCCGCTCCAACTCAGGATTGCCCAGTGCACCTTCGAATCGCTAGTCCGGCGCGCACCCGCGCGCTGATGTCTCGTCGCTCCCACCCGCTCGGGCTTCTGCTCGCGCTCCTATTCGCGCTTGGGCTGTCGGTCGCGCCGTCGTTCTCTGGTGCGCAAGCGCCGCAGGGAGACGGCAAAAAAGCTGACGCAAGCACTGACTCCAAGACGGGGCGCGGTGCCGGCGGCGGTGACGCCAGAGGGGGCAGAGGTGGTCGTGGCGGCGGCGAACGCACCGCCTCGGTGATTCTCTCGGCGACCGACGTCTACAAAGTCGGACGCGGCAGCATCGAAGCCGGCCTGCCGATCTCCGGCGATCTCCGCCCAATCGAAACGATCGCCGTCCGCACACGCAGCGATGGCATTCTCGAGTCCGTACTCGTCCGCGAAGGGCAGACCGTGAAAGCGGGGCAGCTCCTTGCGAAGTTTGAATCGACCGAACAAGAAGCGGCGCTGGCGTCGGCCGAGGCAGACCGTCTCGCGACGCAGAGTGATTTTGAGACGCAGAAGTGGACCGCCGAACAGAATGCCGTGCTGTTCAAGGCCGGCGCGATTGCGGAACGTGACCTGCGCACATCCCAGCAGACCGCCGAAGCCGCCAGAGCGCGCCTCGCCGCGTCGGACGCTCGCCTGCGTACCGCCCAGAATCTTGTGCGCGATATGCGGGTCGTGGCGCCCGTCGCCGGCATCATCGGCACAAAGAGTGTGCAGAACGGCGAGCAGACAATGCGTGGAGCCGCCCTCTTTACCCTCGTACGAAACGAAATCCTTGAACTCACGGCCGCCCTCCCCGCGAAACTCGCGAACGGCGTCCGCGAGGGGCAGCTCGCGCGCTTCGCCGCCGACGGCAAGCAGTTCACTGGCAAGGTTGCGCGCGTCAGCCCAACGATCGATCCGACGTCGCGGAACGTCACCGTCTACATCCAGATCCCGAATCCTCGGAATGCGCTCAAGGGTAACACCTTCTCGACAGGGCAGATTATTGCCCGCACCGTGACAAACGCCTTGGTCGTTCCGCAGTCGGCGGTCCGCATCAGCCCCGTCGACGGGAAGACGATGGTCTACAAGGTCGAGGGAGGCACGCTAAGCGCGTCCACCATCAAGACCGGCATCACGGACGATGCGCGCGGCGTCGTGGAGATTCTTGAGGGCGTGCAAGAGCGGGACCTCGTGATCGTCGGAAATCCAGGAACGCTCGGACGTGGCATGAAGGCCACCGTCATCGGCACGGACACGAAAGCCGGCGGTGGACGCGGCGGGCGCGGCGGGCCTGGTGGCCGCGGTGGGCCTGGTGGGCCTGGTGGACGCGGCGGGCGCGAAGGCAAAAACGAGAGCACGGGCGCCATGGGTGACGGCGCCCCGAGCGACGCAGCCGATGGCGCAAAGAAAGGCGCCGCCAAAAGCGAATACCGGAAGAAGGGAGCGCCCTGATGTTCCTCTCCGACGTTTCTATCAAGCGTCCCGTCTTCGCCACCATGATGATGGTGGCGTTGGTCGTTCTTGGCGTCGCTTCCTACAAGCGACTCGCCGTCGACGAATATCCCGACGTCACGTACCCGATCATTACTGTCAGCGTTTCGTATCCGGGCGCATCTCCCGAAGTGGTGGAACGCGAAGTCGCGCGCCCGATCGAAACGGCGTTGAACACCGTCGACGGCCTCTATGAGCTCTCCTCGACCTCGTCGGAAGGCAGTGCCAACGTTCGTCTCCAGTTCAAGCTCGGTGTCGATCCCACACGCATGCAGCCAGAAGTGTCGGCCAAAGTGGGACGTATCCGCCGTCAGCTTCCGCGTGACATCGGCGAACCCTCGATCTCGCGCTACGATCCCAACGACTCGCCGATCCTCACTGTCGCGGTGATGAGCAAGGAACGTTCGCTCCGTGAACTCACCGACCTCGGCGACCAGGTCATCCGGCCGCGCCTTGAGAGTGTCAACGGTGTCGGCGGCGTCCAGCTGAGTGGTGCAGCCACGCGCGAGATTCACGTCGAGCTCGACCCGGCCGCGATGCGCGCCTACGGATTGAGCCCCGACCAAGTGAGCACCGCGCTCGATCGCGAGAATCGCGAAGTGCCCGCGGGACGCATCAAGAAGGGAGACACCGAGCGCGGCGTGCGCGTCACCGGTCGCCTCACGGATCCGCTCAACTTCCGCGATCTCGTCATTACCGTGCGCAATGGCACGCCGGTCCGCGTGCGCGATGTGGCGACCGTTCTCGACACCATTGGCGAACGGCGCTCCGCCTCACTCTACAAAGACACCGTCGCGCTCTCGCTCGAGGTGCTCAAGATTTCCGGCTCCAACACGGTGCAGGTCGCCGACAACATCAAGAGCGTGCTCGGCGAGATTGAACGGCAGCTGCCGGCCGACGTCCAGCTCCGTCTGACCAAGGACGATTCGCGCCGCATCCGTTCGTCGCTCGAAGATGTACAGCTGACCATCGGCGTTGGGGCCGTGCTCACGATCCTGATCATCTACCTGTTCTTGAACTCGTGGCGCTCCACGGTCATTACGGGGCTCACCTTGCCCGTCTCGATCATCTCCGCATTCTTTGCCATGTGGGTGCTCGGGTTCACCATCAACACGATGACGCTGCTGGCGCTGTCACTCGCCATCGGCTTGCTCATTGACGACGCGATCGTCGTGCGCGAAAACATCGTGCGCCACGTGGCGATGGGAAAAGATCACTATCAAGCCGCCAAGGAAGGGACCGACGAAATTGGACTCGCCGTGTTCGCTACCACGATGGCGGTCGTGGCCGTGTTCATCCCCGTGGCATTCATGGGCGGGCAGATCGGCAAGATCTTCTTCCAGTTCGGCGTGACGGTGAGCTTTGCCGTCATCGTGTCGCTCTTCGTGTCGTTCACGCTCGACCCCATGCTGTCCTCGGTCTGGTATGACCCCGAGGCGGTGCAGCATGGCGAAGCGGCCTGGGAAAGCGCTGGACCGATTCGACGCGTGGCGTTGCGGTTCGACCGCTGGTTTGAACGTATCGCGGATCACTACCCGAACGGCCTCCGGTGGGCGATGAGCCATCGCCTCGCCGTGCTCGGGGGCGCGGTCGCCTCGGTCGTGCTCGCCGGCGTGATCTACACGCAACTCGGCTTCACCTGGATGCCGGACTTCGACGGCGGCGAGTTCTCGGTGAGTTTCCGTACGGCGCCAGGCTCCAATCTGCAATACACGCTCGGCAAGGCGCGCGAGCTCGATGGGTTCATCCGCAAAGAGTTTAAGGAAGATCTCGACTTCACCTCGCTGTCGACCGGCGGACGAGGGGGCGGCATCAACAACGGCAACATCAACCTGCGCCTCAAGCCGCGCAGCGAGCGGCCGCATTCGCAGTTTGAAATCCAAAGCAAGCTCCGCGGTTCGCTCGGGAAATTCCCGGGCATCAACGCGAGCATCGGCCAGACCCAGACGATCTTCGGTGGGCGTGGCGCACCGATCACCGTGAATGTGCAGGGACCGGAGCCGCAACGCCTGAAGCTCATCGCGAGCCAGGTGCTCGAGGCGATGAAGAAGGTGCCGGGGATGGCCGAGCCGCAGTCGAGCGATGAAGGGAACATTCCGCAGCTCAATGTGAGCGTCGATCGTCAGCAGGCGTGGGCGGCCGGACTTGGGATCAATGCGATTGCCAACACCCTGCAACCGCTGTTCAGTGGATTCCGCGCCTCCGTGTGGCAGGATCCGGCCGGCTATACCCACGATGTGGTCGTGATTTTTCCGGACTCGCTCCGCCGGAACGAGAGCGACGTGGCGAATCTCCTGATCAACGGGTCTGGCATCGACAGCCGCACCGGACTGCCCGCTGGCGTCATGCTCTCCCAGGTGGCCGACATCAAAGCTGGCGTGGGTCCACAGCAGATCGAACGCCGTGCGCTCGAACGGCAGATCCGCATCAACGCGCAGGTGCTCCCGAACACGCCGATCGGCGATGTCGCGGATCGGGCCAAGGCCGCGATCGATTCGCTCGTGCTCCCGCCGGGCTACCGGACGGTGTTTACGGGCAGCGTGCAGGACCTGAACGACACCAAGCGCTACGTCGGCGAGGCGCTGATGCTGGCCGTGATCTTCATCTACCTGATTCTAGCGTCGCTCTTCGGCTCGTTCCTGCAGCCGCTCGCCATCATGCTCGCCCTCCCGCTCAGCTTCTTGGGCGTGATGCTCGCCCTGCTCGTCACCAAGGGGACGATCAACGTGATGAGCATGATCGGCATCATCATGCTGATGGGGCTCGTGACCAAGAACGGCATCTTGCTCATCGACTTCGTGAACCAGCGTCGTGAGGAAGGGGAAGACCGGCTCCAGGCCATCCTCGAAGCCGGCCGGATCCGACTGCGCCCGATCATCATGACCACGGTGGCCATGATCTTCGGCATGCTCCCGCTCGCCTTCGCGATCGGTGAGGGCGCCGAACAGCGGGCCCCCATGGCGCACGCCGTGATCGGCGGCCTGATCACCAGCACGATGCTCACCCTGTTTGTGGTGCCCGTCGTGTATTCGCTGCTCGATGACTTCACCCTGTGGCTCAAGTCACGCAGGAACGGCGGCCAGGACGCGGCGGTCGAGCCAACGCCGGCGGGTCACCATCTCCCCGACGGCGTCCTGGCCAATTCGACGCGTCCGTAGGGGCGCCTGGCGGACCTCGTCTCACGTCATCGCGCGGTAAACCTTGTGCGTAGGACGGGTGTTGTATACTCTGTGGCTCAGCGGGCAGATTCGTTTCCGTATCGCTTGACAGCTGCGCGCGACTTTTGTATTCAGCGGTGGGACTGGTCGTCCACCTTTTATTGAACGTTGTGACAGGAGGCAGGACATGAGTTTCGGCGATGCAATGGCCGCTGGCGGCTACGGCGACGACGACGGCGAGGAACTCGGCGGCTACAGCGGCGGCGGGATTCCCTACGACGACGAAGAGGACGAGGACGGCGGCTGGTCGATCAACAAGGACCAGAGCGACTCGCTGTGGGATAGCACCGAGGAATCGGACGACGACGACGAAGAGAGCGTTCCGGGCGAACTCGCGCCGGACGCCGGCGTCGTGGACGACGAGGACGACTCGGATCTGTTCGGTGGTGGGCTGAGCGCCCCGCGGAAGCGCGGTCGCAAGCCCGCCTCGGAGACGGATGCACCAGAGGAAGCACCGGTGACCGCCCCCGTCGCAGCCCCCGTCGCAGCACCGGTGGCCGCTCCAAAGGCCGCGGCCAAGGCTCCGGCCAAGGCTCCGGCCAAGGCTCCGGCCAAAGCCGCCCCTATGAAGGCCGCCAAGAAGCCGGCCAAGCCCGCAAAGGCTGCTGCCAAGGCTGCTGCCAAGGCCCCAGCCAAGAAGCCGGCAAAGGTCGCCGCAAAAAAGCCCGTCAAGGCCGCCAAGAAAGCCGCCAAGCCCGCGAAGAAGCCGGTCGCTAAGAAGCCGGTCAAAGCCGCCAAGAAGCCGGTCAAGGCCGCGAAGAAGCCGGTCAAAGCCGCCAAAAAGCCCGTCAAAGCCGCGAAGAAGCCGGCGAAGCCAGCCAAGAAGGTCGCGAAGGTCGTGAAAAAGGCCGCGAAGGCCAAGAAGTAACCGACATTCCC
>Ga0214919_10006052_pt1 | contig 16807 bp, 22 predicted proteins | sample LL1503_MetaG_FD_177994 | JGI IMG/M metagenome (GOLD analysis project Ga0214919, IMG submission 177994) | Freshwater microbial communities from Lake Lanier, Atlanta, Georgia, United States - LL-1503 | ecosystem: Environmental > Aquatic > Freshwater > Lake | place: USA: Georgia | collected... | reverse complement strand
ATTGCCGAGGTCGTGGTCATCACGGGTATGCCAAGGTTTTCCAGTTCCTGGAGGCGTGGCCAAACGGCGTTGCGAGAAACAAGGCCCCCAATTAACATTAGGGGGCGCTGTGCTTCACCAAATGCCCGAGCGGCTGCCTCAGCGGTCTGCTCAACCAACACACATTCACAAGAGGGAGGGGAGACTGATCGTAACTCCAATGTCGCACGGTTAACTAGCGCGCCCTGCACATCCAAGCAAACTTCAATCACCACCGGGCCAGGATGGGGCCTTCTACTCTGCTCAACGGTCTGCACAAACTCGACCTTTTGTATCGGGCTAGTCAAACAGATACTAGCCACTGAAATAGGTTTCGCAATGGTCGCCCCGTCCACTTCCTGAATGCCTCTTTGACGCTGGGGGTTAACGAGCAAATCGGTTGACTTAACCTGCCCAGCAATTACCAGTAACTCTCGGCGCTCGACATAGGCACCAGCAATTGCGGTGAGGATGTTGGTAAAGCCGGGGCCCGTAGTAACCAAAGCGAAGGCTTTGCCTGATGAACTGCACTCGTTAAAGTGCTCCACAGCGATACCAGCGGCTACCTCGTTAACCACCGGAACGATGGTGAAGCGGGAGCGAAATCCATCGATAAGATGCATGCAACCACCGCCCGCTAACATGAAGCAGTGAGTGTAACCAAGTTCCTCCAACCATTCGCCGATTAGTTCGGAGTATTTAAGGGTTTCCATCGAGGTAAAAAAATTTTAAACTAACGACTTTCGCGCTATGTGCTTGCCTGGCCAAATTTGCAATAATTCGACGGGGGCGAATACCGGTGGGCAGGCGTCCCTTGGAACATCAGAAACCGGTATCGCCTCTCCGATTTCGGCAATAATGTTTCGACCGAATGCGATGCGCCCTAAAAACGGGATGATGATCCCTCCTGAGATTAAGCCTTGTTCCAAATCAGACTGGCCTTGAAACTGTAGTAACTGAATATGCACATTCAAAAAGTCGCAAGGTTTTCCGTTATGATTTATTATTGGCAGTGGTCGATAATAAAACTCTCTGAAGTCGGTGACATATTGATCTTGGCCTTCGTAGCACTTGCCAGCACGACCAAAATTATCGCGATAGCGCAAAAGGTCGCCCTTAAGTGGAGGGGTCTCAACTTCCATGACAAAGGCGCCGCCCTCTGAAACTGCCTGAGTGGAGTGAAATACACAAGGTTCTAACACGACGCCATGCCCCTCTTGCAGTCGGTGTCTTTCATTAAAGGTCGAGCATTCCACCGCGCCGGACATAACGACCAGCGATGTGCGCTTACGCGCATGGCAGTGCATAGAGGTGGCACTGCCAGCGGTCAGATGAAGCATCCATACTGCAACCGAGGAGTTTTGATACCAGAGATATTCATAGCCCCAAGGCTTACGCACCACCACCTTTGAATAGTCAAAATGGTTGGCTTCCGGCGAAACTTCCGTGCGCAAGCTGGAGAGGTTCTCGAAATCGGTGGTTGAAGGGAATATCCTCTTTATCACGGGTGATAGGAATCTTGCTCAGCGTAAAAGCGAGTCGTAGGCGGACAGCGTCGCCTTGAGCCATTCCGGATTGTTGCGGAAATGGGGTGCGGTCACTATGTTTAAATCCGTAACCACTGGTGAAGCCTCGTAAATTGCGCCTGCATTGATGAGGTCGTCCTTACAGCCGGGGTAGCAGGTCATCCGGCGCCCACGCACGATACCAGCCGAAATGAGCACCCATGGGCCGTGACATACGCTGGAAATTATCTTTTTATTGGCGTCGAAGCCGCGAAGAAACTCAAGGACATTTCCAATCTGCCGAACGCGGTCTGGCGATTCATAACCGCCAGGCACCACGACCAGATCGTAGTCGGCTTCGCTTATAGTCTCGGCATCCACAGTCGCGGTAATTGGCAACCCCCACTTCCCTGTGGTATCTTTTTTTCCTTTCGTTGCGACGTCCACGGAGAAACCCGCTTCTTGAAGACGATAGTATGGGTAAGCGAACTCGGTGTCTTCGACGCCAATAGCGATTATGATTACGGCTTTTTTCATGTCTGATAAATATTAAGATTCCCCCAAGGACAACCACGGGCGTTTGTTGTCGATATATAGCTGGTTAACTTGTTGAAGATCCCTTTCGGTATCGATCGGTTGCCAGTAGCCAGAGTGTGGAAAAATGCTGACTTGGCGGGTTGCGGCTAAATTAGTGAAAACTTCTCGTTCTAAGTTGCACTCGTTAAAAACATTTAAATGATCGAATATATTTTCCGACATAACCATATATCCTCCATTAATATATCCTCCAATTCCAGTTAGCCTTGCATCAAGAGCATAACTTTCTACTTGGCCACCAGTGACTGCAAAAGTGCCAAAGCGACTGTTTGGTTGCACGCCTGTCACCGTTAAAGTCTTTGCAGTGGCGGTATGATGTTTAATAAGTGATTGCAGGTCCACATTGCATAAACAGTCACTATAGGTCAAAAAGAAGGGTTCAATATCAATATATCGCTTACATCTAGCAATACGACTTCCTGTGCTAGCATTTAATCCAGTATCAACCATTTTGATTCGCCAGTTTTCTTCCGAATTTCGGGTTAAATAATCTACTTTAGAAGAGCCTGAATAGATTTCAATATCACGCCCCTCTAGGTGTTGATAAAAAAAATGTCTTCGTATTGCATCGCCTCCTTCGCCAAGCGCTAAAATAAACTCTGTAAAACCAGCAGCAGCAAAAGTCTTCATAACATGCCAAATTAGTGGTTTCCCTCCAACCTGAAGAAGCGCCTTAGGAATACGATGGCGGGTTTCTGGATCGATGATTCCTCGCCCTCCGCATAAGATTATAGTTTTCATTATCAGAGAATTGATTTGGGTAAAATTTTATCCATTTTAAACTGCATGCCAATTAGCTGTTTTCATGATAGAATCTTTAAGATTGACAACAACATTCAGAGATAGATTTTTTTTAGCACGATCAATACTTGGAACATATCTTAATAAAGAGAATTGAGGAACTGTTTTTGCAATATCTGTCTGCGAAGTTCCACCAAGCGTATTTTTTACAATAAAAGCAAGTTCTTTAATACTAACACCCTCATCCGAGCCTACATTGTAAGCGCGCGCATTGGGTGCTTTAAATAGAATCGTCCAAAGCCATACTGCCAAGTCTGAGGCATAGAGGTAGCTGCGCATGGGCGTTCCGTCGCCATTGATTTGGATTGGCATGCCGCGCAGGGCGTCACGAATGAAGTTTCCAATAGCGAAATGGGCATCCAGTGGCAAGAGAGGGCCGACAAAAGCAAAGCCGCGCGCGATTTTGGCTTCGTAGCCATGCTGGCGGGCGTGAACGCAGCACATGTGCTCGGCGAGGCGCTTGCCTTCGCCATACGCGGAACCTGGAAGCAAGGGGTCTGGGGCGCCAAGGTAATCTTCAGAAATGTGAGTGATCTCGGAAGGTTGCTTGCCATAGACAGCGCCAGAGCTGGTCAAGAGGAGTTTTTTTACACCGCATTGGGTGGCAAAATCAAGCAACCGACGGGTGCCGGCAACAATGGCATCGAGCATTTCGTGAGGCGCTTCTTCGTTGAGCTTTGCGCTGGCTTCAGTGGCTGCATGGATGATGTAATCGAACTGGCCTTCTGGCAATGGGAATGAGCGAATATCGCCTTGGATAAATTGAAGGTCGGAGCGAGTAGCCAGATGCGGAGCTTTGCGGGCAAAAGCAGCGGGATCGCGCGTCAGAACCGTAGCCTGCATACCGAGCGCCTGCTGGTCGTTGATGTGGGCGAAACTTTCCAGCAACCACATGCCGAAAAAGCCGGTGCCACCCGTGATAAAAAACGATTTCCCTCTGGCCTCTGGCCATAACTCACGCGTGTGCTCCAGAACATGTGCGAGGTCTTCGGGCGGGAGCGGTTTTACGGGTTGAGGCATTAGTTTCTAAAGGTAGAAGCTTTCAGATTTCAGTTTTCAGTATCGGAGATGTTTGCTCTTACACGCTCACGAATGACTTGAATCTCGTAGTCAAGCATGTCTTGGGTAAGGCCGGGGTAGGTGCCGAGAGGGTGGAGGTCAAATTTTTGCAGGTTGAATGTTGGATTTTCAATGCAAACCAAGCAAGTTACTCAAATTACCATTGAGTTTTTCGCGCACGAAATCATTAGGAGCATGAACCTGTATGAAGTTTATAATTTCTTGAACATCAATCAAGCCCGCTTCGAATGCCGCTTGCAGAAAATCTCTATCCTTTTGTCTATTTGCTTCCAACTTATTGTAAGCAAGGTCTAAAAGCCCCAATGCGATAATTTCGATTCCGTCAAAGGCGAGCTTGGTCGAGCGTTCTAGCCATCCTACAGGCTGCGTCAATAGAGTCCAACTGCCTACGCGCTCAACATAGAATCCGTTTTGGATATGGAACGGACTTGCCTCACCCATTTGTTGAATGCAAAGGTCCAAAGAGGCATCCTCATTGCCTTCAGGCCACAAATCAATATCATCCGAACGGGCAAATTCTTGAAATGGTGTCGGCGCTGTAATTGCCAAAGTAGCCCTGCCGATCAAAACAAAACGATTTTCTCCGGTAAGTTCGGCCAGCTTGATAACGGCTGTTTTGAGGCGGTCCAGTGTAATATCAACGGCCATTTGATTGCAAAGTCAGGCAGGCGGCAAAGGGATGCGAATCCGCAAGGGCCTCTAACTCGGGCTCGGGGTCGATTAAAATACGCGCAATTTCTTTTGGATTTTTTGAAGCTAATAGCGTCTTCCAAGCGGCCCTGCTCCATTGCTGCCAGACAGCGGGCTCCTTGTTCAAGGCCTCTTGGGCTCTGGCATACGCCCATTCAGGATTGGCTTGGATGGCATCTGCAATACGCTCTCGCAGACGCAACTTGCGCAGCCTATGCAAGCTGGCTGCAAGCTCCTTGGCTTTTTTGAGTTCCGAATATTCTGAGGGGCTCATGCGTTTTAAATATTTGCGGATTTAATGCTTCAGGCAAGGGCTGTTTTTGGATTCATGCATTTTGTGTGGATTTCACAAACTCACCAATCACGTGAATCTCGTAGTCGAGCATTTCTTGGGTGAGGCCGGGGCAGCAATGAGAAGCGTGGAGGTGAAAATTTTGAATGTTGGATGGTGGATGTTGCGAGTAAAGAGACAAGGCCATTGATATTTTTTAACCCGCCTGAGATTTTTCAGTTACAATTTTTTTGATGTTTTGATAAACGCTTTGAAGTTCCGCGAGAACGGATCTGAGATTGTTTAAGGCCTCGATCCTGTCTTCGATTACATCCGGATACTCGTGCGTGAGATCGTTTCTCAGTTCCCTCCAGTCCATCCACTTGGTAGCCGATGGGATTATTCGGAGCACCTCCAGTCTGTTTAACAAATCAATGAACGAAAAACTCTCCACATCCTCGCCAAGGAGGCCAAGGCTCAGCGGAAACACTTTCTTGCCCATCACATCTTGCAATTTCGAAAAACGAAAAACGAGCTGGTCAACGTAGGCTATGTCTCGATCATTCAAGAAATCGTAAACCTCTCTTGAGATGGGAAGCTTATCTGCCAAATGATTTATGGCATGTTGAATTCGAAGAATATGTGAATCGCATTCGTCAAGAGCCGCTACCCACTTTTTACGGATGAGGGAGTTCATAACCTCAGCATGGCCCTCTTGGCCTCAAGAATTACTGGGCGATTATCGCTTGATCGGGCAAAGAGTACATCTATTTTCTGATCGCCAATACGGCATTTGAGTTCACTGCGAAAGGCAAGTTTGCTGGAGTATTGCACGGGTTCCGTGGAACCTGTTTCAATGAGCAGGTCGATGTCTCCCCCGCGCAAGTCATCCCTCGTCCGTGATCCAAACAAATAAGCAACGGAATCCTTTCCGAAATGCCTGTGGACTGCTTCGCTGATTGTCTGTTTTTCAAAGAGTGTGAGCCTCATGGGACAAAAAGTAAGTGCTGGATTTTGGATTTAGCTTGGCGACTCGGATGGTCATCTCTAGCTGACTTCGGATAGAACCTGAGAGAGGGGACGCGTTGGAGCGTTAAATTCCTCGGCCTTGGCTTCGCGTAGTTCTTGTAGGTCTTCAAAATCTTGAAGAATTTGCTGAATCTCCAAAAACTCGTGGTAAGGAAGAACGGGGAATTCTTTAATCCCATTTTTTTCTATAATTTGCGAATGTATACTCATTGTGATGTTAGCGGTAAACTTCCTTCCTGTGAAGGATACGATAAACGACAATTTTCGTTCCTTCAATTTCAAATAAAGCACGATAGTTCCCTGCGCGCATTCTGAACTCTGGAGTATGGTTCGCAAGTCTCTTCACATCTCACTTTTTCAAGTTGTTTTCCATTGCCTGCAAACGAATCGCAACTTTCGCTTGGTCTGCTTTGGGCAATGATTTCAAATCTTTAACAGCTTTGGGCTTGAGTTCTACCTGATACTGTTAAGGTGTGTTCAAACTTGGTTCAATTTTATTAGTTAGCCTGTTCTTCCATTGTCTATGAGATCGCAGATGGCGATGTCAAATGTGGATGCCGAACCGTGAGTGTGTAAAGTAAAATATAGGATATCAAAATTTTTAAAGTTGAATGCTGGATGTTGGATTGGAAAGCGAAAAAAGTGAAGGTGTGAAGCGGATATAGGGAGGAGGTTTATAGAATATTTGGGATGAGAAATGCGCCGGGAATTCCTGCATCGGTCGTGGCCAACTGGGCTTTATTGGCTTGAGCTAAATCGAGAAGGTGTCCATCCGTAACTTGTCGCGGACTCCGCACCCAATCGGGCAAAGTTTCAGCAGCGCGGTGATCTGGCAGGAGCTGCATTTTCCAATCGGCTTTCATTTGAGAAAGAAGTTGTTGGCAGAGTGTAGTAGTGACATCTGCCTCCCGCAGACCAGTAAGAACACGCACAAAGCCTATCTCTGAAATGCTGCAAGTGAGGAGATTTTTTCCTTTTGCCCACAGAGCGACTCGCTGATGGAACTCGTGTTTTTTATAGCCGATTGCTATGAGCGCATTAACATCGAGAAGATAGCTCATGGGAAGTCAGCGAGTGCAACTGCTACACGCTCGCTGGTGAGCGTGGGGGCATCTTCAACATCCAAAACAGAATACCCACTGGAGGTTTCGTTGATGATTCTGGCCTCTGGCCTCGACAGGCGAATCGGCTCCAAAATGATGCGGTCGCTCTCCCCACGAACTTCAAACTTCATCCCGGGAGTCAGACCCAGCACGCGACGCAGGCTTGCATTCAAAACAATTTGCCCTTTGGATGAGAGGGTAGCAGTCATGGTAAGATGGTCTTACGCAGCCGAGAGGTTGTCAAGGGAGAAAAAGGGGAAATCAAAAAGACGGAGGACTCCCCAGCTTTGGTTGAAGTCGAAAATTTCGACTTCGATACCGACCACTCTAAGTGCTTTTTGTCCCAAGGCCATAAATCTTGGCAACATCGCTATCAAGCAGGACTTTATTTCCCCTAATTTCCAAAATCGAAGCTTGCAGGTTTTCAATGCTGATCGGGCTTTTCATTGGGCAATTTTTAACAGTGCTTTGCTCTCACAAATTCACGGATGACTTGAATCTCATAATCGAGCATTTCTTGGGTCAAGCCAGGGTAGGTGCCGAGGAAGATGGCGGTGTTCATGATGGCGTCGGCTCCGGGGAATGCGGCGGCGATGCTGGCGTCGTTGATTTCCGGAAGGGTTGCTCCGTGGGAACCAACCAAGCGGATGGACTCGGGGCGGTCTTTGCGTATCTGCACGAAGACGGGTTGCCTGAGGAGATTGCCGCCGAAAAACATGCGGTTGCCAATCTTTTTTTCATCCAAGTGGTGAGCCAAGGCGCTATGGTTGAAGAGCGCGGAAGGCTTGACTCGAATCATGAAACCAAACCACGAGCAGTCGGTGCGGCAACCGGTGGAGTCCCAGGAGAAGTTGGAAACCTGAGAGCTGAGACCTGAGGCTGGAACAAAATCTTCCTCTTTCAAATTTCCGGTTTCCGGTTTCCGGTTTTGCTGGTTGTCGGATGGGTGCCATGCTGTGGCGTGGGTGGGGAGGCTGAATTCGAAGACATCTTCGAGGCCGGCGAGACCGGCGCGGAGGATTTCCCAGTTGCGTTTGCGGGCTTCGATGAAGGCGGGAAGTTTTTTGAGCTGCTGGCGACCGATCGCGGCTTGGGGGTCGAGCGGCTTGAGGTTGTAGCCGAGGTGGCTGTAGATGTATTTGTGGTCGTAGCCCTTTGGCAGCTCGCCGAGTTGCCAGCCGAAGCGTTTGCCGCAGGTGTCGTCTTTGCCGGAGGCACACCAACAGTCGCGGCCCCAGTCGCGGAAGCTCTCGGCGTAGGTTTTGAGCGGCGGATGCCTGATGATATTCACCGCGCCACCCTCGCCCATCGTGAGGTGGTGCGGCGGGTAGAAGGATTGGGTGGAGATGTCGCCCCAGACGCCGGTGGGTGCTGTCAGAAGTCGAGGGTCGAGAGTCGAGGGTCGAGAGGGATCAATCTCAAAGCGGATGAGCGGGTGGGTGCCGGCTTCGGCGATTTTGAGAAGGTGGTCGAGGGCGAGTTTGCGCGCCAACTCGACGGGCATGGAGTAGGTGCAGCCGAGGGCATCGCAGTTGTCTTCGATGAGCCAGAGATCGTGCTGACGGCAAAACTTGAGAACGGAAGCGATCGGAAAGGGATTCCCCAAGGCATGGGCGATCATGACGGCCTTGGTTTTGCCTGGCGAATAGGCGGCCTCCAGTTGCTCGGCGCGGATATTTCCTGTGGTCGGGTCGTTATCGACAAAGACGGCGACGGCTCCGGATTGGATGATCGGCGCAACCGTGGTTGGGAAGCCTGCCGCGACCGTAATCACTTCATCGCCGGGCTGAATGCGCTTGTGAGGCGGCAGCTTGTGGGTGGTGAGCGCGGCGAAGGCGACGAGATTGGCGGAGGAGCCGGAATTGACGAGCAGAGAGTGCCGGACGCCGAGGAGCGCGGCGAGTTCTTTCTCGAAGGCCTCGCCCTCGGGCCCAAGTGTGAGCCAGAAATCCAGAGTGGATGAAACGGCGGCCTGCACTTCGTCTTCGGTGAAAACGCGACCGGCGTAAGGAACAGTGGTTTCGCCCGGAATAAAAGCCGGACGCTGCGGATCGTCGCCCGGTCGGTTGGCGGCATGAAATGTGCGCGAGTAGGTGCGGGTGGCTTCGCTGATTCGTTGTTTGAGAATGGGAGCCACGAAAGCCATATTCAATTGGCCGCAATACCTCGTAACCGAGGCGGCATTGGTTTTAGCCACATCGTTGACTATGATCCAAGACTCCATCGGCAGGCTTCCTTTTTGAAAAGAACCTGGCTCGATTTTGATCATACCAGAAGTGTCGAATGCTTTGCTGGAAATCTTAAGAACTTCAAAATCTCCCCACTCGTCGGCATTTGAGATAATCAAGCATGGGCGCTCTTTGAAGACAGGCTTATCCGCCATGGGAAACTGAGCAAAAATGACATCGCCTATCATAAAATCTTAGGCTTTGAATTCAGCGAGCGGCAGAGTCGCATCGACCGGGAGTGCCTCCACGGCTTGATCCCACTCGTCTTCCTTCATCCACTCTTGGTAGCTCTTCGATTGAGTCTGAAACATCATGTCCTCGCGGCTTTCCTTGGGAATGGACTGCCAGATTCGCTGAGCGGCCAATTTTTCGATCTCCTCGCTTGTGAAAAGCTCGATCTCGCGGCCTTGCGGCATCTCGCCGGTGCAATCAATAACTCGAAGCGTATTTCCTTCTGCAAAAACTTTTATGCTCATAATTTTTAAAATTTAACTGAAAAATTAAAAAGGTCGACAGCGTCTTCATCCTCACCACCACGAATGAAAGAGGGCATTTGCAAATCGAGGTGCATTTTGGATTTGAAAAAATTATCCCAATCGAACTCTTCATCTGCGATATCGCCAAAAAAATTACAAAGACCTATGGTCTAAAAACATTTATCGGCATCCAAGGTGTCGCTAATATTCATTTCTTACTCAAGTATTCCTTGATTTGACGCTGGGTCAATTCTGCGGGATCTCCGCCTTCGTGCGTGGCACGATACCATTCCACTGTTTTTTGGACAGCGGTTTGAAAGTCCCATCGGGGCTGCCAACCGAGCAGGTGAAAGGCTTTTTCGGTGGTCAGGTTCAACTTGCCGGCCTCGTGCGGTGCGTTCGGGTCGGACTGGTCTATCCACTCGCCAGGCCAGTGTTTGAGGGCTTCCGATACCACATCCGCCACCGTGCGATTGGCACTGAGATGCGGGCCGAAGTTGAAAGCGGAATCAAGCGTGCCGGACGGAAAGCTTTCTCTGGTGAGTTTCGCTGCCAGTAGGAGGTAACCGGAGAGCGGTTCCAGCACATGCTGCCAAGGGCGCGTTGCTGTTTTATTCCTAACGGTAATAGTTGACGAATCTTTGAGGGCGCGGATGCAATCAGGCACAATGCGATCCGTTGCCCAGTCGCCACCGCCAATGACATTGCCGGCTCGGGCGCTCGCGATTTTGACAGAATGGTTTTGAAAAAATGACCGGCGCCAAGATGAGATGGCGATCTCGCAAGCCGCCTTGCTCGAGCTGTAGGGATCATGACCACCGAGTGGATCTTCCTCACGATACCCATGCAGCCACTCGCGGTTCTCGTAGCATTTATCCGTGGTCACCATGACAGCCGCACAGGGCTTTTCCAACTGCCGCAGAGCTTCCAAAACATGGATCGTTCCGAGCACATTGGTTTGGTAGGTTTCGACGGGCTCCGTGTAGGAGAGCCTTACCAGTGGCTGCGCGGCGAGGTGAAAAACAAAATCCGGTTGGCAGAATAGCAGAGACTTGCTAACGGCACCGGCATCCCGGATGTCGCCTTCCTGCCAATCCACGCGCGACGTTAATCCCAGTTGATAAAAAAGCGCGGGGTCAGTAGGCGGTGGGAGCGAAAAAATGGAAACTTTTGCGCCCATCAAGTAAAGCCACTCTGCGAGCCAAGATCCCTTAAATCCCGTGCCACCACTGAGCCAGACCTTTTTGCCAGCGAAAATCTTCTGAAACATAACAGCTACCAAACCTTCCACGGCGCGTTGCCCTCAGCCCAGAGTTTGTTGAGATACTGGCTTTCCTGATAAGTGTCCATGGGTTGCCAAAAGCCCTCATGCTTGAAAGCGTGGAGTTGGCTGTCGCGAACAAGATTATCCATCGGTTGGCGCTCCAGCATCATGTTCGGATCATTTGGAAGATAATCAAAAAGTCTATAATCGCAGACCATGTACCCCCCATTGACAAACGCATCTTCAAACTGAGGTTTTTCACTGAAGACGTGAATTTTTCCATCATCTTCAATGCGCAGGGAGCCGAACCGACCTGCGGGATGAACGGCCGAAATCGTGCAGGTTTTTTTTGCGATTCTATGTTCTGCAATACTCGCGTTGATATCGATAGTGGCTAGCCCATCTCCATAAGTCATGAGAAAACTTTCGCCTTGAGGAATGTATTTTTGGATTTGCTTCACGCGATAAGCCGTCATGGATTCCTCGCCGGTATCTGCTAGAGTAACTGTCCAATCCTCTTCCTCGTGCGAGGTATGGAATTCAACGGAAGGATTCCGCCCGAGGGATAGCGTGGTGTCGCATGTGTTCCAGAGGTAGTTGCGAAAGTATTCCTTTATAATATCCCCTTTGTAGCCAATGCATAAGATAAAATCATTATAACCATAATGCGCGTAGGTTTTCATGATATGCCAAACGACTGGGCGATTGCCTATCGGAACCATAGGCTTTGGCCGAAATTCCGTCTCCTCCCGAAGACGAGTCCCTTTTCCACCGCAGAGTATGACAACTTTCATTGCAATAAATGTTTAGAGAGATGCATTACAGATGAAAATTACCTGCAAAGCAAGGTAATCCCGGATCAGACTAATAACACATGATGATTTTTATCGTGGTTGATTCTGTTTTTTGAGTAAAGTATCACATTTCTGGCCACCCAGAATGGGATGTTGCCTTCAAGTTGTAAGATTTTTGAAATGAATCAAAGCGTAAAGAATTTAGAAAAGGCTCATCAAGCTTTTAGGGTAGGTCGCTTGTCGGATGCTGAAGAGATTTGCCGCGAGATTTTGGGCAATGATGAGCAGTGTGCTGGAGCCTGGCATCTGATGGGCAAGATGGCGGCTTTGCAGGGTGATCTGGAAACGGCGAATGAGTTTGCGTCTGTGGCATGTGACTTGGATCCGCAGAATGCGGAATTTATTCGCGATGTTGCCGAGGTTTTTTTAAGGGAAAAGAAACTAGAGTCAGCGGAGCAGCATTCGCGGAGGGCTTTGGAGCTATTGCCGGATTCGCCGGAGGGGCTTGTTCTGCTTGCGAGGATTTTGGCCGAGAAGGAAGAAAAGTCTGCAGCACTGGAGGCGTTTCAGGAGGCTGTAAGAATTCGAAAAGACTATGCGGAGGGGCTTTCTTACTATGCGCTGGCTTTGCAGAAATTCGGACGTGGCAAGGATGCGATTTCGCAGATTCGGAAGGCGTGTGCGCTGGAGCCAGATTCGGTCGAGTTCCAGACCAATCTGGCGATTTTGCTGGAGCAGAATGCGCGATATATGGATTCGCTGGCGGCCTATGGCAAGGCGGCCCGCATGAATCCGAGTGTGGGCTTCGTGTGGTTCCGTCAAGGCAAGCTACTCAATGGGCTAAAGCGCTATGCGGAGTCGATTGCTGCTTTGGAAAAAGCGATTTCGCTACCGGGGCAGTTGGGTGATTACCATTACGAATACGGTCTTGCTCTGCATATGACCAAGCGATTTCAGGAAGCTCTTGCGAATTATGAAAAGGCGCTCTCGATGGGCTACAATACGGCGGCACTTCAATGCAATCGGGGCGTGATCTACAAAGACCTTCGGCGGGGTGGCGACTCCATAATGGCGTTTCATACCGCGGTTATAATGGAGCCAACCAATGTCTCCTATCTTAACAACCTAGGGGCTGCGGCTCTCGAAATCGGACTGAACTCCGAAGCACTCGAGTGTTTTGAGCAGGCCGTTGAGAAAAATCCCAAGCTCCCCACGGCTCACAACAATATCGGAAATCTACTTAAGGATCGTGCTCGTGGTATGGATGCCCTGCCTCATTACCGCACGGCGATAGAACTTAATCCCGACGACAGAGACTCGCCGAGCAACTATCTGCTCTGCCACATGTATATCCCTGACATGGATCCCAAGCTCGTCTTCGAAGAGCATAAAAAATGGGGTCTCTCGACTACCAAAAAGTTTCCGCCCGCCTTCAAATTCAAGCCACGTTTGGTTGATGCAAAGATTCGGTTGGGGTTTCTTTCCGCCGACCTGTGTCATCATCCGGTCGCTCATTTTATTGAACCTATCTTTCTCGAATATGATCGTGAGCGTTTCGAGATCGTAGCCTATGGGGATCAGCGTAAATCCGACGATTTCTCGGCCCGTTTCGCCACGCAAGTGGATCTATGGCGCGAAACCTCGAGTTACGATGATAAAGCGCTGGCGAAGCTGATACATGAGGACCGTGTCGATATTCTTTTTGAGTTGGCGGGGCACACGGCTTACAATCGTCTGGGAGTATTCGCTCTCAAGCCTGCTCCAGTGCAGGTGAGTTATTTGGGATATCCAGGAACAACTGGACTGCCTGCGATCGATTTTAGAATTACCGATGCCTTTGCCGATCCGCAGGGAACAACCGAGCATTTGCACACTGAGAAACTGATCCGCGTTCCGGAGTGTGCTTGGTGCTTCCAGCCGGGAGAGTCAACGCCAGAGGTCGAACCTTTGCCTGCATTGAAAAATGGTTACGTGACGTTTGGTTGTTTTAACAACATGGCCAAGTTGAATCCTGCGCTCTTTGAGGTGTGGGCGGAAATTCTGATTCGCGTGCCGGGCTCTCATCTGCGATTGAAGGCGCGAACGCTCACCGATGATGGTGTTCGAAAGGAACTGATGGCTTATTTTACTGAGCGCGGAATCGAGGAAAACCGCCTCGAATTCTTTGGACACACCAAAAAAACAACGGATCACTTGAGTCATTACCACTCGGTGGATATTGCCCTCGACAGCTTTCCTTATCATGGCACAACCACAACTTGCGAAGCCATGTGGATGGGGTGTCCAGTTGTAACCAGGGCAGGAAAAGTTCACGTTTCGCGTGTTGGCGTGAGCTTGCTAAATGCCGTGGGGATTCAGGAATTCATTGCCGAAACACGTGAGGATTATATCCAAAAAGCTGTCAATTTGGCGGGCGATTTGAATAAACTGAGTGCTCTTCGCTCCACGCTTCGTGAAAAAATGAAATCCTCCGTTCTGATCGATGGAAGTGTTTTTGTGAGAGGATTTGAAGCGTCGCTGATGGCAGCCCTTCCCAAGTTGCGGATTTGATTTTGCTTGGTTCCTTTTAACAGCTGATCCACCGAGTTTGGATTTGGTGGGCGGCAAAGTGTATGCCGTCCTTCAGGCGTTAATTTTGATCTAGGGCGAGTATATCGGGCCATGTGATCTCGCGGCCTGATTGCAAGGAGAGGGAAGCAAGTCGCAGCAGTTTGACGCCCTTTGAGGGATCTGTTTTTTCAAAGAGGGAGGCCAATTCCATCACGGCTCGAATCTTGATGCGAATGGGATCGTATGCTGGGATCAGCCGTCGGGTTGGGGAGTTAAAAAGGAGGTGCAGGAATTCAAGTCCGCTTGGCGTGTTACCAAGATGGATTTCGGCTTGTGCTCGTAGGAGGAGCAATTCCGGATGCCAGTCCGATGGTTGAGATGAGGGTTGGAGAGCTGGAATCTGATCAAATCTTTTCAGGTCACTAAGGCATGTCGCGCGTCGGAAAAGAAACTTTAGACTCCGCGAAGGCCGGTGAGGAGGAGTTCGGCGTTGGACTTGGTGTGCTGGAGGTTGGAGACGAGGATTTCCATGGCTTCCGCTGCGGGGAGCTCGGAGAGTTGACGTCGGAGTTGGGCCACGCGCTCTTGCTCGTCAGGGTGGAGGAGTAACTCATCGCGGCGGGTGCCGGATTTGACGATTTGGATGGCAGGAAAAATGCGCATTTCGGCAATGGAACGATCCAAGTGGAGTTCCATGTTTCCAGTGCCTTTGAACTCCTCAAAAATGAGGTCATCCATGCGGCTGTGCGTTTCGATGAGCGCGGTGCCAAGGATGGTGAGACTGCCGCCTTCTTCGGTGTTGCGGGCGGAACCAAAGAATTTTCTGGGCTTGGCTAGGGACTTGGCATCGACGCCACCGCTCATGGTGCGGCCTTTTCCCGACTGGAGGTTATTGTAGGCCCGAGCCATGCGTGTGATCGAGTCGAGGAGGATAATCACGTCACGACCAAGCTCTACCAAGCGCTGGGCTCGATTTGCCACAGATTCGCAGATCTGCACGTGGCGGGCGACAGGTTCGTCAAAAGTGGATGCGTATATTTCGCAATCAAGTGCCCGGCGCATATCGGTGACTTCTTCGGGGCGTTCGTCCACGAGGAGGAGAATGAGAGCGGCATCGGGATGATTGACGCGGATGCTGCGGGCGAGTGTCTGCAGCATGATTGTCTTGCCGGCGCGAGGAGCCGCGGCAATGAGGCCGCGTTGCCCCATGCCGATGGGAGTGATGAGGTCCACTGCTCGTGCAGCAAGTTCGGGTTCGGTGGGGGTCTCAAGGAAAACGCGGCGATTGGGGAAGAGGGGCGTGAGCTTCTCGAACTCGGTCGGGGGTTTCCATTCTAAGACGGGAATTCCTTCGATAAATAAAATCTCTTCCGCCATGAGTCCTTGCTCGCGACCTTGGGGAGGACGGACTTTGCAAGTGAGCATGACGCCGGGCTGAAGCGAAAATTTTCGCATCAGTTGGTGAGGAACTGTGACGTCGTCCGCTCCGGGGCGCAGGTCGTAGGCGGTCCAGCGGAGGACTCCGGCGTCTGGGGTTTTTTCTAAAAGTGCGGTGCCAGTGGCTGTGCCGCCTTGGGCGAGTTGATACCGGATCTGGTCGAGAATGAGTTGGCGCCTGGTGAGGTCGGGACGAAGACGCAGGCCGCTCTCCACCGCCATTCGGAGAATCTCACTGAGCGGGAGCTTTTGGAGCTCATTGATGAGGAGCGGGGAGGTAGCTTCGGGAGTGGTAGGCGAGGGCGTCATTAGCAATAGAAAAAATCTAAGCGGTGGCAGAAATTAAGGCCAAGCGAGCTCGGGTTAGCCGATTTCCAAGGAATCTTGGAAGTTTCAAACGGAGACCGAGATTAGGAAACGGAAAGGCCCGCGTCTAGGTTGCAAGGCCCGCGGGCGAGAAGAGACTCAGTTTTTCTTTTCCGGAAAAAAGCTCGGGGCGTTGGGATCGGTCGCCTCTTTTTGGGTGGCTTTTTCTTTGGCTTGGGCTTCGGAGGCTTTCACTTTTTCCGCATGGCCAGAAATGGTCTCCGAAGCGGGGTGGCGTTCGCAGCCGGTTTGAAACGGGATGATGGCCAAGGCAGCGAGGAGGGCGGATATCTGGAGTTTCATTGTTCGATGAGGTCGAGAGTGGCGAGGAGGTTGCGTTTGCTGGCGGAGGTGTTGAGCAGGGTGCGGAGCGCGCGGATCGTGCTTCCGCCTTTTCCGATGACCTTCGGAGCATCGGAGCTACGTAGTGCCACGTGGAAGGAAATGCGATCTGGCATTTCCGTCTTATGTATCACGACTTCATCGGGAAATTCCACGATGGAGTTGAGGACGTAGCGTAGGAATTCCTCCATGTCCCTTGGCTGCTTAGGCTGCCAATTTTTTGCGGGATTTATTGATGATGCTGCCCACGGTTTGG
>Ga0214919_10006047_pt1 | contig 16813 bp, 14 predicted proteins | sample LL1503_MetaG_FD_177994 | JGI IMG/M metagenome (GOLD analysis project Ga0214919, IMG submission 177994) | Freshwater microbial communities from Lake Lanier, Atlanta, Georgia, United States - LL-1503 | ecosystem: Environmental > Aquatic > Freshwater > Lake | place: USA: Georgia | collected... | reverse complement strand
ATTTATTCGCACACGACTTCGCTTTTTTCCTTTTTCCCGATTATAAATTTATTATCGGAAACCTCAATAGAATATGATTGGATTATAAATCCAATATTGAAACGTAGTTTTCAATCATATTTAAATACTATTTTAAAGTATAATATAATGAATATTCCTGTACTAATAACTACAAGTGGTATAGGTAAACGTCTAGATAATTTAACAAAATACACAAACAAATCTTTAGTAAAAGTTGGTGATAAATATGCCATTTGTCATATTATAGAACAATATAATCCAGACACAGAATTTATAATCACTATTGGATATTTTGGAAAATATGTTAAAGATTTTTTAATTATAGCATATCCTACATATAATTTTACATTTATTGAAGTAGATAATTATGCTGGTCCAGGATCGAGTCTAGGATACTCACTACTTAAAGCAAAAGCATATTTAAATCGTCCATTTATTTTTCATTGTTGTGATGCAATAATAACAAAGCCACTTATATTTAACAAAGATAAAAATATATTATTTGTATCAAATATTCAAGAAGGTATTCAATATACAACTATAAATATATTAAATAGATCTATTACTCAAATTAATAATAAAGGAGCATCTTGTTTTGACTATGTATATACTGGAATTTCTTATATATATAATTTTGAAGAATTTTGGAAGTTTCTTATAGAAGTATATAATATAAATCCAAATTTATCAGAATTAAGTGATGTACATTCACTAAAATTAATGTTATTAAATGGAATTAATTTTAAATATAATATATTAGATAATTGGTTTGATACTGGAAATAAAGAAAGTTATAAAATAGTATGTGAATACTTCAAACCGATTTATAATGTTCTTGAAAAAGATTATGAATCACTTTGTTTTTTTGAAGATAAAGTTATAAAATTTATAAATGATCCAGAGATTAATAAAAAACGTATTGAGCGCGGTAATAATCTTTATCCTATTGCTCCTAAAATTTTAGCATATTCAGATAATTTTATTTCTATGGAAAAAATTAAAGGTCCATTATTAGCAAAATACTACAGTCATGGTGAAATTAAAAATCTTCTGAAATGGGCAACACATCATCTTTGGATAAATGAAGATATAAATAAATCATATATAATAAATTGTAAAAATTTCTATATTACAAAAACACTCAAACGAATTCAAACATTAGATATTCTTAATGATGAATATAATATTATAAATGGCTTATATACTGATTCAGCAATTAATATGATAAATAAATTAAATTATAATCTATTAACAACAGATACGTTCACAACATTTCATGGTGATTTCATTTTAGATAATATAATAAAAGTAGATGATGGATATAAACTTCTAGATTGGCGTCACGAATTTGATAATCAACTTATTTATGGTGATAAATATTATGATTTGGCTAAACTAAGACACAACATAATATTTAATCATGAAAATATTACAAATAATCTTTATTTTATAGAATATAATAATGAAGAAGTGACTGTTGACTTAAAGTGTAATTACTTTTTAATAAATCAACTGCAAGACTTTGATACATTTGTTACAACAAATAACTTAGACTTACAAAAAATTAAAATTCTTACAGCAATTATTTGGTTAAATATGGCCCCCTTATATGAAGGTAAACTCAAAGAATTTCTTTTTTATTTTGGAAAATATAATCTTCAATTACTTTTAAATTAAGTTCTATTATAATTATCCTTAAGTCTCACAACATCCCATAATTCATTTGTAGATGTCTCTAAATACAAACAATCTTCATCTTCTGCTTCCATCCTATGAACTGTATATGGCTTAATTGTAATTGTTTCACCAGGCAAATATACTTTCTTTATTAGATCTTCTAAACTACTACCAACTGAAATAGTAATTTTACCATTTAATACAACAATTGTTTCTGTTTTAAGTTCATGATATTGAATACTACAGGCATTCCCCTTTTTCATAAATAATTTTTTAACAACATATTTATCATTACACTCAATAAGTTCTTCATATCCCCAAGGTTTCTCTATCTTTGTAAAAAGATACTTATCAGGAATTGTTATATTTTGAGAAGTCAAATCTACATTTTCAAGACCACCGTTCCTTACAAGGTTTACTGCATAGGCTGTATTTCTTATTCCATTAGTCTTCCTATCATTTAGTAATACTCTATCTCCATTTGGAAGACCCATTAATAATTGATCATATATAATACCAAGAGATTTTAATTGAGTCTCAGTATGATGTCTTGTAGATTCCTTTCGTCCTGTTGTAAGAATAATTTTATAGTTTAACTTATCCCACTGTTTTATAGTATGTATAACATTCTTTAAAATAGTTGAATTATCTTGGTAATTCTTAACAATATCACCTGTATGCTCTACTAATGTACCATCAATATCGCAAAAAATAGTTTTTGGAGTAGACATATATAATATTTAGTTATAAATCTTTTAAATATATTATTTTTGTCTTACAGTCCTTTAATTCTAATTCATTTATATAATTACCACATCCTCCAATAATAATACAATTTGTTTCATCATTTGTATTAAATATTTGTTTAAAATCATAACATTTTATATTATATCCATATAAATACTTATTAATTTTATTAGGAGAATTATCTAATATTCCTTTCAATTTAAAATAATTTAATCCATGAACAAACATTGTTACAACATGAGCAGAAGAAGGCCAAATATAAAAATTATGTGATCCAGAATTCAATAGTATATTTAATTTTGAAATTGTTGAATGAAGCCTATTATAATATCCAATAATATCATTTGGCGCAACTTCATTAATAAATAGTATTTGATTAGAGTAATTTAAATTATCATCTCTTGTAAATTTTATAAATAAGGAATGATTATTATATTTTTCTATTTTATCACATTTAAATTGATAATTCATTAATAACTTAATAAGAAAATTATTTTCAATATAATATATATGTTCAAAATTTAATATATTATGCGTATCATTTCTTGAAAAATAATCATAATTAGGATGATTAAAATATATATATTTAATATTCTTATTATTATATATTTTTTTTAAAATACTGGGTGGATCATAAAAGTGTTCAAATATACTACTCATAATTATAGTATTCCCATATATAGTATTAATATCTATATCTTCAATAAATCCATTAATAACATTTAAATCTTTATTATTTCCCGTATAATCATATTCTATAATACTATATTTAGTATTAATCAATTCTAATATAGATCTAGCAAGTACATCGTTACATGAACCTATTTCAATAATACCATCAATATCTTCACAATTATTATTTATAAAATTACTAAATTTATAAGTTATTTCTGTTTTAGTAATTCCAAAATTATCTGCATGATTATCACTATAAATTATATTACGATTTCCTAAATATTTTAATTGAAATGTATTACAATCTAAACATTGTAATACATTAAATGGTATAAATTTTGGATTATTACAATAAGTATTTGATAATTTGAATGATAATGTTGTTGTATAATCAATATCAAATAACTTTTTAAAATTTGTAGAATAACAAATCAAACATCTTACTGTTTCAATAAATATATCATTTATTTCTGACATATATATATATATAATTTATAAATCTTTTAAATGATTAATATTATTAATATTAATAACTTTTATATTTTTTGCCTGTATATTAATTTCCTTACAATAACTGCCTGCACCACTTATAATAATACATGTTCCTATCTCATCTTTTTCTACAACTTCATTAAATGAGGAACACTGTAAATTATAACCATATAAATATTTACCAATTTTATTTGGAGAGTTATCTAATAGACCTGTTATTTTTTTATAGTTTAATCCAAATGTAAAAAGAGGTATACTATGAGCTGAAGCAGGCCATATATAAAATTTAGTATTTATACCTTTATCAATATAAGAGTTAATTGAATTTATAGTATATATAGTTCTATCAAAAAATATTTGAATATCTTTTTCTGAATTAATATTAAGTAATTTTTTATTATTTATAATATCATTTCTAATAAATTCAAACTGTTCTGTATGATTATCAAAATTATTACGTCGATTTAAAATAAATCCATTATTCTCAAAAAAATTAATTAAAAATGAATGCTCAATATAAAATATATGTTCAGAATTTAATATACAATATATATTATTTTTAACAGCATATTCAAAATCTGGATGATTTAAATATATATATTTAATAGTTTTACAATTCACAATATGTTCTAGTAGTTTTACTGGTTCATATATGTGTTCAAATAGATTTGACATAAGAATTGTATTTGCATGTATTACTGATAAATCTGCATCTTCAATAAACTTATCAATAACAGTAATATTATCACGTAATCCTGTATAACTTGGATCTATAATATAATACTTAGATGAATTAATAGATATTATATCATTTGCTAACGCATCAGAGCATGCCCCAATTTCAATAATACCATTAATATCATTATTTTGTGTTATAAAATTTGTAAATTCTAAATGCATTTTATTTTTTGTAATTCCAAATGAATCAATATGATTATTACTATATATAATATTTAAATTACCTAAATATTTTGTTTGTACTGTTTTACAATTATTACATGTCAAAATATTATATGGCATAAAATATGAATCTTCCAGTATATTTTTATTAAATCCTTGACTTAATGTAGTTATATAATCTTTATCATACATTTGTTTAAAATTTGTCTCATTACAAAATAAGCATTTTGTTCTAACAGTATATATATTATATAATTCTAATAATTTATTATATATAGCATCTTTAATTTCTAGATTAATATTACTATATTTTTTAATAATTTTGTGAAATTCTGGTGTAGCATAAATATAATGACACGAAAATAAAATTAAAGCCTCTTTATTTTCTTCTGGTATAAATGAATCTGAAACCCATTTCTTCCACTTACCAGAATTATAACATAATTTATATATATTCTCATAATCTTCTAAATTATTCTTAATATGTCTAAGAATAACCTTTGTTTCTATTTCTGCTAATTCTGGCGCAATATTAATATGACTCAACCCTAATTTACGTTTTTCTTCTACATCTGCGGATGATACCCAATCTCCATTATGCTCTTTTGCTATTAAATTATACTTCTTTGATAATTCAATCATATTTGTTAATTTATCTTTATTTAGAGTACCTGTATTATTACCCTCACAGAGTTCTGTTCCACATTGAATAACTAAATATTTAATTTTATTAAATAATTCTAAAGATAACTGATCTTTAATACTAATAATTATATTTTCAATATCTTCTACTGAAAAAGGCCTTATAGATTCTTCTGTTCCTATTTCATACTGTAAATTAGGATTTAATTTATCACAATACTCTAACATATTAATTGTCCACTTTATACCATCCTCTAATGTTGAATACTTCTTCCAAGGATCAAGATGTATTATATCCATATATTTACAATCTTCTTTTAGAGATTCATATCCATCATCATCATCACTTCCTTGTCCAGGACCGCCATGATCTCTTTGAATACGAATATTTGAATTTTGTTTTTTAACATATATACAAAAATCTGCTGTTGTCCAATAATTAACATATCCTCCATAATATTCTATTTGACGACGAGATGGTATAAAGTGTGTTTCTAATTTAGGATTTTCAATTGAAAATTCTATAATAGTATCTACTATATTTTTACTCATTGGTCCTAGAAACCATTTCATTTTACTTTATATATATTAATAGATATTTAAATAGGTAACATTATTATATATATATATATATATATATATTATTATGTTTCTAGTAATGAGTTGTTTTGTTACACATCAGCGCGCCTCCGATAGCCTAAATAATATTGGTAACAGATATAATAGATTAGATGTTTTTAAATATGTATTAAAAACATATTCAAAAATTAATTTCGAACACATATATTTATATATTGGACTTGATACAGAGTTTCTTGATAGAAAAGATGAATTTGAAGAATTTGTATATAATATTTTTGGTAAAGATAAAGTATCGCTTGAATTCAGGCGCTTTCTTAAACAAAATGAATGGGGGCCTCTTATGGAAACTTTATCAAGCTTTGAAGAAGATAAATTAATATTTTTTATGCAAAATGATGACCATCCTTTTATTGATTTTAATGTAGATTTGTTGAATGAAGGGATAGCATTACTTGAAAATGATAAATCTCACTATAAAATGTTAACTTTATCTCATTGGCCAGAGGCTATAAGCGCTGCATATGTTCATAATAACTATGAAAAAGTTAATAATTATATACATACACGATTTACATTATGTGATTCTATTAATATATATAATTTCCGATTTTTAAAGGATGTAATAATCAATATTCCATGGACTAATCCTCGATGGGACGGACGTATTGATAGTGTATTAGGGGGGAGTGGTGCTCCCTGGGGCAAACCACATCACCCTCTAGGTCCTCATATGGATAATTTATTATCTGCGTGGGTTCCTCTTAGAGAATTATGTAGACATTTTGATGGATATCCTTATCAATATGGATTGTATGGAGCATTCCCAATATTACAACTCCCTCCAGATTTATCAAATATTACACCACTTACATTTACTAAACAAGAATTAACTGATAGATTTCTTATGCAAGAAAATTATTTCCAGGAATCACATGGTCCATTTAAATTACCAAAAGAATGGATTGATACAATGTTAGAATTATATAAGCCTGTCACTATAACTGAGTAAATTGTGAACTTTAATGTAATCCTCATAAAAGATTTTTTATGATTTTTTGAAATTAATATTTGTTATATTTAAAAGAATATATAGTAGCATATATATAAAAATAAATGAGATTCTATTCCCAATATAAACAAGATCAAATATTATATTCACGCTATTTCAATAAACTTTCTACGAATGGTTTTTTTATAGAAATAGGTGCTCATAATGGAGAATATTTATCAAATACATTATTTTATGAAGAATCATTAAATTGGAATGGTATATGTATTGAAGCTTCACCTTTACTTTTTTTAGAATGTAAAACCCGTCGAAAGTGTTTATCACTTAATTATGCAATTTGTAATAACAATGGTGAAGCTAGTTTTTTAGAGTTAAGAGGTGACCCAAACCCATTATCTGGGTTAGTTGATAATTATGATAATCGTCACTTAGAAAGAATAGAAAATCATATTAAAACAATTGGAGGCTCTGGACATTTAATCAATGTACCTACTCGTAAACTACAAACAATATTAGATGAGAATAATATAAATGAAATCCATTATTTATCTATTGATACAGAAGGTTCTGAACTGGATATTTTAAAGAGTATTGACTTTAAGAAAACATTTATACATGTAGTAGAGATTGAAAATAATTACCCTGATACATTTCAGGAAATACAAAATATATTACTATTAAATGGTTTTATACATGATACAAATATTGATAGGGATGAGATTTTTGTTAATTCAAAATCACTACTATTAGATAAATAATTTTCTAAATATGATGTGATAGTATATATTCTACTTATATTATTAGAATATATACTATATTTAAAGTACACTATATAAAATATATTTTTGTATTTGCTTTTTCCAGATTATGAATTTACTTTCGGAAACCTCAGTAAAAATTTATTGGAATATAACTCCGATATTAATAATATTTAAGCAGCCCATATCATACCCCAATGAACTTTATCAATAGTATTATCTAATATATTTTTACACATATCAGCAGTAATATTTAATTCAGTTGGTCTAAAATTATAATTATCCTCATTTTGTATATAAAAACGTGTAAATCCTAAATATACAAGTCTATCAATACAGCGCTTTAAACTATCTTTCCATTCTGATGCCCATTCAAAACATATAAGGTTAACTTTTTGAGATAAAGAATTAATTACCGATTCTTCAGCACCTTCTACATCTATTTTAATTAATTCTGGCATACCATAAGTTTCTATAAGATAATCAAGTGATATAGTCTTTATAGTAAGTGTGTTCTCTATTTTTGTACCATAAAAACGAGATTGTGTAGAACATAACCAATCTTTATTAATTGTTGACAATCCTCCATTATATTCACTACAATCATAAAATTCAACTGTATCATTTTTACTATCAGATACTGCATAAGAAATACATATTATATTGTTATATAGTTTAGTATTTTCTAGTAATTTAATATATATATAAGGCGATGCTTCAACACATACTATAGTATTAGTTTTATTAATATTTGCTAATGCCCAATTCCCAATATTAGCACCAATATCAAAAATCATTATATATATATAATATATATATATATATATATATATATATATTTTAAGTAGTATTAAAAAAATCTTGAACTACATCTACAATATTTTTAGTTGTATAATTATTTATTGTTTTATTAAATGCATTCTCTGCTAGATATTTATATTCATCATAATTTTGTAAAATCTTTTCTACAAGTTGATTACATTCATCTTCTGTTTCATAGTAAAGAAAGTCAACTCCTGGTTCATAAAAATTTTCAATTAATAATGAATTATCTTTATAAACAAGTATTATACATTTCATAATAGCAGCTTCAAACATTCTAGATTTAACTTGAGGTACAGTCTTTGGTGTCCAAGTATCAATAGGATAACATTCTTTCATTAAATCATCTTTAATTCTAAAATCCCATTCAGCGGAGTCTATTAATATATTATGAGCTAATGTAATTTTAACAGTTGCAAATGTAGACATCTTACCATAATATCCATTATGTTGCATATAGTGTGTTAGAATATTACATTCATTTTTAGAAAGATGCTTATTTACAACATTATTTATAATATTCATACATAATATATTATGCTGATGACCTGTATAAAAAATAGGAAATATCTTATGTGAATAAGTCGGTATTTCTAAATTATTTAACTCTATAGGATAAAATATAAATTTATATTTATTTGTATTATAATACTTATTAAGATAATTACATGTATATGGACAACCAACTAATATTAAGTCAAAATAATCATTTATTTTATCATTTGTATAAAGATGTCTCATAAAAAAATTAGGCTGTTCATATTCTAAAAGTACTTTTTTATTAGTATCTTCCTTTACAGGAATATTTTCTCTTACAGAAGCACCATAATAAATAGATATATTGGGTATATTAAATTTACTAAAATTTAAAAAACGTAGTGGAGTATGCCAATAGTCGCCATTACAAAACTGATATTCTTTCATTAATATTATTTGTATTTTTTCTTTAAATATATATATATATATATAATGATGGAGCATTTCCTGTATTACAACTTCCTCAAGATTTATCAAATATTATACCACTTATATTTACTAAACAAGAATTAACTGATAGATTTTTTACAACTTTTTTGAAATTAATATTTTTTTATTTGAAAATAGTCTAAAGTATATTTATTAATTTAAATATTATGAGTAATATAATTCAATTTACTCAAAATCCAGGACAAGGATTTTACTCATGTTGCACAGTATTATTAGATAATATTATTAAATATTTTAATGATAATAAAAGGTTACCATTAGATATAAATAATATAAATGTATTTATAAAGTATAATCCAAATTTGTCAAAAGATATCACACATATCTACTTTAATATTCCTAATAGCCCTGTAATTGAATATATAGATATTATTCAACATAGTGAGACTGCGCAATTTGAACCGTTTGAACAAATAAGATATTCTCAAATAAAACCTTTTATTAACTTATATTTTTCTCCATCAAATACAATTAAAGAAATTATAAATCTAATGGAACTAAAGTATTCTATTGATTATGATAATACATGTGTTATGTTTTATAGGGGGCTTGATAAATTTACAGAAACAGCATTACCTAGATATGATGAACATTTAAAAGAAGCAAATAAGATAAAAAAAATAGAATCTGAATTACGTTTTTTAATTCAAACTGATGAAACAGAATACTTACATTATATGTTAGAACATCTAGATAACTCATTTAATTTTGAAGAAATCAGACACGCAAATAAACAACAGATTCTTGTTGATGATGTATGTACAAAAGAAATTAACTTTATATTTTCGCAATACTTTCTTGCAATTGTTTATATAATGGCAAAATGTAAATATGTTGTTTGTAACTCAGGTAATATATCTTCATGGATTTGTTATTTTAGAGGTAATAATAAAAATGTTTTTCAGTATCTAGATACTAAATTTATTTAAATTTAAAGAAATAATATAATATATTCATATGTCTAATATAAATTTAATTGGTTGGCATCATGAAACAGATTATACTATAATTAATTCAGTAATACCTCTAGATTTATATCATACTCCAATAGATATTCTTGATAGTCCTAACAAGAAGATATTTATACAAGCAGAACCTGAAGTAATAATACATTGTTATAATTATCTAAGAAATAATAAAGATAAGTTTGATTATATTCTGTCTTATGATCCATATCAAGTTCCATCTGAAAAAACAATAAAATTAATATGTGGAGGATGTTGGATTAATAAAGAAGACTATTTAAATATAGATACATCTATAAAAAAATTTCAAATATCAAATCTTTGTGGTACAAAAAAAGATACTAAAGCACATTACTTAAGAATATTGTTATATCTAAATCAATTATATCTTAATCAATATCCAATTATATTTTTTAGAACTCCCTTAGGAGGACATGGCAGCCCTTGGGGTGATATTCTACCAGATATTAATAACAACCCTTTTATAAAACCAGAACATTCCGCAAAGATTGATCTTTTTAGAGAATTTCAGTTCAGTATTGTTATTGAAAATAGTAGAGAAAAACACTACTTTAGTGAAAAGATTATTGATTGTCTTATAACAAAAACTATTCCAATCTATTATGGTTGTGAAAATATTAGCGATTACTTTATTACAGATGGTTGGATTATTCTTGAAACTGATAATATCGTTGAAGAATTACATGAGAAGTTGAAACTATTAGATAAGGATTATTATAAGAAGTATGAGCAAATTATAGAGCATAATTACCAGAAATCTATTACATATAATTGTGTATTCAAAAATTTATATAAAGCACTTAATAATATACCTTATATTAATATAGATATCTAATGCAACCTCTATTGGTTAATCATATTATTGATCAACTCGCCGATAATAATATAAGAACATATTTTATTGTAACAGGTGGAGCAATAGCACCATTTGTTGATGCAGTTGGGCGTTCAAATAAAGTTAAATATTACTGCTTTCAACATGAACAGGCTGCTGCCATAGCAGCAGAAGGATATTATCGTGCTTCCGGAAAAGTTGCATGTGTCCTTGTAACAAGTGGTCCAGGTGTTCAAAACATATTAAATGGAGTATGTGGATGCTGGTACGATTCAATACCATGTCTTTTTATTAGTGGACAAGTAAACATGAATGAATCTCTTAATTCTATATGTGCAAAACCTCGACAGGTTGGATTTCAGGAAACACCTGTACAAGATATGTTTTCATCATGTACAAAATACTCTAAAAAAATTATGGATAAATCAAATGTATATAGTATATTTTCAGAAGCATTAAATTCTATGATGAATGATCGTCTTGGCCCAGTTCTTATTGATTTTCCTGTAAATATTCAAATGGAAAAAATATTTGATCCATTTATACTAAATATTAAAACAAATGATAGACAATATAGTGATACTACAAATATAAATATAAATATAAATAATATTATTACATCTACCAAACGGCCACTTATAATATTGGGAAATGGTGCACGATACAATAATAATTCCCTTATAGAGTGGATTAATCATACAAATATTCCTTTTGTAACCTCATGGGCTGCAATTGATCTAATAGATCATACACACCCATTACGTATTGGTTCTATAGGAGTATATGGCGACAGACTTGCTAATTTTTGTGTACAAAATGCGGATTTACTAATAATTCTTGGATCACGTATGGACACAAGACAAACAGGTGGAAATCCGCAATTATGCTCTATGTCTTCTACAAAAATTATGGTAGATATAGATGAAGAAGAAATTAAAAAACTAAATGAAAGAGGATTCAAGATTGATATTCCAATTATTTCTACAGTAAAACAATTTATAGAAAGAATAAAAGTTAAAGCACTATGTGATGAATGGAAAAATATAATTTCTATTTGGAAAGATAATTTTGGTATTGAATCAACTCGTAAAGGAGATATATATAAAATAATGAATGATATACAATTTCCGGGTAATTCAATAATTATATGTGATACTGGTGCTACACTTGTATGGGCAATGCAATCAATTAATATTAAACAAGGCCAACGTTTATTTTCAAACTTAGGAAATTCTTCAATGGGATACGCTCTCCCTGCTGCAATTGGAGCCGCAATTGCTACAAATAATAGTGTACCTATAATTTCTATATCAGGCGATGGAGGCATTCAAATGAATATTCAAGAATTAATTACAGTATCTTCACTTAATTTACCAATAACTATAATTATTGTAAATAACTCTGGATACGGAATTATTCGTCAGTTTCAAGATTCATATTTTAAATCAAGATATACTGCAACAAATTCTCAAGATTTATTTAAAACAGATAATGGTATTGATTTCATACATATAGGAGAAGCATATAATATTAAATCAATACGTACAACTAGTAATATAGAAATATCCATAAATAATCCAGTATTATATGATATTCCAATTGATCCAAACCAGAAAATTTATCCCAAATTAGAATTTGGAAATTCTTTAGAAAATATGGCACCACATCTTCCTGATTTACATAAATACATGCTTGTTGAACAAATACCCCCTATAATTCAATCAGGTTGGGTAACAAAATAAGTTATTACTTAATACCTAAAAGAAAATACTATTTAATATATAATGAAAATATTTATAACTGGTAAAAATGGCTTTATAGCGCAACATTTACTAAAACATTTATTAAATGATGGGCATACTATTGAAACATCTTCAAAGGAAGACGATATTACTCTTAAACTTAATAATTTTTCTCCTGATGTAATTATTCATCTAGCAGCAGAATTATATGACGCAAATAAAATGGTTGAATCTAATATCATATTAACACATAATATTCTCGAATACTCTAGAAAGAATCCCTTACAGAAATTATACTTAGTTGGCTCATCTAGTGAATATGGAAGAAAAACTGCGCCTATGAAAGAAACTGATATATTAGAACCTAAAACAATATATGAAGGTACTAAGGCATGTGCTACTCTATTAGCGCAAGCATATTCATATAGTTATAATATACCAGTTACTATAATACGTCCATTTTCTGTTTATGGTCCAGGTGAAAAATCAAATAAATTTTTACAGATTGTTTTTTCAAAGAAACTAAGGTATGTAAATAATGCAAATCATGATTGGATTTATATAGATGATTTTATAGATGCTTTTATTACAATTATGAATTATAAAGAAACTACTCTATTTAATATTATAAATATAGGAAATGGCATTCAATATACAAATCAAACTATACTAAATATTGCTGAAAACATTATGAATTATAAATTTGAATATATAATACAAGATATTGGTAAAGTATATGATTCATTAAACTGGGTTTCAGATCCCACTTTATTAAATCAAAAATATGGATTTTATCCAAAATATACAATTGAAGAAGGTATTAAAAAATATTATGTAGAATTTAAGAAGGACTTGATAAGTGAACAAACATGATCAACATCATCTAGAGTCATTCCATGATGACATCCTAAAAGAAGCCCATCTCTCATTATGGTATCACAATTTGTAAATGATTCTAAATACTCACGATATACTGGATGTCTTGTAATATTTCCTGAAAATATTACACGAATCTGTACATCTTTTTCTTCTAAATACTTCGCAAGATCAAGTCGATTATTTACCTGAATAGGAAATGCCAGCCAATTTGGATGTTTACTATCATCTGGTAGAGACACTCCAGAAATATCCTTCAGATTTTCTATATATCTTTCTACATTTTTACGACGAATCTCTAAGAATTTTGGCAGGCGATCCATCTGAATTAAACCAAAAGCAGCATTTACTTCTGATGATTTGAAATTATAACCCAAACAACCATATAAGAATTTAAAATCATATGGTATATCATCTACCTTATAATTAAAACGTTCAGTCATATCTTCTACATTGTTACCAATTCTACCCCAATCACGAAACATAATTGCTCGATTTAACTGCTTTTCATTATTAAACATAACCATACCTCCACTACCACATGCAGTAATTACATGGCTTGCATAAAAACTAGTTGTTGAAATATCAGACTCTTCTGTATATACAAGTGTATCTGCTGAATCCTCAATTAGAATAATATCCTCTCGTCCAATCTCCTTTAACTTTTCACGAATCGCTTTCCAATCTGGAACATTTCCAACTAAATTTGGGACCATAATTACTTTAGTGTCTTGTGTAACTTTAGAAAAGATATCATCTACAGATGGAACATATGTATTTACACCAACTTCGCAAAATACTGGAATAAACCCTAGTTGAATAATTGGTGCTACTGTTGTTGAGAATGTACACGCAGGGGTAATCACTTGACAGCCTTTATCTAAATTTAAACTTGCAAGAGCAAGTAGACAAGCAGATGACCCAGAATTTACAAAAAGCCCGTATTTTTTTCCAAAATAAGATGATACTCTCTTTTCAAATTCAATAGAATATTTACCGAATCCTGCTAACCAACCATCTCGCAAACAAGTTTCCACAGCTTTGATTTCTTCTTCACCATAGGATTCAAATCCATTTGGCGCATACCATATTTTTTTTCCCATTTATAATTATATAATATATAATATATAATATTATATATATCTTTAAATAATATATTATTTAAAGATAGTAATATTAAGAAAAATATATATATGAAACATTATCTAGGACTTCTTCTTATTATAGATGCATCTCCACATATTAATGATAAATCTATTAAATGGGAGATGGATACAAATGTTATTATAATGAATAAAAATATATGGAGTACTTATATGCATAATCAAAAAGAAGATATATTATCTTTATTTATGCAACTAGATCCTATGTTAAAAGATGACGAATATATCTTAGATCTTGAAAATAGTACATTAAAAGTACAAGGATATCATTCTATAACACCTGGATCTATGATATTAACTTTAAAATCTATGAAATCTTTAAAAAATCATTTTACATTTGATTATATTGTAAGAGCAACCACTAGTACATTCTGGGTTCTTCCAAAACTAAAAAATATTTTGCTGAATCTTCCAAGAAATAATATATTTAAAGGTACTCTTCATTTTGGACCATTTGTAAGTGGTTCTGGAATGATATTCTCAAAAGATGTTGTTGATATATTAATAGCAAATATGGATACATTAATAAATTGTTCAATTGAAAATACAACACCAGATGATATATTACTAGCAAATTTTATGCCATGTGTAAATATCCCTCTTACAGATATGACAATATGTAATATTGATGAATATAACTTTTCATTAGAAGAGATAGATACAATTATTAAAAATAATAATATCGATGATATTTGTTGTTATCGTGTTAAAATTAATTCAAAGGATAGATTGATAAATGATAGTATTGTTTTAAATAAATTATATAATTATTTTTATAATATTGATTAAAATTCTAAAAACTATACTGTTTAATGTCAAAGTTAAGTGACAAGGTACTTTTAATTTTAGCATTAAAGACTTGACAATATAAAGATAGAAATAAATATTGAAACAATATATAAAAATTTCTTTTAAACATTTTCAAAAAATTAAATATTAATGAGTCTAAAGAAAAATAATTATATATAATAAATGTTAATACCATTTAGTAATATTTATAAAGTCCTAAAAGATGTTAATATAAATATTAATGGTATTCTTCATATTGGAGCACATGAATGTGAAGAATACCCACATTATATTAAAGAAGGAATTGATCCCTTAAAAATTATATGGATTGATGCATTACCAGAAAAAGTTCAAGAGGCTCGTATAAAAGGAATTCCAAATGTATATAATGCAGTTATAAGTGATAAAGAGGAAGAAGTTACATTCAATATTACAAATAACGATCATTGTGTAAATAATAGAGAGTCAAGCAGCATTCTTGAGTTTGATACACATACTATTGAACATCCTCAAGTTAAACTTATTGAAAAACGAATTATGAATACTATTCCTTTAACAAAATTTTTTAAAGATAATAATTTAGACTCTTCTCTTTATAACTTTTGGAATATTGATATTCAAGGTGCTGAATTATATGCTCTGAAAGGGGCTGAAGATATATTAAAAAATGTATCAGTTTTATATTTAGAAGTAAACACTAAACATCTATATAAAAATTGCCCATTATTATCTGAAATTGATTTTTTTCTTTCTGAATATAATTTTATTAGAGTGGCTCTTGAAATGACAACGCACGGGTGGGGCGACGCATTATATATTAGACAACCTTAATTAGTAATGGACACTGAGAGTATAGCAGTAATTCTTAGTGAAGCCACTTTATCTCTATATCCAATTCTTATTAAAAACGTAAATACAGATCTTGCTACACAACTCTTCTTCCGTCTCGGTACATATTCTTCCCTTACAGGTGTATTAGCAAATAAGAAAGATATTGTTGCGACCTGGGGTTCTTCTACTGCTGCGCTTTCAAGTCTTGCTTATGGATTAATGAACTTAATTCATATCGGCTCAAGTTATATTGGTTTCAAAGATCTTCCTGCTGGTACT
>Ga0214919_10006046_pt1 | contig 16813 bp, 17 predicted proteins | sample LL1503_MetaG_FD_177994 | JGI IMG/M metagenome (GOLD analysis project Ga0214919, IMG submission 177994) | Freshwater microbial communities from Lake Lanier, Atlanta, Georgia, United States - LL-1503 | ecosystem: Environmental > Aquatic > Freshwater > Lake | place: USA: Georgia | collected... | reverse complement strand
GGCGTAGGCAATGGCGGTGGGCAAGTCGAAACGACCGTTCGCATCGACTGCCAATCGCTGCCCCGGAGCCAGCATTTTCAGCACCGCTTCGATGCGCTGGCAGTCTTCGCTCAGGCTGGCGCCGCCGATTTTCATTTTCACCACCGAGTAGCCGCGATCCAAATAGCTTTGCATCTCACCGGTCAGGCCGGCCAGCCCTTTGCCTGGCCAGTAGTAGCCACCTGCGGCATACACAAACACTTTGCGATTCGCTTGGCCGTTGCCATAGCGCTCGGCCAGCAATTGGTACAGCGGCTTGCCTGCGATTTTGGCCACCGCATCCCAAATCGCCATGTCCATGGTGCCCACCGCGACCGAGCGCTCGCCATGGCCGCCGGGCTTTTCGTTGGTCATCATCGTGGCCCAGATTTTGTGCGGGTCCAGGTTGTCTCCGGCCTCGTCCAGCAGGCTGTCGGCGGGCGCTTCCAAAATGCGCGGAATGAAGCGCTCGCGCATCAAGTGGCCTTGGCCGTAGCGGCCGTTGGAGTTAAAGCCATAGCCAATGACGGGGCGACCGTCACGCATCACGTCGGTCACCACCGCCACCAGGCTGAGGTTCATTTTGGAAAAGTCGATGTAGGCGTTGCGAATATTGCTCTGGATGGAGCGGGTCGATTCGCGGATTTCGGTGATTTTCAAAATGGCATTCCTTATTTTTTGCCCAGGCCCAAACGTTTGGCGCCTTCGATGTACAGCGCGGTGCGCTCTTTCATGAACGCATCCATTTGATCGCTGCCGATATTGACCAACTCGAAGCCGCTTTTAGCAGCCAGTTCTTTCATTTCAGGGTCGTTGTTCAGCGCGGCCCACATGTCAGAGATTTTTTTGCGGGCTTCGGGCGAAGTTGATTTAGGCGCGCCGATGCCGCGGTAGGCACCATCGATCCAGTCCACGCCCAGCTCACGGAAAGTAGGTACATTGGGCATGAGGGGGTGGCGCTTTTCCATGGCCACGGCCAAGGCGCGGACCTTGCCCTTGTTGGCAATCGCAAACGGCGTGTAGGTCACCGCGCCATCGATTTGCGCACCCACCACCGCCATCGACATGTCGCCCGTGCCTTTGTAGGGCACATAGGTGCTCTTGATGCCGAAGGCCGCATTGAGCCGCTCATGCGCGGCGTGGTTGGCCGAGTTCAGACCCGAGCCGCCCAGGTTCATTTTGCCGGGGGACGCTTTGGCCGCGGCAATGAACTCGGCAAAACTCTTGATCGGGCTGTTCTCGGGGACCACCAGCACGTCCGGCGTGTAATGGAACCAGTACACCGGCGTGATGTCGGCGGTTTTGTATTGAACCTCACCCTCGATCGGCTGGAACACAATGTGCGGCAGGTTGATGCCCACCACGTTCAGGCCGTCACCGGGCAGGTTGTTCATCTGGCTCCACATCAGGCCGCCGCCCGCACCTGCCTTGTATTGGATGATGGTGTCGATGGCAGCGCATTTTTTCTTCAACACCACCTGCTGGTGCCGCGCCGACAAATCAGACTCACCACCCGGCGGAAAGGCTTGCCAATACAGCAGGTTCTTTTCGGGGCAACCCCCGGGGATGCCTTGGGCCATGGCCACAGGGGCCAGAGAAGCCAGTGTCAGGCACAAGAGGCCCAGCCAGCGGGCGAGGGTTGTGTTCATGTGTGTCTCCTTCAGTATGTTAATTGCGGCTCAACTGTTGGCACACGGCATCGGTCACTTGGCCCGTACCGGCTGGCCCTCCCAGGTCACGCGTGTGCAGTTGCGTATCGGCCGTCACCGCTTCAATGGCCTGCATCAATTGCTTGGCAGGGCCAGTCAAACCGATGTGTTCGAGCAACATCACGCAGCTCCAGAAGGTGCCGATCGGGTTGGCCAAACCTTGGCCCATGATGTCAAACGCCGAGCCGTGGATGGGCTCGAACATCGAGGGGTAGCGTCGCTCTGGGTCGATGTTGCCCGTGGGGGCAATGCCCAGACTGCCGGCCAAGGCAGCCGCCAGATCGCTCAAAATATCGGCATGCAAGTTGGTGGCTACCACCGTGTCCAGCGAGGCGGGGCGGTTGACCATGCGCGCGGTGCAGGCATCGACCAGCTCTTTGTCCCAATGCACATCAGGGAACTCAGCGCTAATTTCTTTGGCAATTTCGTCCCACATCACCATGGCATGGCGCTGGGCGTTCGACTTGGTTACCACCGTCAGCAGTTTGCGGGGCCGCGACTGCGCCAACTTGAAGGCATAGCGCATGATGCGCTGAACGCCCACGCGGGTCATCATGGACACATCGGTGGCCACTTCGATGGGGTGCCCTTGGTGGGCGCGACCCCCCACACCGGCGTATTCACCTTCGGAGTTTTCGCGCACGATCACCCAGTCCAGTTGCGCGGGTGTACATCGCTTGAGCGGAGCATCGATACCGGGCAAGATGCGTGTGGGCCGCACATTGGCGTATTGGTCAAAGCCCTGGCAAATCTTCAGGCGCAGTCCCCACAGCGTGATGTGATCGGGAATGTCCGGGTCTCCGGCCGAGCCAAACAAGATGGCGTCCATCGGCCGCAAGGCGTCCAGGCCGTCAGCCGGCATCATCACGCCATGGCGGCGGTAATAGTCACCACCCCAATCGAAGGGGTGAAAATCAAAGCGAAATTCAGTGGACTGCGCGGCTAAAGCCGCCAGAACAGTTTGTCCTGCAGGAATGACTTCCTGGCCAATCCCGTCTCCGGGGATGCAAGCAATGTTGTAGATTTTCATAAACGATTAAACGAAGGAACACGACACTGTATCGAATTGCGCAAGCCATGGCGCGCATCTGTGTGACTTCTCGTCATGCCCTCGCCAGTATGGGAAAAAGCTTTTGCAGTCCGTCAGACATCACCTCGACCGCCAGCGCAGCCAGTATCAGTCCCATTAATCTGGTCATCACGTTGATGCCGGTTTTGCCCAGCACGCGGGCGATCGGAGTAGCCAGTGCAAAACACAATGCCGTGGCCAGTGCGATCACCACGCCATAACCCACCAAGGTGCCTAATTGCGAGAAGTTTTTGGCTTTTTCGGCATAAATCACCACAGTCGACATGGTGGCTGGCCCCGTCAACAGCGGGATGGTCAAGGGGACTACTGCGATGCTGGCGCCCATGGCGGCTTTGGTTTCGGCGTCCTGCACTTCTTCGGCATTGGCGCGTGCTTCGGCAGGCTGTGCGTTGAGCATCGACAGGGCGGCGGTGAGCAGCAGCAAACCGCCGCCCACCTGGAAACTGGCCAGTGAGATGCCAAAAAATTCCAGAATTTGCAAACCCAACAAGGCGCTGGCGGCGATCACAATGAAGGTGGTCAACGACGACACGAAAATTGTGCGCTGGCGCTGCGCACGGCTAAAGCCTTGGGTGTAGTGAATGAAAAAGGGCACGCAGGCCAGCGGGTTGACAACGGCCAGTAAAGTAATAAGCGGTTTGAAGTCCATGTTGTGCATTGTGCCGTGAGTTGACGGCGTTGACGCTCCTGAGGCCGACTGTTAAATTGACCACAACTTTTTGCAAAGGCTTTCCACGTGTTTCCATCTGTACGCACCCTTTTTCAAACGCTGCATCGCACAACTTTGAAGGCCGCTGATTGGCTGACCCAGTGTTTCCGCATTGGCCTCGTGTTGGCCGTCTTGGCCTACGGTGTGGGCATGGTCTGGTTCATTTATTTTGCAGACCGGGTTGCCATCGCAGACCATACGGTGCTGGTGCTGGACCTCAAAGGCGCCTTGGTGGAAGAGTCGCCGGGCGGGTTGCGCGACAAGGTTCTGGGCGAGTTGCAGGGCGAGTCAACAGACTCGGTGCGTTTGCGTGATCTGCAAATGGCACTCGCATTGGCGGAGAAAGACAAACGCATTGACCAGGTGCTGTTGAAGCTTGATGATTTCAAGGGCGCGGGTTTGGCTTCTTTGCGTGAAGCTGCTGGCGCCATTGAAAAGTTCAAGACTTCCGGTAAGCCTGTTTTGGCGTGGTCTGCAGGGTATGACCAGCGCCAGTACTACCTGGCAGCGCATGCCAGTCAGGTGGTCGTGCATCCCATGGGGACGGTTTTCATTGAGGGTTTTGGACGCCAACGCAACTACTACAAAGAGGCGCTGGACAAGCTGGGTATACAGGCGAACCTGATCCGTGTGGGGCAATACAAGTCAGCGGGCGAACCGTTCATCCTCAGCCAACCTTCTGCGCAGGCCTTGAAGGCTGAGGCGCATGTGTATGACGCCTTGTGGAAACTGTACACCGAGGGCATTGAGCAAGCGCGCAAGCTGCCGCCCGGCAGTGTGGCGGAACACATCGACAGCTTGCCGGGTGCGTTGCAGGCTCTCAATGGGGATGCGGGCCAGTTGGTCAAGGATTGGAAGTGGGTGGACCAGTTGCAAACTTTGGAGTCTTTGCGTCAAACGTTGATGGACACGGTGGGCAAAGATGAGGGCGGTAAGACGTTCCGGCAAGTCGGTTTCAAGGACTATCTGCAAGCGCAACTCAAACCGGTCAAAGGCGCTCACATCGCGGTCATTGTGGCCCAAGGCGAAATTGGTGATGGCCGGGCGCCTGCGGGCAAGATTGGCGGGCTGTCAACGTCCGATCTGATTCGAACAGCGACCGAGGATGAAGACGTCAAGGCCATCGTTTTGCGCGTCAACTCACCCGGCGGCAGTGCCTTTGGCTCTGAATTGATTCGCGACCAGCTGCGCATTGCGCGTGACAAGGGCAAGCCAGTGGTCGTGTCCATGGGCGATGTGGCCGCCTCTGGCGGTTACTGGATCGCCATGGCGGCCGACCAGGTGTGGGCCGATGCGGCCACCATCACCGGGTCCATTGGTGTGTTTGCCATGTTGCCCACGGGCGAGGGCTTGATGCGCAAGCTGGGTGTGAACACGGGAGGCTACCGCACCACTTGGCTGGCCGGTGCCTACGATCCGCGCAAGTCACTGGACCCTCGCGTACAGGCTTTGGTGCAGTCAGGGGTTGCGCATATTTATGCCGATTTCATTGGCAAAGCGGCGCAAGCGCGCAAGCTGGAGGTGGCCCAAGTGGACGAACTGGCGCAGGGTCGCATCTGGACTGGCGCACAGGCGCAAGGGCATCGTTTGGTGGACCAGGTCGGCAGCTTCCATGACGCGGTGCAGGCCGCCCGCCAACTCGCTGACAAATCGGCAGGCAAGTCGGCAGCCGCGGAGGTGCCTTTGCCCATTCGGTACTGGGGGCCCAAAATTTCCAAAGTGCAAGGCTGGGTTCAGCGGTATTTGTTGCAGGGGGCTGCGCACATGGGCTGGGGTGTGGGACCGTCCGAACTCACACCGTTCACCGGCTTGCCTGGGGTGAACACTGCGCTGGCGGAAGATTTCATTTGGCTCAAAGAGCTCTTGGATCAGGCACGACCCTATACGGTTGTCACGCATTGCCTGTGCCAAATCACGCCTTGAAGTCCGCTGGTTTCAGTCGCTTGCAGGATGCCTGCGGCGGAACATGCCCCAGCCTTCCATGTGCAGCACTTTGTCGCCGTGTTGGTTGAACATTTCCCAGGTCGTGCGCACCAAACCCACATCGGGTTTGCTGCGCATGGGCCGCGTTTCGGTGATGAGGTGCTGAAGTTGGAGGATATCGCCAGGCAAGACCGGCTTCATCCATTTCACGTTTTCCAAACCAGGCGAGCCCAAGCTGGCCGCTTCGTGCAGAAAATTTGTCACCATCAATCGCATGGCCATGGCGCAGGTGTGCCAACCGCTGGCACACAGGCTGCCAAAAACGGAGGCTTTGGCGGCTTCCTCATCGAGGTGAAAAGGTTGTGGATCAAATTGATGGGCAAAAGCCAAGATCTCTTCTTTTGTGGGTGTGATTGTGCCCAGGTCGCGTACCTGGCCGGGTTGCAGGTCTTCCCAATAGATTTGAATGTCGGCCATCAGCGGCCTCCTGACACATCGAGAAAGCTCATCGTCGTGTAACTGGCTTCTTCTGACAACAGCCAGACGATGGCTTGGGCCACTTCTTCAGCGCTGCCACCGCGCTGGATCGGGACTTGGTGAGCCAGGTCGCGCACGCGATTGGGGAGTCCGCCTGAGGCGTGAATTTCTGTCTCAATGAGGCCCGGGCGAACAGCGTTGACCCGGATGCCTTCGGCGGCGACTTCTTTGGCCAAGCCCAGCGTCATGCTGTCAATGGCGCCCTTGGAAGCTGCGTAGTCCAGGTACTGACCTGGCGCTCCCAAGCGCGAAGCTGCGCTGGACATGTTCACGATGCTGCCACCCGAACCACCATGTTTTGTGCTCATGCGCCTGACCGCTTCGCGCGCACACAGCAGTGAGCCGATCACGTTGATGTCAAACATGCGCTTCCAGCGCGCCACACTCATCTCATCGAGCCGAGCAGTCACGTCAACGATGCCGGCATTGTTCACCAAACCGGTGAGCTGGCCCAGTTTGGCGGTGACTTTGTCGAACATGGCTAACACTTGCGCCTCATCGGAGACATCGGCTTGTACCGCTATGGCGGAGCCTCCTGCTGCGCGGATATCGCGTACCACTTCGTCAGCTGCTAAAGAGTTGGCGGTGTAGTTGACGGCGACAGCCCATCCTTTTTGGGCGGCCAGACGGGCAGTGGCGGCGCCTATTCCCCGACTACCCCCTGTCACCAAAAGAACTTGACGCATAACCTGACTCCTGCAAAAAAGTAGCCAACAGAGTACAACTGCGGCTGGTGTCATTTCATGGCATTACATTACAACAGTCAGGAGACCCCTATGAGTCGCACAGTGGACTATTACTTTGCCCCCCAAAGCCCCTGGGCTTATTTGGGACACCAGCGCTTGGCCAATATGCTCAAGGCCACGGGCTGCGCTGTGCGTGTATTGCCGGTAGATTTGGGCGGCAAGGTGTTCCCGATCTCTGGTGGTTTGCCTCTGGGTCAGCGCGCACCCCAGCGGCAAGCCTACCGATTGGTGGAGCTCAAGCGTTTCAGTGAATTTGTGAAAGTGCCTTTGGTGCTCAAGCCGAAATATTTTCCTGTGGGTGGAGACGATGCCTCACGATTGATCATTGCTGTTGATATGCACCACGGTCCCGATGCGGCCATGGCCATCACGGGTGCTATTCTGTCGGCGGTGTGGGCGCAAGAGCGCAACATTGCCGATGAAAAAGTGTTAGCGACCCTGATTGAAGAACAAGGTCTGAGTGCCAAGTGTTTGGAGCAGGCTTACAGTCAGGCTACGCAAGTGCGATATGAGCAGTACACGCAAGCGGCGATTGACGTGGGCGTGTTTGGTGCACCCAGCTATGTGATCGATGGCGAATTATTCTGGGGCCAGGATCGACTTGATTTTGTCGATCGCGCCTTGCACGCCAAAAACTGATTTTTCATTTAACTACTGGAGTCAAACCATGGGAACTATTGTCCAATTGAATGCCGCAGACGGCAAATCTATTCCTGCATATGTGGCGCACCCCACTGGCCCTGTCAAAGGCGCTGTGGTGGTGATACAGGAAATCTTTGGGGTCAACTCGCACATCCGCAACGTGGTCGATGGCTATGCACAATCGGGTTACCTGGCCATTGCACCTGCCGCTTTTGAACGGGTGAAATCGGGTGTGGAATTGGGTTACACCGAGGCTGACATGGGGGAAGGATTTGGCCACAAGTCGGCCGTGGAGGCTTTGGCTGCGCCGGGTGTGATGCAAGACATTCAAGCCGCAATCGATTACGTAGCCACATCCAGTGGCCACAAGGTGGGCATTGTCGGCTACTGCTGGGGTGGTTTACTGACTTGGCGTGCGGCGTGCACGCTGAAAGGCTTGTCTGCGGCTGCGCCTTATTACGGCGGTGGCATGACGACAGAAGCTGAGATCGCGCGTCAACCCCAAGTGCCAGTCATGGCGCATTTTTCGAATCAAGACAAATACATTCCCATGCCCTCGGTGGAAGCCTTTGGCAAGGCGCACCCTGAGGTTCAAGTCTTTGTCTACGATGCGCACCATGGCTTTAACTGTGACCAACGTGGCGCTTGGGATGCGCCTTCAGCGGCTTTGGCACAGGAACGTACCTTGGCGTTTTTTGCCCAGCACCTGACTTGACCTGACCTGACGCAGGCCAGAAAGCTAACTTGAACCGCGCCTGAAAGCGGCTTATTGGGCCGCTATCCAGCGTGCCGCATCGCGCGCAAAATAGGTCAGTACGCCATCCGCACCTGCGCGTTTGAAAGCCAGCAAGCTCTCCATCATCACGGCATCATGGTCCAGCCAGCCGTTTTGAGCCGCGGCTTTGAGCATGGCATATTCGCCTGAGACTTGGTAGGCAAAAGTGGGGACGCCAAATTCATCTTTCACGCGGCGCACGATGTCCAGGTAGGGCATGCCGGGTTTGACCATGACCATGTCGGCGCCTTCGGCAATATCGAGGGCCACTTCGCGCAGGGCTTCGTTGCTGTTGCCGGGGTCCATCTGGTAGACCTTTTTGTTGCTCTTGCCCAAGTTGGCAGCAGAGCCCACGGCATCTCGGAAAGGTCCGTAAAAAGCACTGGCGTACTTGGCGCTGTAGGCCATGATGCGCGTATGAATGTGGCCGTTGGACTCCAGAGCTTGACGGATGGCACCGATACGCCCGTCCATCATGTCACTGGGGGCGACCATGTCCACGCCCGCCGCCGCTTGGGTCAAGGCTTGTTGGACCAGTACTTCGACAGTAGGCTCGTTCATGATGTAGCCTGTCTCGTCCAGCAAGCCGTCTTGGCCGTGGCTGGTAAAGGGGTCCAGCGCCACATCGGTCATGATGCCCAGTTGTGGGAAGCGCTTTTTCAGCTCCCTCACCACGGTGGGTACCAAACCATCAGGGTTTTTGGCCTCGCTCCCCGTTTCGTCCTTGAGCGATGCACTGATCACAGGAAACAAGGCCATGACCGGAATACCCAGCTTGACGCAGTCTTCAGCCACAGGCAACAGCAGGTCCAGGCTTACGCGCTCCACACCGGGCATGGAGGAAACCGCTTGGCGTTGGTTGTGGCCTTCGAGGACGAAAACCGGGTAGATCAAATCGTGCGCCGTGACGCGGTGTTCTCTCACAAGGTTGCGCGTGAACTCGTCCCGCCGCAAGCGGCGGGGACGTCCCATAGGGAAAGGAGCGTGTGTTGTATTCATAGACAAAATTGTGCCTCAATTTGCTATTCGAGCCCTGTTGCTATGAATTATGCTCGCTAGCAAGTCGCCTTTGGCAGTGACATTTTTATCAAATATTCGTTAAATAAACTGATTTATTACTTGAAATCAATTTTGTTATTTGTTAAATTCCGATTGGGCGGTTTTTAACCGTTCCCCGCTTTACCTCCCTGAGCGGGGCCTTGATGTGTGACAACAAAGAGGCTTGCAACCCTCGGCCTATGGTCGGGGGTTTTTTTTAGAGCCGCCGCTACTTTGCATCACCAAGGAGGAGGGCTACACTGGCAACATGCTCTGGATCAAAGCTTTTCACATCGTCATGGTGGCCAGTTGGTTTGCCGGCCTTTTTTATTTGCCACGGATCTTTGTCAATTTGGCCATGGTGCCGCCAGATTCTGTGGCCGAATTTGATCGCTTACTTTTGATGGCGCGGAAATTACTGCGCTTTACCACCTTGCTGTCGATACCTGCTTTGGCGTTGGGCTTGGTGTTGTGGTCGTATTACGGCATTGGCTTGGCCCCCGGCAATGGCTGGATGCATGCCAAATTGGGTTTGGTCGCCGTGGTCTTGGCGTACCACTGGCAATGTGCCGTTTTGCTGCGTCAGTTTGCAGGTCATAAAAATACCCACAGCCATATTTGGTACCGTTGGTTCAATGAGGCGCCCGTGGTCTTGATGGTGACCATTGTGGTGCTGGTGGTGGTCAAGCCCTTTTGAAGCCTTCGAATGCAAAAAACATCCGCTTGGCCATTGGCGTGGGTTTATGTCACGCTGATTGTTTATGCAAGCCTTTATCCTTTTGACGGTTGGCGAATTCAGGGGATAGCGCCGTGGGCCTTTTTGTGGGCGCCCTTCCCGCAATATTGGACAATATTTGACGTTATTTCCAATGTCTTGGGCTATGCCCCATTGGGTTTCTTTTTCACATTAGCCTTTCGAAGAACGCGGCCCAGACTGCCGGCGTTGACCGTTGCGACGCTCATGGCGACCGCGCTGTCCTCTGTAATGGAGTCACTGCAATTCTTTTTGCCCTTGCGGGTGCCGTCTAACGTGGATTGGCTGCTCAATGTCGCGGGCGCCTGGTTGGGCGGCGCGACAGCGGTCGTCTTGACTTGGGCCGGAGTTTTAGCGCGCTGGAGTCGTTTTCGCGCCAAATGGTTTATTGCTGATGCACGCGGAGCCTTGGTGTTGTTGGCCTTATGGCCCGTGGGTTTGTTGTTCCCTGCCCCTGTGGCATTTGGTTTGGGCCAAGTCTATGAGCGTCTTGAGGAGTCGGTTGCGATTTGGTTACAGGGCACGCCTTGGTTGGAGTGGCTGCCTTTGCGCGAGGTGGAGTTGCAGCCCATGCTTCAAGGCTCCGAAGTTTTGTGTGTTCTTATTGGACTGATGTTGCCCTGCCTACTGGCCTACAGTGTGGTCCGGACCCTTCAGCAAAGGTGGAGCGCCATGCTTGTTTTCTTGACGTTGGGTCTTTTTGCCAGCGCGTTGTCAGCTGCGCTGACCTATGGTCCTGTTCATGCATGGGACTGGACGAGCAGCGAGGTCCGTGCTGGTGTGGTGGCCGCGCTTTGTGCCACAAGCTTAGCGGCATTTTTGAGTCGAAGAACGTGCTTGGTGATCGCTTTGGTGTGCCTGGTTCTGCAATTGGCGTTGTTGAACAATGCCGCCACGGATGCTTATTTTTCATTGACATTGCAAACTTGGGAGCAAGGACGCTTTATTCGATTTCATGGCTTGATTCAGTGGATTGGTTGGCTATGGCCCTACGTTGCATTGGCGTATTTGATGCAACGTTTGTCGACCGCATCCCCGCGCGATGAATAAACATGGGCGTGTATCTAAAATGTATCTATGAACTCTAATCCCCCACATTACTATCAGCGGCACATCTTTTTTTGCCTGAATGATCGAAAGAACGGTGAAAACGCTTGCGTTCACCACAATGCCCAGTCGGGCTTTGACCATTGCAAATCGCGAATTAAAGAACTGGGCTTGTCCGGTCCTGGACAGGTGCGCGTCAACAAGGCCGGCTGCCTTGACCGCTGCGCTGCAGGGCCAGTTGCGGTGGTCTACCCGGAAGGCGTTTGGTACACCTATGTGGACCAAGCCGACATCGATGAGATTGTCGACAGCCATTTGAAAAACGGGCAAGTGGTTGAGCGTTTGCTTGTACCGGCGCACCTGGGGCGCTGATGAATTCTTCGACGCAACTGCTGAGCCTTCAAGGCGAGTTGGGCGTGATTGAGGCTTTGCTGGACAGTCCTCCCGACATCCCTGTCGGGCAATTTCGGGGGACTGCAGTGATTGCCCACCCTCATCCATTGTTTGGCGGCACCATGCAAAACAAGGTGGTGCAAACACTGGCCCGGGCCTTTGTGCAATGTGGCTGGCAGGCGGTAAGGTTCAATTTCCGTGGCGTCGGCGCCAGTGACGGCGCCTATGATGAGGGCCGCGGAGAGCAGACGGATATGCTGTCCGTCATTGAGCAAACAGCCCTTACAGACAAGCCCTTGGCTATGGCTGGGTTTTCTTTTGGCGCCTATGTCACCAGCCATGCACTTGCCCGCACATGGGGCACTCGCGAAATTGACAAAGTGGTTCTGGTGGGCGTCGCCGCTTCCCGGTTTCAAGTGGCAGCGCTTCCAAGTGATGCGCATGACGCGACTTTGGTCCTGCACGGAGAACAAGACGATACGGTCGAGCTGCACAGTGTGATGGACTGGGCCAGGCCCCAATCTTTGCCGGTGACGGTGATTCCAGGAGTCGCGCACTTCTTTCACGGACAATTGCCCCTTTTGAAGTCTTTGGTGGTGCGCCATTTGCGGGGCTGACCCCTCCTGTTTGTATTTTTTTGCGAAATTTCTGATGAAACATGTTTTGAAAACCTGGCTGCTCATCGGCTGGGTGTGCGTTTGCGCGAGTTCTTGGGGACAAATGCCGCAGCCGCCCGAGGTGGCTGCGAGGGCTTATTTGCTGCTGGACATCACGGCCAATCAAATTTTGGCGGCCAAGGACATCGACATGGCCGTCGAGCCGGCTTCTTTGACCAAGTTGATGTCGGCCTACTTGGTTTTTGATGCCCTCAAGACCCGAAAAATCGATTTGAAACAAAGCTTTTCTGTCAGTGAGCGCGCATGGAAGATGCCGGGCTCCCGGATGTTCATTGATCCGAAAATGAAAGTGCCGGTGGAAGACTTGGTCAAAGGCATGATCGTGCAGTCCGGTAATGATGCGACCATGGCCTTGGCAGAGGGCGTTGGCGGCTCGCTTGAGAATTTTGTCGAGATGATGAACGCACAGGCCAAGATCCTGGGTTTGAAAAACACCGCCTACAAGAACCCCGAAGGACTCACCGAGCCCGGCCACACCACAACGGCCAGAGATTTGAGCATTTTGGCCTCGCGCTTGATGCATGACTTCCCGCAATATGTGGGCTATTACGCCTTGAAGAAGTACCGCTATGAGGGGACCCCTGCAGCCAATGACAGCAACCGCAATCTGTTGTTATTTCGTGACCCTACGGTTGACGGCCTGAAAACAGGTCATACCGATGCGGCCGGTTACTGTTTGGTTGCGACTGCCAAACGCGACTTTCCCAATGTGGGCTCGCGTCGGTTGATGACGATTGTGCTGGGCACAGCCAATGAAAATGCACGGGCAAACGAATCTCAAAAGCTGCTCAATTGGGGGTACACCGCATTTGAGGCGGTGAAATTGTTTGACGCTGGGCAGCCGGTGGTGACGCCGGCCGTCTGGAAAGGCCAAAGCGCTGTGCTTAAACTGGGCCAGCCCTACCCCATCGTGGTGGCTGTGCCCGCAGGCAGCGCGGCACAACTGAAAACTCGGGTTGTACGCCCTGACCCGTTGGTGGCGCCTTTTGTCAAAGGGCAAGCCGTTGGAACGCTGCGGGTTACCCGTGCCGACCAGCCGATGGTGGATGTGCCGCTCGTGGTTTTGGAGACCGTAGAGCAGTCTGGGGTTTTGGGTCGAGCGTGGGACGCACTTCGGCTCTGGATCAAGTAAATCATCCACTTATTTGACCATCAGGGGTAACCGGTATATACTGGAAAGCTTTTCCGCATTTGGAGCGGAGAAACTTCTTTTATCTAATCCAAACGTTTAGGGACGTTTTAAACAATGCCAACCATCAATCAATTGGTGCGTCAGGGGCGCGAGGTCGAAACGACCAAGTCAAAAAGCCCCGCGATGCAAAACTCGCCGCAACGCCGCGGCGTTTGCACCCGCGTCTACACCACGACGCCTAAAAAACCTAACTCTGCGCTGCGTAAAGTGGCCAAAGTGCGCTTAACCAACGGTTTTGAGGTCATCTCTTACATCGGCGGTGAAGGCCACAACCTGCAAGAACACTCCGTGGTTCTGGTGCGCGGTGGACGTGTCAAGGATTTGCCCGGTGTGCGTTACCACATCGTGCGCGGTTCTTTGGACTTGCAAGGCGTGAAAGACCGCAAGCAGTCTCGCTCCAAGTACGGCGCGAAGAAGCCAAAGGCCAAGTAAACCCTTTGGGGTTGAAATTTATCGGTGCTGTTTCCCGCGTGGCGCGGAGATTCAGCGAAGTGACCCTAAGCCCGGAATTGTCCAGGTGGGTCGAGTAAGTGAGTGTTTTTAATAGCGCTCGCGGCGTCTGAAAAGATACCAACTGAAGCAATATGAGGTGAAATATGCCACGTCGTCGTGAAGTCCCTAAACGTGAAATCCTGCCGGATCCCAAGTTCGGTAATGTCGAGCTCTCCAAGTTCATGAATGTGATCATGGAAGGCGGCAAAAAAGCTGTTGCCGAGCGCATCATTTATGGTGCCCTCGAAAACATGGAAAAGAAAACAGGCAAAGACCCTGTGGAACTCTTCTCCATCGCCATCAACAACGTCAAGCCCATGGTGGAAGTCAAATCCCGCCGCGTGGGGGGTGCGAACTACCAGGTGCCTGTTGAGGTGCGCCCTGTTCGCCGCTTGGCCCTGTCGATGCGCTGGATCAAAGAAGCCGCTCGCAAGCGTGGCGAGAAGTCCATGGCTCTGCGTTTGGCTAACGAACTGCTCGAAGCCAACGAAGGCCGTGGCGGTGCCATGAAAAAGCGTGACGAAGTTCACCGCATGGCCGAAGCCAACAAGGCGTTCTCGCACTTCCGCTTCTGATTCACACGGGCTTCATACAGAGGCCTGATACTGTCAGAAGCCAGCCCGCTGGCCCTTAAAGGGTGGCGGGCTTCAGCACATCATATTTGGAGAATTTTATGGCTCGCATTACCCCTATCGAGCGCTATCGCAACATCGGTATTTCGGCACACATTGACGCCGGCAAAACCACGACGACAGAGCGTATTCTTTTTTACACTGGCGTGAACCACAAAATTGGTGAAGTTCACGACGGCGCAGCCACCATGGACTGGATGGAGCAAGAACAAGAGCGCGGTATCACGATCACTTCTGCGGCCACCACTTGTTTTTGGAAGGGCATGGACGGCTCTTATGAAGACCACCGCATCAACATCATTGACACGCCCGGCCACGTCGACTTCACCATTGAAGTTGAGCGATCTATGCGCGTGCTCGACGGCGCTTGCATGGTTTACTGTGCTGTAGGTGGCGTGCAACCACAGTCTGAAACTGTGTGGCGTCAAGCTAACAAGTACAAGGTCCCTCGTTTGGCTTTCGTGAACAAGATGGACCGCACCGGCGCCAACTTCTTCAAAGTGGTTGAGCAAATGAAGTTGCGCTTGAAAGCCAACCCTGTGCCCATAGTGATCCCTATCGGCGCTGAAGAAAACTTCACTGGCGTGGTCGATCTGCGTAAGATGAAAGCCATCATCTGGGACGAAGCGTCTCAGGGCATGAAGTTCACCTTCGAAGAAATTCCCGCTAACTTGGTCGAGTTGGCCAAAGAGTGGCGCGAGAAGATGGTTGAAGCGGCTGCTGAAGCCTCAGAAGAATTCATGAACAAGTACCTTGAAGAAGGTGACTTGACCGAAGAAGAAATTACACACGGCCTGCGCATTCGCACCATCAACAGTGAAATTCAGCCTATGTTGTGCGGCACCGCCTTCAAGAACAAAGGCGTTCAGCGCATGCTCGACGCGGTCTTGGACCTGATGCCGTCGCCGTTGGACGTGAAAGCCATCAAGGGTTTTGACGAAGACGAAAAAGAAATCACGCGCAGGGCCGATGACAACGAGAAATTTGCGGCATTGGCATTCAAATTGATGACCGATCCGTTTGTGGGTCAGCTCACATTCGTGCGCGTTTACTCAGGCGTTCTTAAAAAGGGCGATACCGTCTACAACGCGGTGCGTGGCAAAAAAGAGCGTATCGGCCGTATCGTGCAGATGCACGCCAACAACCGCCAAGAAGTGGATGAGATCCGTGCCGGCGACATCGCCGCTTGCGTGGGCTTGAAAGACGTGACCACCGGTGAAACCTTGTGCGATCCCAACGCAGTGATCACTTTGGAGCGCATGGTGTTCCCGGACTCCGTGATTCGCCAGGCTGTCGAGCCGAAGACCAAGGCTGACCAAGAAAAAATGGGCATGGCTCTGGCCCGTTTGGCCGCAGAAGACCCTTCTTTCCGTGTCCAAACCGACGAAGAATCCGGTCAGACCATCATTGGTGGACAAGGCGAATTGCACTTGGAAATCATTGTCGACCGCATGAGGCGTGAATTCGGTGTTGAAGCCAACGTCGGCAAGCCTCAAGTGGCTTACCGAGAAACCATCCGCAAGACCGTCGAAGAAGCCGAAGGCAAATTCGTGCGTCAATCCGGTGGTAAGGGTCAATACGGTCACGTGGTGCTCAAGGTTGAACCTCAAGAGCCAGGCAAAGGCTTCGAATTCGTTGACGCCATCAAGGGCGGTGTGGTTCCTCGCGAATACATTCCTGCCGTTGAAAAAGGCGTGATTGAAGCTTTGGGTCAAGGCGTGTTGGCGGGTTACCCTGTTGTGGACGTCAAAGTCACGCTGCACTTTGGTTCGTACCATGATGTGGACTCGAACGAAATGGCCTTCAAAATGGCTGCTATCTTTGGTTTCAAAGACGGCTGCCGCAAAGCCCAGCCCGTGATTCTGGAGCCGATGATGGCTGTCGAAGTCGAGACCCCTGAAGACTACGCTGGTAACGTGATGGGCGATTTGTCTTCACGACGCGGTATGGTTCAAGGTATGGACGACATGATGGGCGGTGGTAAAGCCATCAAGGCCGAAGTGCCCTTGTCAGAAATGTTCGGTTACTCCACGACCCTGCGCTCGATGTCGCAAGGCCGAGCCACTTACACGATGGAATTCAAGCATTACGCGGAAGCCCCGCGTAACGTGGCTGAAGCCATTGTGGCTTCAAGGGCAAAATAATGAGTTTGTGGGACAGACCAAACCGCACAGCGGGTTGCTCTGTCCTCAACTGATTAGGGAAATTTAAACCTGTCTGCGATCAAGTGCCACTCTGTGCCCGTGCGGAGTGAATCAGCAATTTGATGCAAACATAAAACCACCACACGGGCATTGTTCTTTGGAGAATTGAAATGGGAAAAGAGAAATTTGAACGGACCAAGCCGCACGTGAACGTGGGCACCATTGGCCACGTTGACCACGGCAAAACCACGTTGACAGCGGCCATCACGACCGTGTTGGCGGCCAAATTTGGCGG
>Ga0214919_10006045_pt1 | contig 16814 bp, 21 predicted proteins | sample LL1503_MetaG_FD_177994 | JGI IMG/M metagenome (GOLD analysis project Ga0214919, IMG submission 177994) | Freshwater microbial communities from Lake Lanier, Atlanta, Georgia, United States - LL-1503 | ecosystem: Environmental > Aquatic > Freshwater > Lake | place: USA: Georgia | collected... | reverse complement strand
GCGAAGACTATAACGGAATTCGTGGTCATGAGTCCCTTGGCAACCGGCCGCCCGCGGCCTATTTGCCAAGGTTTGTTAAAACCGAAAACTCTATTTATAACCTGTCTACTTGACGGGGAAGTCTACGTCGCCACCGGTAATTCTGCTCTGCGGCCCCACTCATCCCACGAACCGTCATACACTTTCCAATCATCCTTGCCCAACAGGTGCAAACCGAGGGCGAGAATGCATGCGGTTAAACCTGATCCGCAGGTCAGCGTCGCTGGCTTATTAAAATCAAAACCTATCTTAGTTAAGCGATCGCGTAACTCAGTTAAAGGCAACAGCTCACGCGTGTTGGTGTTGAGAAGATCTGCCCAATACAAATTCAGACTATTAGGAATATGTCCGGGTCGAGCACCTGGATAACGATCCACCTCAGTTCCAGCAAATCGTCCCACGGTACGTGCATCGAGTAACTGCTCATCACCATTACCGGAAATGGTCAGCACATGCTGCCACAACGCGAGTAAATCACGCTCGTGATCTACATGAAATTGCGATGGTTTGAACTCGACTGCGCCCGCCTCAACTGCTAGCCCGTGCGCTTTCCAAGACTTAAGGCCACCATCGAGAATCGATACATGGTCATATCCATATTGACGAAACAACCACCATACACGTGCAGCGCTATACAAACCTGGCGTGTCGTAGGCAATCACATGCGTCTGATTATCTATGCCCAACTTACCCACTTCACGAATAAAAATATCTTTTGGTGGAAATTTGCGTGGCAAAGGATTATTTGGATTCGCGATCACTGATAAATCAAAAAATCCTGCTCCAGGAATATGCTCCTGCATATATTCTGTTTTTGCATCGCGTCCGGTATCGGGCAAATGCACCGTAGCATCAACAATACGTATGTGCGGTTGATGACGATGCTCTGCCAGCCACTGGGCACTAACGACAGCGCCGGGATAATTTATGGGGCTGTTACTCATTTTGATTGTGACGGAGGCAGACCATTTTGGATTGCCACAAAATCAGCCAACATCGGTACATAGCGTTGTGCCTGACCTGCAGCTTCCATGCCAGCAAACGAATTTTTTACCATCGCCTGTATCGGATGAAGTGCGCCCACCTCATTAGCCAAGCTACTTAAGTAGCGCATGTCTTTGTGAGCATTACTAATCGTGAAACGATGGGCATTTTCATCACCTTCCATCGTCCACTTCATAAACGTGTCGTAAAAACCATTGCGCATACGGCTACTACCCACCACGGCATGAAACTGCTCTTTCGATAATCCTGCTTTGCGTGCAATACCTATCGCTTCTGAATATAACGCTGCGTATCCCATCGCAATGAAATTATTAATTAACTTCATTTTGTGTCCCAGACCAACCGGGCCCAGATGCACCACATTACCCGCCCAGCAATCGAGTATCGGTTTGACTTTATCAAATGTCGCCTGATCTGCTCCCACCATGGTATCCAGCGTTCCAGCTTCTGCTTCAGCGGGTGTTCTTCCGAGTGGCGCATCAATCAATGTCATGCCATGGGCCTGCGCTGACTCTGCCAGAGCCATAGTCGATACCGGATTTGACGTCGAACAATCAATCACTATCAAGCCTTTTTTACCCGAAGCGAAAATACCCTCCGGTCCATTCATAATCGCTTCAACCTGAGGGGAGCCAGTAACACACAGATGAAGAATATCTACCTTCGCAGCCAGCTCTTTAGGTGATGTCGCCTCTGTCGCGCCGAGTTTTTTCAACCTCTCAACCGGCTCGCGGTTGGTATGGCCCATGATCACCAAAGGATATCCCTTAGTGAGAATATTTTTGGCCATACCCGCGCCCATTAAACCCACTCCAATAAATCCGATCACTGGCTTAGTCATGTATGTCCCTTAAATTATTTTTTATTTTTGAAAATTAAAACTACCCATACCGCTACGAGAATAGGATTGAAAACGCTACTCTAACGAAGGCCACCCTATTCGGCCAGGGTCGTTACCCCAGAATAGTCGCACCTTTCATCAACTCGGCACAACCCATACAAGTCCTAGAATTTGGGTGTCGCAGGGCATTATCAAAATTTAAACTTCAAATACTCGCGTAAGCTATGTGATCTTAGAGCTTTTAGGGACTAGATAGGTAACCAAGACTGATCGTGAGCGAGTACATCTTCTTCGGTGTCGGTATCGTTAGTTTAGTGATTTCCTTGATATTACTGTCGAGGTTCATTGCCTTTTGGTGGTCATTACTGATGTTGCTCACTACCCCCGCCTGGTTCTATCTCGGACTGACCCTAGGCAGCCAGCTTGATGCACGTACTAACCATAAAAAAGGTTCGGAGTTAGAAATCAAGCTAGAGCAATTGTCCGAAGAACAGCAACGGCTGCGCGAACAAAATCTCAAAGAAGAAAAAGATTTTGAAGAGAACCAGCGCACACAAACCGAGCGCTGGAAAAAAGAAATTGAGTCGCCAGGCATCAAGCAAGACTAGCCGCATACGCATTTATTTTTAAATATTTCTTCTCTTTACGCAGCTCGATCAATCGGTCTCAGCGCGCCCAAGAACTGCGATGTCGCAGCATCCCAAGAAAATTTAGCGCCATATTCAGCCACCTTGCGCCGATCTAACTGCAAGGCCATTAATGAAGCAACACGTAAGTCATCGCGTAACACACCGCCTTCGCTATTTCCCACAACATCAATTGGTCCTGTTACTGGATAAGCCGCTACCGGTGTTCCACATGCCATGGCCTCGATCATGACTAAGCCAAACGTATCGGTTCGACTTGGAAATACGAACACATCGGCCGATCGATACAAGCGCGCCAATTCTTCGCCCGAAAGCCAGCCAAACCAACGCACCTCTGGATATTTTTTTTGTAATTCTTTACGTGAAGGGCCCTCACCGGCAACCCATTTCTCACCTGGTAAATCCATTGCCAGAAAATTTTCAATACTTTTTTCAACAGCGATACGGCCAACGTGCAGAAAAATCGGTCCGTTTCCTCTTTCTATCGTATCGCCATGGGGTGTGAATAATTCAGAATTCACACCACGGCTCCAATGAATCACTTTCGTAAAGCCTTGTGCACGCAATGTCTCAAGCATAGCTACCGTAGGAACCATGGTTGACACACCCGCATTGTGAAAATTTCTCAACACGTTATAACTCCATTCCAGTGGAAATTTCACGCGCATATGAATATATTCAGGAAAGCGGCTATGAAATCCCGTACTAAATGGCCAGCCACGTTGAATCGCCACTTTGCGAGCAGCCCAACCTAGCGGCCCCTCTGTTGCAATGTGCAAAACATCCGGTTTGAATTCATCTATTTTTTTTCGTACCTTATGAGTCGGCGCTATCGTCAACCGAATTTCTGGATAAGTCGGGCAAGGAATATTAAAAAACTGATCCGGTGTCAGCATTTGAACCTCATGGCCCAAATCAGTTAATTGTCGAGTAGTCATTTTCAATGTGCGAACCACGCCATTGATTTGCGGATCCCATGCCTCAGTCACGATCATTATTTTCATTTATGCCCTCTTTTGAAAGACTACTCATCGGAAATAAGAAATCAGAATTCGATAGCGTCACACGCTGTAACCACCCAACAAGCAAGCTAATTAGTAGGGTAAAAACACCTAGACTTATGAGCAAAATATGAGGTGACACTCCATTTGTATTAGCGAATGCCAAAACAATTAAAGCGACGACGATGCCTAGACACTCATTGAAATTTTGAACCGCAATAGATTCACCGGAACTCAGTAAATTGACACCACGATGCTGCAAGAGCGCATTCATAGGAACCACAAGAAAGCCCAACACCACCCCAACAGCGAGCATTAGAATGCTCACTAAATAAATATCATTGAGCATTGGCGCAAAAATCACCAACGCACCAAAAACATAGGCTAACGGCATCACTCGAAGAGCACTTTGCAACTGAACGAATCGACCGGCTAACAAGGCCCCAAGAACAACAGCTATTTCGGTAGCACCTTGCAAATAAGCAGACTCGGAAATAGCCAGGGAAAAATCTTGTTGAAGCCAGCGAATAATCAATAGCTGCAAACCGGCGCTAACTACCCAGATCAGCATGGTGATCATCAACGCAATGCGCGCAATCGAATCACTCCAAAGCGTACGATTGGATTGAAGAAAACGACCCACGCTAATCGTCGCGTTATGCTGTACTACCGATTGAGGAACACCCCAATTCAATCCAGCAGCAGCCAAATACAGTAAAAGAAGAACTAAAAGGCTAGGAGTCGTACCCCACCCGGCAGAAACTGGAAATTGCGATGTCAGAAGTTGTTGAAGGGTTTCACTCGACAAAAATCCACCCAGCGCTGTCCCCAATATCACCGATAAAATTAATGTTGTTTCGGTCCAGCCATTGGCACGAATCAAATCAGCCGGTGGCACGATCTCGGTGACTAACCCAAACTTTGCGGGGGCATAGATGGCTGCGCCAACACCGATCAATAAAAATGCAACGGCAGAGGGTTCAATCAGAAGGGAAATGGCACCACACAGCTTGATTGCATTAGCCACAAACATCACTCGGTTCTTTGAGTACCTGTCAGACCAAGGACCAACGAATGGCGCAAGCACCACATAAAACACTAATAAGGAAGCTTTCAACAAAAACAGTTTCCAGGAGGGCTCTCCTGCCTGCTGAAGCAAATAAATACCAATGAAGAGAGAGACATGATCAGCCAGCGCCGAAACGAATTGGGCAGAAATTAGCCAATAAAACCCTGGTGGCATCTTATTTCCGAACATGGTGATAACCGTCGGACATTAGGGGAGTTTCATGACATGCCTTTGACAGAATGGTTTCAACGTGACTACACGGCTTCGCAAAGAGTAATAAAGCTAATGAATTTTTTTATTTTTATGTCTGTAAAAATAATGTCATTAAACTGATGTAGCGTTTAATAGGTTTGATTCATCAATTTAATGATTGTTCTTAAACTGAAACCAATCAACTATTTCGAGGGATGTTATGCCAATAGTCAGGGAAAATATTTTTGATGGTGATGAGGTCAAAACTGAACATATCACTCACTTAATACGGCTGATCGAGACACAAACGGATGAATGGCATTGGGCCCATTTCGGATGGTTTGAAACCGATCGCGAAGGTATTATTTACACCATCAATGACAAAGAGATCTACTGGGTTGTGTCTACACAAGGCCAAGAACAAAAGCTTATTGTTCATGACGTAAAACTTAAAGACTATCTTTCAATGCTTTTTGAAGAAGCTGTCGAATCAACTATTCGAACACCATGATTCATCCATCAGAATTTGCAGCAGACAACAGGTTAGGTTGATTTGAAATTACCGTCTTGCGCCAAGGTACGTCAGTTTCAGTAAAGTCTGACAGGACTTTTATACAACGAACTTCACAATCACTCAACTGAGCAATCAACCAACCCACTGCAAACCAAGCAGCTGGATCATGCGTCACTATTGCGCGATAGTTTTCTAACGCGACCTGAAGATCGTTATAGGTGCCTAATTCATTCTGAGCACGAGCCAATACCTTGATGAACTGTCGAAATTTAGTACTTTTGCATTCCCCCTCAATGAATTCAAGACTGTAACGCAATCGCTTCATTTTCTTTCGCAGCTCATGCCGTTCTTCTACCGTCAGAGAGGCAAAATTTTTGGCGCGTTTTACGCATTTTTTTTGCCACTTTATGATGATCGGCAAAATTGCAGACCAACGCGATTTGGTATGTTGTTCAGGAGACTGCAGATCTCGCCCAATTAATTCCAAAAACCATGATTGAATTTTTCCGTCCCGGACAATTAAGGCAGGTGACTGCATTCCCTCCTGCGCTGAAAATTCGACCAGCGGCGCATTAATTTTGCGTAGCTCTGGCCAGATACTCTCTGACATGGCATCGATGTCGCGATTTTTACCCAGCTGGGCCGCAAGAAATTTAGCTTGATCAGACCAAGTCTGCACATCCAATTTTTGGACTCGGGAAAATAATTTGAGAGCCGTTCGCAATCGTCGTAAGGCGATGCGCAGTTGATGGATGTGCTCAGGTGAGTAACCCTCTTTTGAAGCAAGTTGCGAGGCATTCACCAGCACATGCCTTACGCATTCTTTCCTAACTATTTCAAAAAATTCTTCCAATGACAGATCGTCAGAAATTTTTACACTCTGCGCCTTGGCAGGTGCCATGATTAACTTAGCCTTGGTAAGGCTATCACCCCGCATCGATTCAGTTCGGACGTCAAGCCAAACGCCATAGTCGCGAACGAGACGAGTGCCGGCTTCGATCAATGCCAGGTTAGAACCTGAAACTAATTCGAGCTCAATTTCAGTCACGGGAAGTTTGAGTGATTCGACCGTATGGCCTAGAGCTATAAGCAATGGATCTGTTTCTTTGTCCGTAGTTGAAATCGATCCCGTATCAATGGCATAGTTGATCAAGCCGCGTCGGGTTCTCAGATCAACCGAAAGGCGCTTTAGGTCCGTTTCAAAGAGGGGTTTGAGTTCGAGGGCAGCATCGTGTCGCAAGACTTTATCGAATTTTTCCCACTGATCAGAAGAGCGATGACGGCTAGTATCCATTACTGGGTCTGTCCCCGGTGGGGTAACTAACCTTACGCTATCTTCGTGGCGCATTACAGCAGCTGCTTGCGGAGCCAACTTAAGAGTCTGATACCAAACATGTCCTTCTTTGCGAAGGCGCAGTGCTATATTGGCTCGCGCTAACAATCTAGTATCAGTGTCAAAGTACTTTGCACGAAGGCGCTTTGACGTGCCGCCTTTGGATTTAATAAATTTTTCTAACGATGCTTTTGATTCTGGAGGTATTTGAAATTTAAGTTCAATTTCCATAACTCACCATCCTCCAAAGGTAATTTATTTGAATCAATTAACGTCTGAAATTTTCAATCCGTCTTTTCATTACCGTAAACTTTGACCAAATAGTCAACGATGACTGGAATATCCGATTCTTCAATCGGTGCTTTGAATACTTGTTTCATGCGCTTGACCATATTTTCCCAATAGGGTCTTGCTGCTGTTGGTGGTTGATATTGCATGTACTCGGCAGAATGACAGGCCACACAATTAGTCAGTGCTTTCTCGTAGCCAGGTAAAGTGCTCGGCTTGAGAGCAACGCCATCAGGCGGCAATTCGATAGTTTTTGTACGCGCCTGGACCGAGCCCATAAGGCTAATCATCAGTACGATAAAAATTAAGCTGAATTTTTTAGTATTCATTTCATTATCCTTTACGAACAAGACTAAACCGCCGACACAGCAACGGATTCAACCACGTGGCGCATATAGCCTGCGGGTTGCCAGCTCGCCTCTAAAGGCTGGCTTTGTCCAGATCGAGTCCATGCTCTGGTTCGCAAATCATGCTCGCCTTTTGCAGGCGTAAAGTTAAACGTAAATTCTCTGAATGAATAACGACCTAGATCTTTTCCAAGTTTTGCTGGTTGCCAGCTTTGACCGCCATCGATAGAGAATGCCACCTCGCGTATTCCCTGGCCTCCATCAAAAGCAATACCACGTACCGCGACTCCGCGCCCTGCTCGCAATTGATCGCCATTTTTGTGTGAGGTAATAAATGAACGCACCGTAAAGCGTTCTATGGGTTTGGTGGCTGTCGGAGATTTACCTGGCTCTACGCAAGCACAATCGTTGTCTGGAATACGATACGCAGGCTTCATCCAGAAACCTTCAAAATCATTTTCAACGACTTCGATGTCTGATAAATGCTTAATCCAGTACGTACCGTAATACCCAGGTACGATCAACTTAACAGGGTAACCATTAAGCATAGGGATGTCGGTCCCATTCATTTCATAGGCCAGCATCACTTCACCATCCATTGCATGCTCAACATTGAGTGATTTAACAAAATCACCGCTACCAAAAATCGGAAAATCCAGACCGTTAAAAACAACGTGGCGCGCACTGTCTTTAATTTCTGCACGGGCCAGCACATCTTTCAAAGGCACACCAACCCAACGCGCATTACCCATCGCGCCATTCGATAGCTGACCACCGGTGACACGCGGATTGAAATGACCGCGACTATTACCTGAACACTGATTGACAGCGATGTATTCAAGCGGCTTAAATTGGCTACGCAATTGAGCTACTGTTAACTGAAAAGGTTTAGCGCAAGCCGATCCACTGACGTTAATAACGTGCTTATCGCCATCGATCGACGTGGGAATAGCGGAATGGTGATAGCGCACAAAAAAAGCATCGTTTGGCGTAATCAAACCATGATTGAATACTTCAAATGGAGTCTCTAACTGAGGGGGGCGTGAGGTCAGAACAATCAGCGGACGCTTTTCTGGATACGTCGCCAAGAGCCGCTTTCCATTCGTAAACGGTAGTTCAACGGTGACCGGTTCAGCCTGTGCATCAGAAGTTAGTGGGCCAAGTAGGGCAGAGCCCATTAACGCCGCTCCACCTTTTAGCATCTGGCGCCGCTGATTATTCTTATTTTGAAAATTATCGCTCACGATGCCCCCAGTGTTTTAAGAATTTGCTTAGATTACTGCAATTTCTCCGCACGTTTAAGTTTAACTGGCAAATCAAAGCTTAAATATAAGCAAAACAAGACCGAACAATTGATTCGTATCTTAGAGGCAACTAAAGCCAAGCCACTTCAATCATGGTCTTTGGATATTGGATAATAAAGACGTCTCAGGGACATCAATTAGTGTCGAGACACTGAATGGTGCAGTGATGTTGTCGGGCTTCGCTAAAAACGCGAAAGAGAAAGATACCGCTGAACGAATCGCTAAAAACGTCAAAGGCGTGAAAGCGGTTAATAACAAAATTGAGGTTAAGCCGTGATCGTAAAGTACGATAAAAAGACAAAAAAACCCCGCAATAAATTGCGAGGGCTTTTGTTTTGATACTGGCGGAGAGGGTGGGATTCGAACCCACGGTGGACTCGCGCCCACGCCTGATTTCGAGTCAGGTACATTCGACCACTCTGCCACCTCTCCTGTGGGATTCGAACATCTAATAATTAATGGTCATTAATTGCTTAAATTATACCACAAATTAGCGATTATGTGTTGAAAATATGTAGTGAATATGGTGTTGATAATAAAAAAATGCAAAGTACTTGCAAAAAATTAACGCGTAATAAAACGATAAAATCTTTTAGAGCATCTTACGTAGAACTCAGACACAAAACATATTTCGCAGTACTTTATGTACCCAAAGATGTACGGCACATCATAGGAAAAATAAAATTTTATAAAAGTACTCAAACTGGAACTTTAGGTGACGCAGAAGCAATTGCATCATTATGGGTTATCAACTGGAAACGCCAAATTAAAGCAGCGCGTTTAAGAGTGCAAAAAAACCCTGTAAATACTGAAACGGCTTCAGAAGTTAAAGCATTTGATAAACAACTCGTTGTCAATAATCCTCTATCAATAAAAAAGATTCTGGAGAAAAATTATGACCCAATTTCACAAGACATTATTCAAAAACAAATAAGCATTATTCAATCTAATGAAAACGAATTCAAATCTACGCAACGACGCAAACTAAAAGATATTGAATCAGAATGGTTAAATAACGAAAAATCAAAGGGATTAAAAGAAAAAACAACAGATCAGATGAAAAGAGACGTTGGATTACTTTATGATGTATTTCCTACCGCAAATCTACTTACTCACAAAAATATTGAGGCATTCCTTACTTCATTAGGAATTAACGGTAAACGGTCTGCGTCATCAATTACACGAATTACTGATTCATGTCGAAATTTTTACCGGTATCTAAAAAAAGTTAAAGAAGTTCAAGCTGATTTAACTAATCCGTTTATCGTACCGGAAGATTTTCGAGTTAGCAGCAAACCAAATTCAAGGGCAAAATTTAAATCAGAGCCATGGCAACCATTCGATCCTGAAGATATTGTTTATCTATATGGTTGCGCAATTAATTTGAATGATACTCAACTTTCAAATTCAATATTGATAGCGTCATATACCGGAATGAGAATCGAAGAAATTAGCTCCCTGAAATGCGAAGATGTAAATCTCAATAAATTTGTTTTTAAAATTATTGCTTCAAAAACCGCAGCAGGAATACGGACAATACCCATTCATTCGAAAATAAAGTCACTAGTTAATAAATTGTTACTCATGTCGTCAGATGGTTATGTAATCTCCGGACTATCGATAAGTAAGTATGGTCACCGCTCAAGTGCACTTGGTAAACGGTTTGGACGACTTAAGTCTGCTGAAGGATATAACTCCCACCATGTATTTCACTCAATCAGAAAAACATTTGTCACATTACTTGAAAATGCTGGTGTTAGTGAAAATGTTACTGCCGACATTGTCGGTCATGAGAAGCCAAGAATAACGTATGGACTTTACAGTGGTGGGACAGCACTAAATCTTATGAGAGAATCAATTGAGAAAATAAGTTATGAATTTCCAGACTTAGATACTGCCATCCACTCTTGAGCCAGTCTAAAAACGACAAAATCAGGGTTCTAATCTCTTTCAGACAGTCAAGAGATATCAGCTATACGATTCAAAGTCAAAATCGATCTGAGACGTTCTGCGTGACGTTTCAAATAAGATAACAATAATCAGAGGAACAGAATGCCAAGCTGTCAAGCGCTCATCCGTTATACCTTCTATTCCACGACGAACTCTGAGACGAAGAAGTCTGCTTCTATTACCACGCAAGGTCAAGGGAAGTCAGACTCAAGTGTACTTAAGTACCTTCGTGACAAGTATCCAGACAAGAGACAGATTGAAGTAACTGAAGTGATTTGGAAGTAACTATTCAAACATAACGTTTACCGTTAATTAACACATAAATCAAACTTCGTTATTTAAACTTTACTCACCAGATACCCAGTACGATTCTTATCTAAAGACATCATTCCGTCGATAATCTGAGCCAATAAAGAAATTTCATCCAAAGTTAGTGACAGTGGGTCTTCTACGCCCTCTTCTTTATGAAAATCATTCAATGATCCCTTCTTGCGCCAATTGGTATGGTCTGAAAGAAGTTCATCGTAATTGACACTTCCATCAAAATTCAATTTGTATTTAAAGTAAGCTTTTTTAGCCATCCAATCATTACCACCTTTGGTAATGTAATCAGCAATATCGGTTAAATTCTGTTCCAATGATTTCTGACGACCTCGGAATTTATTAGACAATTTCTTGAGTTCAATCTGCCTAGGTGCCTGTGCCCATCGTTTATTGGTTTTAAGATTTGAATAAAATTGCTCAAATCGAAAAGCAGATTTGGTACTAACAACACCATGGAAATGGACCAATAAGTAACAAGGTAGATTTCTTTGAATTAACGGTAAACGTTTAAGTAATAATTCACAAACATCAAGTTTACGCATTTCAGTTGAACTAGTACTTGTACCTGTAGTAATGAGTTCTCTGTACCTCCTCATCAAGTCCATAGATACCACTTCTACCTCAATACAGCCTAGTAACCATACACCAGTGCTTGAAGAAGCTACAGATTGTAAAGACTCTTTCAACTCAATAATTGTCTTAATAGCAGTAGAAGGATCAGGTATTTCAATACAATCTAGTAATGTAAGAAATCGGAATCGTTCCTTAGCAACGTCTAACGAAATAGAGTTCTTAACTACCTTATCCCATTGCTTAAGATATCTACCAGACAGCAAAGCTGCATGTTGCTTATGTACGTCGTGAGTTAATAGAGTTGTCTCAGTCAGATGACGATGTCAAGTTACCACTAATGACTTTTCAAGTTTAGCAGCGGTATGCGCCCCTTTGTTAAATCGTTTCAACAGCTTTTCAGATTTCATCAAAGCAATTAATCTTTCAGACGATTTCTGATGTTTTTCTCGGAAGGAAGTTAGCTGATGGTTATTTACAGTCTCCTCAAATTCATCCTCAAGCACTTCAGCTTTTATAGCTGCTATCGTTTTTTCGGATGATTTCTGCTGGTTTTCTCGGAAGGATGCAAGTTGCTGATTGTTAACAGGCTCGTCATATTCGTCTTCAAATACTTCAGCTTTTATAGCTGCTATCGTTTTTTCAGATGATTTCTGAAATTCTTCTCTGAAAAATACGGAAGGCTTACTAACCGTATCGTCTTGAAATTCATCTTTTATTGCCTCAGATTTTATAGCTTGCATAGAACGATCAGAAGCCTCTTTCATTTTTTCTCTGAAAAATATTGAAGGCTCACTTACCTTACTATCTTGATACTCCTCCTCAAGTGCCTCGGATTTTATAGCTTGCATAGCACGATCAGACGCCTCCTTCATTTTTTCTTTAAATGATCGAAATTTACTCATAACAATAATCCAACTCAGTAATTTATTTACGGTAAACGTAAGGTATGGAATAAGCAAAATTTACATATTTTCTTTGAATAAATTGTCGCACATTGCATATATATGTAAATAGTATCCTTTTGATTCACAGGGATCGCACTATTATAAATAGTTATATTCCTCGATAAAGAGGTCATATTAAATACTGGAAATCTATGGACGAAAAAGCTAGAAATCTACTAGATCGAAATTTGCATATTAGGGTCACAAATCAATTTGAACAGCAATTATCTGAACTTGCTAGGCAAAATAATTTGAAGCCTTCAACATTTACCCGTTTGGTTCTCATGAAACATATTTTTGAATATAACCCACGAAACAGATTTTTCTAATGGCTACAGAATTAGAACTATTAGCCAAAGAATATTCAAAGAAAAAGGTGATGGTGTTGCGGGAAGATATTCAAAAGAATCTGAACCGGATAAATCAGGCAACTTTACCGTTTATGCGTAAGGTGTCAGCACAAGCTAAAAAGAATAAGTCGAATGAGATTGTTCTGATTGCAATTATTGTTGAGTAAATAAATTAAATCAATTAGAGGAAGGATGAATTATGGAAGTAATAAATGAGAAGAAGATACTTGGACAACTCAGTTACGATGTTTGTATTCATGAAGTATTTGAGAAACCAGACTTAACCCATGTCCCAGTTTTTCATTCTGGGTCAACTGACGTAAAAGCAATGATAAATAGTTGGTGTCATCAATTGCTCAAAAATGAAATGAAAAAATCAAAAAGGACTTATAAGATTGTTAAAGTACAACAATGGGTCGACGGTAAGCTCAGAGACGAGAAAAGTTGGAATCACATAAAAGTAAACGAAGAGTGTGGCATTGGCATTGCACCTATTGATGGCAACGAATCAAACGTTCAACTAAGCAATCTTCGTGAAGCACCAGTTTATCGATTTATTGAAGAGAACTTTATTTACTACAACGTAGAACTCCAAATAGTTGGTGGCAAGCACAAAAAAGTAAACCCAACCGACTTGGTTGCTTTATTGCTGGACAGGACAGTTGGTTTCCACAACACAGATCATTTAGGAAAAATACCCAATGAATCATTTTCGTGGATTGAGCATAACGAAAGAAAATTACCTGTCTCATACAAAATCATCAAGTGCGAAGAATGTGCAAGGATAGGAAAAGTTATGGATGATGAAAATGATGATAATTTTGAAGATGATCCTGAACAACCACAAGATCGATTGCTAACTGTTTAATTACCTGTACGGAAACCTAATACCGATTTAAGGCTTGAGTGATAACAAAACAATCATCTAAAGGAATAACAATGAAACAACTAACGTATACAGAACTCCTGTGATTTGGTAATAAGGCTGCTCTTGTTCTACAACTATCAAATACAGACACGGAAGCTAAACTTCAAGAAATACAAGAGTTTATGTTTTTCCTTCAAAACAATCTGGTGAATGCAACTGGACGATGTTCTCTAATGGTGTTCCACCATACGTAAGAAAAAGAATTAATCCGAATATTCGTTTACCGTTAATGATTTATATTTGTTAAACCAAAATAATGGAGTAGCCAATGACATTTGATCGGGAAAATTTCCTCCGAGAGATGGAGCTATTTAAGAAAATACCAGTGCTGGAGAATGAAGAATTTTTAAATCAAAAAATAATCGACGAGTCAAAGTCGGAACAACAAACTGATTCAGATGAGATATCTGATTCAGAATAATTCTATATACCTCATACGTTGAAATGAATACTAGTAAAGTAGCTAATTTCCCAAGGCTAAAATAAGAATACTTAAATTATTAATTCAACAACTTAAATTTCCGATAAAGAAACTTCAGAAATTATGATTTCATTTGAGAATTACCGATATTAGTAATGCGCAGATAAATGACTGACATCAAAACAAATCATGTATAAAACTGATGGCGAATAATATTCACATTTTCTTATAGGAAACATAACTATGAGCGATAATAAAACTCAGGGTGACCTGTATATCGGGAATGGAGTCGTTGCTCACGGCATAGCTTTCGTGCCTGGACGAGCTGTCGTAAATGGAAAATTTGATGGCGCAATTGATTCAAAGGAGTTAGAAATACAATCAAACGGGGTTGTTTCAGGAACAACCCAAGCTGCAGCAATTTCTGTTCTTGGTCGTCTCAATGATTCTGTCCATGCAACAAGTACACTTTTGATAGGAAGTACTGGTCAAGTAAATGGTGATATTAGCTACGGCGACTTAGAAGTTGCTAAGGGTGGTGAGATTTTCGGTGTAATGAAACAGTTTTAGTTCAGGCTGATGAGGAACTTTTGCTATGGCAAATGGACAATTAAAATTCATTTTCTTGAAAACGCCCCAAATTAGGCATCGTTTTAGTTCAGGCAAAAATCATCATGCTTACCCTGTTATACGTCATGAAATTTATCATGCAAAACTTGTGGGTGATAGTTATGAATTTTTTGGGCGCTATTATTCTGGCGTGGTAAGTGTAGATGATTTTCATACTGCCATTAGAGAAGGTTATGTTTCGTTGGTGCTTGAGTCTTAGGTAATGTAAGCATAAAAATCAACATGCGTATATATTTTCACCACATAAATAATTAAAATAAAACTTGTTTTGAAAAAACTTATGGAAAGTACTATTATTTTTTCAAATAAATTTAATGCCATCCTTGGAACAATCAAAAACGAAAAATGCACTCACAGCGATTCACTCGTATGAGCTTTCTCGTCTTGAACAGCGACCACTAGCAACAGTTATTGCAATCTCATCCGATTTAACAGCTGCTATACAGACTTTACGAATTTCAAAAGAGTATGCAGATGAAACTTTTCATCAAAATCAGGCTGCATATTATTCAAGTTTAAAAAGAACTACGCTTGAAAGTAAAAATCAAGTAGACCATCAAATTGGTTATGCCATTGCATCAATAATGCATTGCATTTACAAAGCATATGAAGTTGATGGTCTGCAAAATGAATTGATTACAACTACCCTTAATTGGGTACGGGATAGCATTACCAAAACTCAAACCTGAAAAGGCTCAAATTTACTAAATAGTTACTTGTTTTTATTTTATTTGCGCTTTATGTTTTAAAAAATGTTCCATTGGACGTGAGATTTATTAGGTAGTTAAAGCCGAAACAATTTTCTATGTAAATTATTTAAAATTTGACACAATTAAATGCTGCCAATAATTTAACCTTCAAAAAGGACAAGGGAGGAGACATAACTAGAAATTTACTCCCTATTGCAGCGGTAAAAAATATTATCCAAAAAAATAGGTAGCGAATTTCTGGTGCCTCATATAAGGGTAATGTCACACCTAGTGTGCAGATTGCACAAATCAGAAAGTAGCGTATTTTTTCCATTGCTCCTAGTAGACTACTCCAGTGAATTTTGTGACTTTCTGAACCTATTGGCTAAGTGTAAAGTATCTTAATTGCTGATTGCGTGATTTTAAAAATATTATGACTATCAAAACCGACGAATACCTGAATTCTGACGAACTTCGGTTGCTCACTAATCGTGGCACTAGTTTTCTTCAACTCATCGAACTTGAGAAACTGAAGATCAAATTCGATATAGATCAGTACGGTTGTCCATTGGTGCGCTACCAAGACGTTAAGCACCTCTTTCTGCTACAAGGCAAACTCCTCCCTAGAGGTCTTCCTAGTACCAACGAGCAGTAACTCATCTTATGATCCCTATTGAGCATTACCTGCCTGTTATTTCCAACTCCTTATCGATGCTGAACAAGACAATAATTTAGCGCACTAAATAAGTTAACAATTTAGGTATAACTTTGATTTCTCTTTGTATTACCGACTAGAGCAGATTTATGTTTCATCATAATCTACCAGACGTACCAGATAATCGAAGTATATTGCTTCATATCTAGAGCACAGTGACATACAGTATGCCGATGCGAAAATGGGAAGTTCACGCTGAGAAATGTTGAAAATATTATTATTCAGTAAGTTCAGAAAGTGTCGAACTAACTGAACTGTTGGAGCAAGTATTAATGCGGGTTTTAAATTGGTGAAGTGAGCCTATTTTGAGAGTTCAAAAAAGTATAAATTAATGAATAAATTCACTCTTTCAGTCAAACTGAAAAGTCCCCCGATAACAGGTGGCGGGTATTAGACCCAAATACTGCTGCGGCAGCTAAACCTGAAGCATGGTCACGACAGGTATAGCGGAAATGGTTTGTCACTTCTACCCTACCCATCAAATTTGAAGCTCCCTGCTCACACGGCGCGGCAGGTTCACTGTGAATGACCCTAGCGATTCTTTTGTGGTGATGCTCTGGTGTCGGTTGAACCGACATCTGATTAACTGTCCCGAAACTAGACACTCAATAATTCATTTCCATTTGTATTGCTTTAACTATTTGTTTTTTAATGCTAATGCTTCAAACATTTGACCGATTTGTTTTGTCAGCATTTCTATCAATTTAGTT
>Ga0214919_10006044_pt1 | contig 16814 bp, 13 predicted proteins | sample LL1503_MetaG_FD_177994 | JGI IMG/M metagenome (GOLD analysis project Ga0214919, IMG submission 177994) | Freshwater microbial communities from Lake Lanier, Atlanta, Georgia, United States - LL-1503 | ecosystem: Environmental > Aquatic > Freshwater > Lake | place: USA: Georgia | collected... | reverse complement strand
AGCAATGCCCAAGGCTGAGGACTACCCAACAGACATCGCGGACAAGCACAAAATCATGGGCCAGACGGTTAGTAGTTACTTGAGAAAGGGAAAAGGGCTTGTTGATAACGCATGCAACGGCGTTTTTCCAAAATACAGAAGCTCATCAGGTGAGCCCTCCGGCTGGTAAACTAGGGTTAATCCCGTAGTTCTAGTATCGCTTTGATGGACGCATTAATCCGAAATCTTTGGCATAAATCGCCGACTTTCGACCGGTCAGGTCTACTAAAGGCGATTTTTTCCAGTTTCGGATCAAGCAACATGGAGCGCGAGGCCTCTCTACAGCGTCTGGTTCACTATAGAGATAACTGGTACTTGGATGCCTGGTGCCACCTACGCGATGACGTGCGCAGCTTCAGCATCGATGCTATTCAGAGGGTCAGCATATTGGACATCGCTGCGAAGGAAGTGTCGGCTAAGACCATCGACCAGTCCGTGGGCGAGGGCTATGGCATTTTTGCGGTAGCCTCAAGGGTTGGGCCAAGATGCGATTCACTCCAGAGCGTGCTAGGTGGGTTGCGGCCGAACGCTGGCACTCCAAGCAGCGCAGCGAAACCTTGGCGGTTGGCAGCTATGTGCTGGAAATCCCCTATTCGGATGAGCGGGAATTAGTGGGAGACTTGCTCAGATTTGGTGCGGATGTGGAGGTGCTTGAGCCCGGGGAATTGCGGGTGAAGGGCTATAGGGCTTTGCTTCAAGCAGTGGGAAAGTATGTGTAATTTGAACTGTTTTCTGGATTTCTCAGGCGCAACTGACCAAATCTCCTCGATGCAACACATTAAGGGTAAACGCCAAGGCAGCGCCTTTAGGTTATTGTCATCGGTAAAAATCAAGAAAGTAAGATGAAACCACGTTTCCTCGAGTCAATCGACCATTTCACTCGATATCATCACACTTTTAATTTTAAAACTACGGAAGACAAGTTATGAGGTGTAAGTTTGCCTAAGCAATTGCAAGGAGTGTCAGTACGACCGCCTATTACAGGGCGTGCTGAAGTGACGCCACGCTTGATACTTCCAGCAAGGGGCGATTCATTTTTCGCAGTCTGTAGTGCAAACTCTCTAGAGGTAGCCAAATTTTTGACCTCACCTGTAATTGAATTCAGTAGGAAAGTTAAGTCTTCTCAAGAGATAAGAGACGGTTGGGATCGCATAATTAAAGAAATTGATTTTTCAGATATTTGCGCTGGAGCAAAACCTTTAATAGTTAGCGCTCGGAACAATTGGAATATACATGACGGTGCTATTCATATTATAGAAAAAGCTTACATTATTGACGGCTCACAATATTTAGAATTTTTGCTGCGCAATGGAAAATCTGAAAATATACCGCTTATTGTTATTTTTAATAAATCTGAAAACGAAGAATTGGAAATTAGACAAGCAATAAGCGGCGTCGCTACATTTAGTATGCACGATATAAAAAACAAAGTTGGAACTGATGCGCCTCGACTTACCATTGATGAGTTTTGGAAAGATATTAATATTGTCTCTGATCCATTTGTTATCAAGACTGGCATGGGGTACACCGCAGCGATTAATGTAATAGAACTGAAGTCAAATACGATCCACCACATCATTGTAGGTGCGAAGTCGTTAGGCAGCGAGCTAGAATCGATTCGTAGTAAATTTGGCTCACTGGTCGGTGTCAGCATAAGAATACGCAAGCAATCAGTGGACCAGAGGTCGCCATACGAACTGACATTAAAATGAGATACGGCTGGTCTTTAGAGCCTAATGATTGGATTTCGCTGCAGAAGTTATTGGCAGAGTCTAAATGGGCTAGGGTGTATCTTGAAAAAGAATACAAAGATAGTATTCCCAGTAAATCGGGTGTATATATTATTTGCGGAAGAACAGAGGCTATCGGAAATTTTGGCGAGGCAATAAATAATTTAAATAACGCAGTGTATGTAGGACAATCAGTCAATTTAAAAAATAGGTTCCAGGAACATGTGACAGGTTATGGGAGCGTTGTAAAAGCTAAGCTTACATTTAGAAGACTTGAATACTGGTGGGCCGAAGTTAATCGTGAGAAATTGAGTGCATATGAGCAGGCATTAGTTAATGCGCTCGGGCCGAGTGCTAATGTAGTAAACGTAATTAAAGCTAAAGTCGGTGAGCCGATTCGAATTTAAGGGGTAAAAAATGATTGTTTTTCCAGCCATTAAGGCCAAAATGGGATCATGGGATTATTTCATGGTCAAAATGTCAATGCGAGAACTTTCGGAAAATGTAAAGTTCGCAACTGACGTGTATGATGATCACACTCTTAGCGAGGCAATTCAACGAGTTTTGAATGAATCACGCTCTAAATCTAGCATTGCTTCGTATCTTATAAAACAGCGGGATAGATTTTTCTCATCGATCGTTGTTGCAGCGCTAGATGGCAATCCAAATTGGTATCCTGTGACGATGGAGGAGGATCCTAGATTCGCCTTGTTCAAGGGAGACAAACGGCTCAGCGATTCTTTTGGTGTTTTGTCATTTGACGGTACACAAAATTACTACGCACTGGATGGTCAGCACAGACTAAAGGCAATTAAATCGCTGGTTGACCCCTCTAGTGAGATGGCGACTCAGGCGCCGCCCGACTTCAAAAATGAAGAGGTAAGCGTAATTGTCGTAGTCCCGCGTGCAAGTGAAGATATGACCGAATTTATGCGACGTTATCGTCGATTATTTGGTAATTTAAATAGATATGCAAAACCGATGGATAATGTTACAAATATCATTATGGACGAGGATGACTCTTTTGCCATTATTACTCGCGACTTGATAGGAGAGCATGATTTCTTTAGGTGGACTGGCCGGCACAAAGAATCTGCACGTATTAAAACGGAGGGTGGCAAGAATATTCGGAAAACAGACTCATTTTTTACAAGTCTGGAGACCCTTTACAACATGAATATTGAATTGCTAACTACTGTAAAAAGAAGAGGCAGCGGGTGGGATTCAGACGGTGTTCACAAAGATGATTTCCGTCGATTTAGGCCAAACGAGGATGTAATTGAAAATCTCTACGAGGAATTAAAAAACTATTGGGATGGATTGCTTAGTATTTTGCCTGTCTTAAACAGTAAACCCGTCGATATGAGGGATCACAATGCAACAGATGAGTCGGGTACCCAAGATTGTATTTTCTTTTGGCCAGTTGGCCAAGAATTACTTGTGCAGGTCGCAAGAAAACTCCTAGATAGGCAGCCAGATCCTGATGCACCAACGCCAGAAAGCATCAGGAAAGCGCTGAAGCCCTTGACTCATATCAATCATAATTTTAAGGACTTACCATGGCGACACCTAGTCCTAATTCCGGATGACCAAAATTGGACAACATGGAAAATAAGAAATGAGGATCGCGTCAAAGCTATAAATCTCGCGTTGAGAATTATATTATGGCAAATTGGCTTAGATCAGTTATCGGAGCAGGAAATCGCTGAGCTCAAGGGTGAGTGGACTTTGAAGCTAATGCCAGCTCTTACGGAAGACCAGATTGATTCACTTTGGGATAAAGTTGAAGATGGTGTATACCGCTGAAAATGATTTTAAATGAATATATTCAATTAAGCGTGAGTGTTTTTGAGGCGACCTGTAGAATTGAGCTTAAACTCAGCACACAGATTGTGTCAAAGAGTTTGAGGGAAAAAAAGCTAGTTGAGAATTTTCTAAAGGGCGATGCGATTCTTCGGCGAAAACTGGGAAAAGGAGAGATCCTATTTAAAGAATTTAATATTCACGAGGATTCGGACGATAAGATTGTTGAACTTATTCGTCCTTACGTTTTGCCTATTAAGGTAGTCGATTCTCTCTATCCTTATCAGAGGCAAGGAGTTGCATGGTTACTCAATCATAGAAGGGGAATCCTTGCAGACGACATGGGTCTTGGCAAAACGTATCAAGCGATTTCTGCGGCAAGGCGACTGATGCGTTCGGGGCGTGTTGACTGGGCCTTGGTAGTAGTTCCTAATTCTCTATCGAATAATTGGCTTGAAGAGTTTAATAAGTGGGCTCCTGAGTTGCGAGTAATTAGGGTTACGCGGTCGGATCTCACTCAAGGGGGAGGTTGGTTAAAAATAATTGGCGCTAGTCATGTGGTCATCACTACCTATGAGTCACTCAGAAGTTATGTAGATACGATAAAAGAGTACCCTCCGGATTTGATTATTGCGGATGAGGCCCACCGGCTGAGAAAAAGAGATTCCTTAACATTTCAAACTTTTAGGCTGATTCAGTCCAAATACCTATGGGCTTTGACCGGAACGCCGCTTGAAAGATCAGTCGATGATCTATTGGTATTGATGTCTTTGATAGAGCCAAGACAATTTGCTATGAACGATTTAGCAATACATCGCTCTTCATTGCAAGCAAGGGCACGGCCGTATTTTCTGAGAAGAATGAAATCTGACGTGCTATCTCAGTTACCCCCTGTAATTGAGCGGATCGAGATTCTGGACCTCTCAGATGAACAGCGAAAAGTTTACGACATTACGTCTCGTTCTGGTGCATTTTCTAACCATTTGGCGCAATTTAATAAGTTAAGAGAAATTTGTGACTACGACCAAGTTTCGGGTGAGAGTTCAAAAATTGAAAGAATCATCGAGTTGATATGGGAAATATCTTTGGCGCGTGAAAAAGTAGTGGTGTTCTCTTACACTTTGAAGCCTTTACTCATATTGGGAGAAAAATTAAATAAACTCGATATTCGTTTCCATTCGTTGATCGGTGATAAATCTTTAGAGGATCGAAAGGTACTACTTGACGACTTTAAGCGAAGTACCGATATTGTGGTTTTGCTTGCGTCATCAAAAGTTGCGTCAGAGGGATTAACGCTAACTGAAGCGAACAATGTAATTTTTGTAAACAAGTGGTGGAACCCTTCATCCAATTTGCAGGCTAGAGATCGTGTCGTTCGGATAGGCCAAAAAAAACTAGTGCAAGTTATTAGTTTCATGGCCAAGCGGACATTAGAGGAATCTCTTGAGCGAATCCTATTAGATAAACAAAAAACTTACGATCAAGTCATTTCAGCCCTTGTAACCAATGGTCTTAGAAGTATAGTTTAATTGGTTTTAAATTTTCTGGCTGCTTGGCCGATAAAATATACCACTCAGTTCTATTGAAAAATCATTGAATTAGTGGTCATGTTATTTATGACAAACTAGGCAAGCTCCTCCGCCCTCGTCTTCCAGGAACATTTCGTCGATGTCTAAATTTTCGGAACTAAAAACTCGCAGCGGATTAATCTTTCGATTTGCTAGTTCTCTGTTTTTTCTGACCTCGTAGTCAGCTTTAATTTGTTGAACCCGCTCAGGTTTTTCTAGCTCAGTTAGAGGTTCGTGCTGGGACCATGTAAAACGCGTGCCCGTCTCAAGTGCCGTTTTCTCCATGTTTTTGGCATTTTCGAATGCTTCTGGGTGGCGTTCTTTTAACCGAACCCACTCGATTTTTTGTTGAAAAAAGCAAAAGGTGCATCCGCTTCTTGAACGCCATTCGTAGTACTTTGGAAGGCCCAGACCAGAAGCTTCGAGAATGTCAAGAACGCCCTCTTTGTCAATGTTTTTTTCTCTAAACGGAAGTTTCACTGTCAAATTTTTATGATGTGACTGCATCCCATCGCGGTGCTCTTCATCTGCGCGAATTGCGACATATGAAATGACCTGATCACCTTTATTTAGCCATTGATTTACCCATGCTTTGAAGGGTTGAAGTTTTAGCTTAATAGTGCACCACCGTGTTTGTGGTGAGGGTAGGAAGTTATGGTGCTGTTTAAGCCAGAACTTGAAATCTCGATCCGGACTAAGATAGTTAATTTTTATTCCAAGTTTACCTTCTAGGCTTCCCAGAAATTCGTAAACCTCTGGCAGTTCCTCGCCAGTATCAGTGAAGAAGTATTTAATGTCTAATTCTGGAAAATTTTCTCGCATATAGATCGCTAGTGCGGCGCTGTCTTTGCCGCCGGAGATACCTAAGACGTGGTGCGTAATCATTACAAATCCTTGCTATCTTTAGAAAATTTAATTCCTAGGTCAACGAGCGTTGCGAATACAAGCCGAGACTCCATACCCTTCAAAATAGGCATGAATCGGTTTATCGCCTCGTCAATGGTGGCCTGATCATTCTTTGAGACTTCTACCGTTTGAGATAAATCATTACCCTGTCCTGATGAGAGAACCAGGTTAAACACCTTGCGAGAAGAATTTCGTCCCCTTAGCCCAGCGACTGCCTCTGCTTTACGAAACTCCATGGAGAGGTGTCCGAGCTGAATGATTGCGGCATCAAGATCGCGGTCAACCCACCCCTGCGAAGGTTTACTGATTGCATTACTTATTAATGATTCGATTTTTTCAATGCTTCCGTCGAACTCTTCAATTCGAGTTGCGAAGGACTCAAGCTGAAAGTTGCCGGTTATTCCCTTCACCGAAAGTGCGCGACTTCTGAGGTCATCGTAGCTATCAGATTCATGCTGCAATGACCGTAAAACCATGCCTTTAACGTCAGCGAGTTTTTTTGGGTATGCGCTGCGCAGCTCGGTAACGGTAAGCTTTAGGTTGTGTACCAAGTCAGCTTCTGAGTGCGAGCCAAGAATCGTAGGTAGGTCTGCAAACAGTACCTTGTTTGGATCACTGGCCTTAAGCAGCATGCCTCTAACGTTCTGGGCCGATTGGGACACGCTAGTTGTCCGCTTGGTCCAGTTCGGCAGCGCAAATGCAATGGTTACTAAGCCGCGCGCAGTATCGAGTGGAGTAAATTTGCTGTAGTCAGTGTTGCCGTCGCCAGGGGTAAGGATATTTTCTGCAATCGCTCTTGCTAAGCTGCTGCGGTTTTCACTGGCGCTGACAAACTTGAATTCAACTACTCTTGGATCATTTAGGAACTCATCAATGATGACTTCAGTCACATCAGGTGTGAAGATTCCATTGAAATACACAGCAATTTGAGACTTGTTGGCTAAGAAATATGCCAACAAAATGATGGGAGTCACCCCTTTTTTCAGTCCAAAGGGTGCAGTCTGCCAGATTGAGTAGACCTCTGTGAGTCGGATCTTGTCGGTCGAATTTTTGAACAGGTCTTCCGTAGTAGCCCACAACCGCTGATACGAGCCCCCTTTGCCATTGTCGTCTTTGGGCTTGCCAAAAGCCCAGCCAAGAGGGCCTCGCCTCATGTGAAGCCCGGAGTCGTGTAACACGGTGTAGTACAAGCCAGCATCTGCGGGGTAGCCTTCATAGCCAAGCTTGGACAGGCTGGCATCCTTAAGCATCTTGTACATCAGTTGCCTGCGTGCTTTGACGATGTTGCTTGATAGTTCATCGCGATTGATCAATTCACTGTTGATCAGAGGCGTTTGATCAAATATTTCTTCAGCGATATCTGAGGCCATTTCTGTGATGGTGACCTTCTTTTCCTTGTTCACGCAGATGCCACGCAAATACCATGAAGCGGTTCTGAATGCTTCACTAAGTTCTTCTTGCAAGCTCGCTTTTAGGCTACCAAGTCTGGAGGAAAGTTCTTTTCGTGCAACCGAATCACCTTCTAGTTCGGTTCTACTCGTTAAAACATGTTCGGCCGCTGCCAGCTCTTGCGACAAGTCCGTGATGCGGAGTGCATTTTTAGATACACCGACAATGACCGGCAAGCCTTGGTGGGCGGCTGAAGCCTCCTGAACACTGGATAAGAATTGCTTAGCGGTAACGGGGGCGTCTGGGACACACAGTATGAACGTCCCGACGCTGCCAGGGGCTGCCTGATAGTCAGCCAAGAGCGTTGTGAGCTCACTCAAAGGCGTGATCGCTTTGCCGAACCAACGCATCGTCCCGCTTTTGTAATATAGACGTTTGGCTATGACCGGGTTCAGATCGCTGAGTTCGGTAATCCCTTTAATGTTGAAAGATGAACGCTCGTTTCTAGCTGCAGAAATCGCGCTTTCAATATCAAAGTCGCTACCTGCGAAAACGCCATAAGCGTTGAGGTGCCGCCTCTCGATAAGGATTTTCCAGCTGCTGAGGTCTTCAAGCACCTTAGAAGTACGTGCGGAATTGTCTTGATTAAGGCACGATGCGATGGTTGTTTCGTCCGCTGCTAACGCCGCTCCGGTACGGAACATCTCAATCAGCGCCACCGTTTTGGTGACCTCTACATGCAGTGGTGTTCCTTTGGCTTCTGCACGTTCCACTGCATCAACTGCCAGTGCCCAGCGATGCCCGTCAGGAGATGCCAATATCGCAGGTTCTGAGTTCGCACGCAGGTAATCCCAATAGTGAGATGGGCGGTACATCGCATCCCACGAGACTGCTTGCATTTGCAAGTGCTCTGCGAAGCCCAGTGGCTCTCTTGAGGTCAGAAAGCCAAAGATACTTCGTTCGTTCTGACCAAATTTTCTTCTAGAGATGGGACCCAACAATGCCGTGATTGCGGGGTGAAGAGGCCAACAGGCAAAAAGGCTCTGCGCCAGATTTTGAGGGGAGGCGGGGCGGCGCTTCTTGATGTTCTCAGCGATTACTGCGCAGATTTCTTCCACTGGAGCGGTTTCAATACTTGCTGTACTGGCGATTGACTTACCAATGAGCTCGATTACTTCGTCGGTTGCGGCAACCAGCGGTATGTCGATATAGCGGCCTTGAATTTTTGCCCAGTCATCCCGCGTTTGCCGCCCCAGGGCTGTTGCATAGGCCTCAAACGGTTGGTGGAGAATGCCGACGACCACGAAGTTCCCTTTTGCCCGGCTTGCGGCCTCTGCAAGCTGCTGGAAAAAATAAATATCCTCACCACCTTCTAGTGCTGAGTTTTCGAGGAACTTGCCTAGTTCGTCGATGATTAGTAGCAGACCTTGCTCATTGCTCTCAGTGATTTTCAGCAGTTCGGCAATGACGTCAGTATTTTTCCTCTTTGAAAGACGCACTCCGGCACGTCTTTCAATGGTTGCGATCAGTTGCTCACGGATGTTGACCCGCTTACCCACTACAGGCAGCACGGTCCAACCGTCACCTTTTGCATCAAATGCCGAATAGATCGGTGAATCGGTCGGGAGGGAAAGTATATTTTTTGCCTTGTCGCGCAATGCCTGGTTCGGTCCGACCAGCGAGCAAAGCATAAGTGCCAGTGACGATTTCCCTCCGCCGTAGGGACCTGTCCAAGTGAATGCTCGTTGTTTAGTCTGCAAAATCTGCTGCGACATGCTCTCAAGCAAGGTTCTAGCAGTTCCCTGGCATACGTAGCCAGACAACGCATCTTCGCGGCCAAAGTCATCATCAATTTGTATGGAGCGCAGGAATTGTCGAGAAATGTCGACGACGGTATTTAGTGTTACTACTTGCATGTCTCAGTGTTCTTTGTCTTTGTCAGTTGTCGCTGTAGGCTGCAGTCAGAAGCTTCTTCTTCAACGATTCAATATTTTTTGGCGAATTATTTTTTAGCGTGACTTGCCTCAGCCCAGCCTGTTCCGTCCATTGAATGTGTCCGTTGCTCAGAGCTTCAAGAGCGATCAGACGTTCTGCTATCCCGTTTTCGTCAATCTTGAAAACACGCCCAGGTGAACCGTAACCGTGAGCAACTCTGTCAAAGGCCATGACCGAACCTGAGGATTCCAGTCGCCCCCAGTAATCAAGTAGGGAATAACCAAATATTCCGTCGTGCAGCGACCGCTTGATACCACGACGAAACTCGAATGAATCTTTCGAGTTGTGCATCACAAGTCCGATTTCGCCGAGCAACGGCTCGCTAAGTTCCTCAGGGGAGTCGCTATTTACACGCGGCGCATAGCTGCGAATACAGCATTCGACGTCCCTCTTTAATGTCGACTGTGAGAGCTTTACTTTATGTTCTAAAAGTACGCCCGTGATCGCTGAGCCGAGTGACTCCCGATCAAACACCGGTTGCATCACATGATTAAAAAGGTAGTACCACGTCGTAGTCTTTTCAGGCGTGCCTGCTAAAAACCAATGCATTAACCACACGGTTGAAGTGTTCTCACAGAACGGGTCAAGACCGTTGTATTCGTCGAAAAGTGTTTTCGCGATCTCGGTCACCTTATAGGCTTCACCATGCTCTTCAAGGACGTTACAGGCAACTGCCCAAAAACGTATCGAACTGACCATGTTTTTGCCGACACCGAACTTAACAACTGCCTCTTCGTCGGAGAAGATTGACTTCGGTGCATCCCCGAAAAGGGAACTTCTGTACACTGCGTCGTAAGCTTTTTTAAGCCAAAGTTGACGCAGGGGGAAGGTCTCGTGACCCGAAAATTGTGGCTTTTTACCGAGAATCAGTTCGTTCATGGCTTGATGATAGCTTCCCGAACTGGAGCAAGTCGCCAGTTCGAAGGAAAAATTTTAACACTGATTTTATATCCAGTGTTTTAATTCCTAAACTGTACTCAACGCCGGCCCGAGGACGCCTGAGAGGTGCGGTCAGCAGGGCGGGAAAGCCCCTTCGACAGCTTGACAAGTCAGTTCGACGATGCAGTTCAGTCAGGATTGAGCAAAAGAAAGTTTTCAACAGTGAGCGTTTTAGGTATTCTTTGGGCGCTTTGCTTTGCAGGTAGCATGAGGGTGATTTGTCGATTCGCATTCTCTGCAAGGCTGACGTGAAGCGGCTTGTCCTCACCGTAGAAGTAGATCCGGTCAAAAAGACAGTTCTCAACAATCCATTGAGCAACTTCCAGCATGTTTTCATCTTCGACGAAAAAGTCAACAGCGGCGCCTAGGCGGTCACAGATCGGTTTTCCAAGTCGATTGCACTCATGGCCCGCATGCTGATCTAACTTTGGTGCAATTCGTTCATCGATGTGCTTTGCTAGGTCGCTTGAGCAAAAACCATAGGTGAGACGGATGCCCCCAAAATAGTCGATGACCGGATCTAACACGCATACAGCCAAGCGATGTATCGCGTTGTAGGTCAGCGGATTGAGTGGGATATTTCGAAGACCGATGCGCTTTTGCGTCTCGCCGCATTCGATGAAATCTCTGAAGACAAAATTTGCGCCACACGGCGCATCTAGGTCGGGTATCGTCTGAGAGCCACAAATATCAAACCCTCGAATATCTAGGCGCTTGGACTCGAGTCTTTTTTGAAGTTCTTGCGCCGATGGTCCAAAATCTCCATCCCCCAAAATATCTAGCGCCTCGAGTGATTCGTCGAACTGGAGCTGCTCAGGATAGCCGGCCATCTCGTCGTGCATGTATCTGCTTTTCCGATACAAAATGGTAAACGGGTATTCCTCTGATCCATATTCAAAAACATCAATTTCCTGTTTTCTGATGTTCAGTTTGATACGCTTAACCAGCAAAGGTAAGGACGAGTCAGTAAAGTCTTTAAATTCAAGCAAGGTCAACTTGCCTGAGCTTATGTGAATCTTTATCAGTTGCACTGCACCCGTTTCCTCCCACAAGATTAAGCCGCAGTTAACGTAGGCCCGCAATATAACGGGGAGTCTCTCGAGCATCTCAATGTGAAACTGCAGTGACTGATTAGTGTCGCGCCAACCGAGGCCTTGCGCCGAGGCTTCATCACAAGCGGTAAGCAACTCGGCTGGGTTCGCCGCTCGCATCAACAGATGCAAGGCCGCTGCCTGTGCCGCTTTGTAATCGTTGAAAAAATACTTGATATCGCGTTGAATCCTTGACTCTAGCTTTTTGTAGGCCGGCCGCTTTTCGAATTGCATGGTTGCCAGGTACAGAAGAAGTTCATCGGCTCGTTCCTTGGTCGCTATCTCGAGCAGTGATTGGTCAAAATGGGTTCGAACCAAGCGGATCGCTCGTGAATAGGAGCGAGTTAGTTCAAGCAGTTCGTCGATAAATTCGACCTCCCCAGGCTCTGGAAGTCGACCTAAGTCAAGACTAAGCTTCCACAGCTTCTCCAAAACAACCTTAGCCTCAAGGAATTGGCGCTCAAGCTGACTAGCCTTTGGCGCACGGACCCTTGGCGGTCGGTCGGCCTTTGTTCTCAGGATACGTGTCGCTAAAAGTCGCTCGGTGAAGTCATTGCGACGGAACCTGCGCGCATTGAATTGCTGCTCTAGGTCTTTGTCGGCAAAGATGAGTGCGATGCCTGGCCCCACCATGAACACTTGCTGTCCGAGCGCATGCTCCAGATAATCCTTGAATTCGCTTTGTGTGAAATATTTCTGGAAGGTTTTACGGGAAGTTATGTAGCCATCGCGGTAAGGTTTACCTGGTATCTCTGGCCCGTAAAGCATGACCGAAACGGCAAGAACCTTTGCGGCGATGGCAAAGGACCTATGAATAGCTTCTGCTCTTTCCGCCGGGTCCTCAATCACGTTGACTACAAAGCCGAGATTGACGACATCAGCAATATGAATTTCGTTGGAAGGGGCGTAGTGCGGATCCCATCCCTTTGCTTTGATTCCCGACTCTTGGAGGGCTTGAATGTCAGTACCTTTACCGCATCCGTAATCGAAGAAAGACTGCTCCGCACCGAGTAGGCCGGTCTTGATCAGGTACTGGACGGGTGCAGAAAGGGACGTTCTGCTGATTGCGGTCAGGTGGCGTTGTACCGGTGAACCAGAACTGTGTGGGCCATCAAGTCCGGTTTCACTGTCGTTGCCTATCGGAAAAAAAGCGCTGCCAAATAACTTGTACCCCAAACCGGCAATAAGTTGCTCCCAATTCCTTTTGAAGCCTATTATTTTTGTGTTTTCGAATAGCCCAAGAGCTTCAGCCTCCGCGGTGGTCTTGCACCACTCATCCCGATGCGGATAAGTGTTAGAAACAAGTAGTTCTTTACGATGCAAAATCGGCGGATTGAGGGATGCTCTGTATGTCCGAAAAATTGGGGTTGTTGAATTAGGCTCTATGAGCCAGCTATCTCCCAGGGTAGGAAACGGATCTACATCGAAGTCGATATATTCAAGTAAAGAAATTCGCCCTGTTTTGATATTCAGTTTGATGACATTGATTTTCTCTTGACAATCGACTTTCAGGAGATCTAAAGCGTACCGTATAAGCGATCTATGGGCTGCATGTTCAATGGCATCAGCGGCAGATACGTGGATGTAGAGATCGTTAAAAACTTTTTTACCGATATTATTCATCTATATCAAGTGTTGTTCAGCGCTACGGATTCTGAGTAATATATTTATCTTTTCTAGTGCTGAATGTGCTTCAGCGTCCTCAGCGTTTATTCTTATGGCTTTCTTGCAAAAGTAAGCGGCATACTCCAGATTTTGGGTTGTGGATTCCGGTTGAAAATAGCAAGATATTAAATTGAATATGGAGTTATAGTGACCTAGATTGGCGGCCATATGAAAATATGGAATTCCGACATTCGTTTGGTCTCTATTTGTATAAATAACGCCGCAATAATATGCGGCCTCTCCAATGAATTCCGATAGAGATGAAAAATATTCTAAAGCCTGATCCTCGTCCTTGTCAAAAAATACACCATGTAGGTTCAAGAGTCCCAACTGAAACGTTGCCGGATGGTATCCCAATATATGCGCCTGTTGATACAGCAAATATGAAGTCTTTTGATCTTTTGGTATGCTTATTATGTGTTCTGGATTGCTGCTCACAAATGTTCCGCCAGATTCATACACCTGCCCGAGAAAATGGATTTCTGAGCTCATGCCTAGTTTTGCGCCCGTAATGCTATTTTGAATATCGAAATTTTGAACCGTCGGATAATCGCTGAAGATGCTTGCTGGATCACCAACTATTATTCCAATGTTAATCTCGCCAATTTCGTGTGTAATGAAATTTGCTGACAAAGTTAATGGCCTTTAAAGTTGTTTTTAAACTGTCTTAATTTCAATTCTATCGTTGTAATTACAGAATATTATTAGGGGAGCTCAAATAGAGGGGTTTCTTTAAAGGCGGAGGAAAAATACTAGATCTCCGATTATTGCTGCGCCTCGTTATGGTTCGTAGCGAAAATCCTCTAAATCTACTAGCAATTGTTCAAGTTCTTCCTGACTCAATTTTTCCCAAACCGTAACAGACCATCTACTGTTCAGTAAGAGTGCATTTAGTTTCTGCTCTTTTTCATGTGGAGGATTGCCGCTCCATTCATCTGGCGGCCAACGACCGCCAGAGTAGGTCAGAAGCATTCCTGGTTCTGCGTGAATTATGCCGTCAGGAACAATGGCGGCAAATTCATAACCCATGTCTTCAGAAAACGAAACGCTTGTAATGGCAGGCGCAGCATCTTTCAGTTTAGAAACTATTTGACTTCGCTTCATGATTTGCGGCCTTTGAGTTAATTTTTGAAAATATGCTCAAGTATCACTGAAGTTGACGCCGACACGACCCACTCCAAATGCATCCGCGCCCGCGTCAGCCCCACGAACAGCAGCCGCCGGTTCAGCGCATCCAACTCCGCAAAATTACACTCCGTAAGCACTACCGCGGCAGCGGCCTGGCCCTTAAAGCGGCGCACAGATTCCACTAATAAATCGCCTTCGGTCCAAACTGCTGCGCCCCCCCCGTCAAACGCGCCGGTAAACCGGCGCAGCGTCCATTTGCCTAGTGTGTCGAGCCCCAGCAACTGCGAGCGTTCGCGCCCCCGCACGCTGATGACGGCAATGTCCTCCAGCGCAAACCCGCGCGCCAGGCAGCGCTCCACCGCCTGGATGGTGCAGGGTTTGATGGCGTCAGCGCTGTCAAACACGATGGGGTCGGGCAGCTCTCCAGCGTGGGGGCCCAGTGCTTCAATTTCCGTGCTTGTTAGTTGCAGGGCGTTGATCAGCTTTACTAGCGAGCGGGGTGAGCGAAAGTTCTCGTGCGAGGTGATGGTGGTGGCCTCGGGCAGTTCAAATCCTTCGCGGTCTTTGTAGAGCTGCTGCTCGGGGTCTTCCAGCAGGAAAATCCGCCCGTTCTCCCGTACGCGCCCCATCAGGGTTTGCACCCAGTCGGCCTGCAAGTCTTGTACTTCGTCCAGCACCAGCAGGTCCAAGTCGGGCTCGCGACCTTCTAGCAGGACGATGCATTGACTGGCAATTGTGTCAAAAGCGCCTACGGCCGTAAAGTCCACCGGCTGCCCGGCGTTGCGTAGCACCCGCACTGCGTATTCATGAAAAGTTTCTGTGGGCGTGCGTAACGGCGCAACGCGTGACATGTGGTCGGCCAGTGCCCGGTTAAAGCAAATGTAGGCTACTTTGAGTCCCGCAGTGTCGGCGTCTTTGAGCAGCCGCAGTGCCAGCTGCGTTTTGCCCGAGCCTGCCGTACCTACCACCCGCACCAGGCCCGAGGGCACGTGCATGCGCGGCACCCAGGTCGCAAGCCCTGAGGACAGGCGCGTGACGTCTTGCTTCAGCCGCCCAGCGAGTGCCGATACATCGGGCACTACCTGAAACCGGTTTTCAAAAAAGGCGAGTACCCGCGCCTGCGTGTCGGCGTGCTGCATACCTGGCCCCAGCGTCTGGGCAATGCGGGTGCTGATGTGGTCCATATCGGCGCTATCCACAATGCGCTCGCGCGGCCACAGCACGCTCTCCGTTTGCACCTGCACGTCGGGCAACACCAAAAGTTGATGCAAGGCAACGCCTAGGTCCGCGTCCTTCAGCCGACCGCGCAGCGCACTGTATTGCAGGCCAATTTGCCCGGTCACGTTTTTGCTGTGACCGCCGTAAGTCTTAAAAATACCATTAGGCAAAAAGTCCACCGGTCCGGACTTGACCTCAATCAGCAACACATCACCCGCTTGGTTGACCACCACGATGTCAACTTCGCCATGCTGCTCCTGTTCGCCCACCCCCCGCGACCAGTTAACGCTATGAAAAAGCACATATGCGGGGGAAAGCCCCACCTCTAGGGTCCGCAGGAGGTCAAGTTCTGCCTTTTGGCCTAGCGTGAGGCCTGGCGTAATCGGAAGTGACGGGCAAATTCTGGCCATTGGGATTTATAGATTTTGGGTATATTGACACAAATATTGCAAAATTTATAGCCAAGTGCAAGTTAAGTAGGGGCTCATCAGGTGAGCTCTTTATTCGCTAAGCTATCTCCCATATCAGCTCCGTAGCCATATCCCAATGGAAGCATTAACCCTAAGCCTTTCGCCCAAGTTTTCAGATTTTGATCGCTCTGGTCTATTGAAGACCATTCTTGCGCAGCTTCGGATCAAACAACATGGTGCCCACGGGCCAAGCCATTGGGCGAGGGTACGTAAGCACGGGCTTACGGTAGGAGGCGCGGCGGGCGCCGATCTGTTCGTCGTGGAGTTATTCGCATTTCTCCATGACAGTCAACGCGAAAACGAATACAGCGACCCAAGCCATGGGGCAAGGGCTGCCGCTTACGCCCAAAGTCTCAATGGAACCTATTTTTCCTTGGCGCCGGAGCAATTGGAAAAGCTATGTATAGCTATGACAGGCCATAGTGAGGGAAAAATCCACCAGGATCCAACCATACAAACTTGCTGGGATGCGGATCGCCTAGACCTTGGTAGGGTTGGCACTAAGCCGAGGGCTAAATATCTTTCTGCTGAGGGCGCTAAGTACATTGAGTCTGCATATGCATGGAGCATTCGCTAACCCTTGATGGCAACCATCTATTACCTGCCTGGTCGCGGAGGGCGGCTACATTCTGATCTTGGGAAGGCCATTTACGATCGCGGTTTTGATATCACTGGAAGGGAAACCGTTGGGACTTTTAGTGAGCTAGTCTTTTCTGAGCAGGTAGCTACCGTGGCCCAAGACTTGTGCGCCCATTTTTGGGATGAATCCGCCCGCGTGATTGCAAACTCATTTGGCGCCTATTTGTTTTTGCATGCCCAGGCTGGATTGCCTGCTTTTCCCGGTCGCGTACTGTTGCTCTCGCCAATAGTCGG
>Ga0214919_10006042_pt1 | contig 16816 bp, 13 predicted proteins | sample LL1503_MetaG_FD_177994 | JGI IMG/M metagenome (GOLD analysis project Ga0214919, IMG submission 177994) | Freshwater microbial communities from Lake Lanier, Atlanta, Georgia, United States - LL-1503 | ecosystem: Environmental > Aquatic > Freshwater > Lake | place: USA: Georgia | collected... | reverse complement strand
ATCAGCACTTAATAGTGGTGCAAGCGGTTCAGGTATAAACGGTGGCAATGGTGGTGCTAATACTGGTGGTGGTGGTGGTGGTAGTAGTTGGCCAGGAACAGGAGGCACCGGCGGCTCAGGTATTGTAATAATCCGCTACTTAGTCCCCAATATTTCAAGAGGACTTGTCAAAACATTTACAATTTCAGGTAATACATGGACATCTAAAGGTAATATTACAGGATATGATATAAGTTTTGGAAGAGCTATAAAATTATCTGGTAATGGAAATACTATTGTTATTGGTGCTCCTGGATATACTAATAGTAATGAGTATAAAATTACTCCTATTTATGAATATAATTCAAGTGTAATGAATTGGCAAGCTCATAGAACTAATGCTTTAACAGTTTTTGGTCGTGATTTAGCTGTAATTTTGGATGCTTCACAAAATGCGCAAGTTAATGCGCTACGAAACGGTACTATAACTTATTTGGGAGGAAGGAGAAAAACTACTAGTGTTAATGCAAATGGAAAAACAGCAGTCGATTGGGAATGGGTTACAGGAGACGCATGGAATTATACTGCTTTTCCATCAAATCAGCCCGATACTATAACTGAAACTGTTATACATATGTGGTATACTGATGGAGGATGGAATGATATTGGTCTTTCTAATTCATATACAGCAGTTTATATGTATTATATACTTCAACCATTAAATACTGGTCGAGCCTATGTATATGGACATCAAGGAGGAACAACCTGGACCCAATTAGGTCAAACCATTCAAGGAATATCAGGCGGTGATGAATTCGGTTCTAGTGTAGCTATATCAAATGATGGCTCAATAATTTCTATTGGTTCTGACACTAATAGTTCAAATATAGGTCATGTAAGAGTGTTTGCATATGCTAATAATTATTGGAACCAAGTAAGCGCTTCTATTAGTGGTAAAACAACAACTTCTAGAGCAGGAATACACGCGTTATCAGGTGACGGGACAACCCTAATTCAAAGCAACAATACTTACAATAGCGTATATGGAATAAACAAAACATTAGCAGTAAATAGTCCGATGACAACAATAAGCGGTAATTTAATTGTAATGGGTAATATTAGCGTTAATTCATTAGATATATCAACAAATCATGTATATTCAAGCAATGGTTATAGTTATAAAATGTTTAACTCTGACATAAGTAGTGCAATTATGAAAGAATATTACAGCGATGTAACGTCGTCAAGGCATTTAAAGGTTCAAATTAGGGGTGATGGTAATATAACAAACAGAAATAATTCGTATAGAGCATTAAGTGATAGCAGATTAAAAGAAAATATTGTTACTAGTGGTCCCAAATTAGACGATTTGTTAAAAGTTAGAGTGGTTGATTATACTATGAAAGGATCATCTAATAATAAATATATTGGGGTGTTGGCTCAAGAATTAGAAGGCCACTTTCCTAATTTGGTAACCGAATTAGAACCAAGTCCGAAAGACATACAAGAAGGTAGAACGCTTAAGTATAAGGCGGTTAATTATAGCAGTTTTGATGCAATATTAATCAAATCTTTACAAGAGCAAAATGCTATGCTTAAAAATATTACACGCAGAATAGAAACACTAGAAGAAGCATTAGAAGAATAATTATAACATATTTTTATGTAATATATAACATATTTTAGGAGATTAAAATATGTTAAAATAAGAGCACTACGATGTAGCTATTATCATTCTTTTTCAGTCAATTGCTCGGCTAATTGCTCTGCTAGTTCTTTTTGACGCTCTAAGATTTGCGAAAGACCGTGATCATTATTTTCTTGTTTTCCAACAATAACGTCCTCGGCCTCAAATAACTCTTTACGTAAATCAGCAGTAGACACATCATCGCCATCGCCATCACCAAATAGTAAATTCTTTCCAGGAATATCCATTCTATCCGCATTTATAAGGTTTCCTTCTTCGTCAATTGTTTGCATTAGTTTATTTCCTTCTTTTTGAGCTTTAGCAATATTTTCTTGGATGGCCTTTTTCTTGCTTTCTTTTACGCGCTCTTTAAATTGCTCTTTAGAGATCTCATCGTTTTTCTTTTTTTGCGCCATTAAGTCATTTAAGTCTTTCTCCAAATATTCAACACGACCGGTTTTATATGCTTCAGGGTGGAAAGGCATCCATATTCCAACTCCTCCAACATATACGTCATGATTAGGGTCAGCATCTCTCAAAATTTTGCACCGCATTTCTGCTTCTTCTTGGGATCCAAATACACCGCGTACTTTAATGCCTCGCGTATTTGTTTGAAAACTATGTAGTTTATTATATTCTCTTTGAAGGTCTTCTTCTTTACTATCTAAAAATGACTTATATTCGTCGTCAATGCTTGTCAAAAATAATTTATCTTTTTCCTCTTCGACAAATTCTTCCATGTCTTTAGTGAGTTTATTAAAATCTAAATTATATTTGTAAGATAAAAAATTTAGGAATTGTGTATATTTTTCGAATGTTTTTTTAAATTCAAAATTGGTCAAGAATTTCTCGAAATAAAATAAATTCTTATTTTTAATATGGTCTTCGGGAGATATGAAACTTAGGCATACATATTTTTGTCCGCTCATGGGTTTGTCTTCGTCTAATAGGTCAACATATTCTTTGTTTTCTGACTTGTTTTCTGACTTGTCTACTGATTTAGATTTAGCAGATTTTTTGGTTGACATGTATTATATAAATGTATTATTAATATAATTTTAAGTATTTATTTTATTAATATAAATTTTTTTATATAATTTACAAAAATATATTAAAAAGCAATATTTAGCATTATTTGCTATTATTTGCTATTATTTGCTATTATTTGCTATTATTTGCTATTATTTGGCAATAGTTGCTAATATTTAGCAATATTTAGCATTATTAATATAAAATCAATAGTTTAGCATTATTTAGCAATATTTAGCAATATTTATATAAAATTAATAATTTAGCATTATTTTTATTTAATTTTTATTTAATGTTTAAATTAAATAAAATTAAGTAAATATTTATATTTTTTTCTTGTTTATTAATATAAAACAAACATGAATTTCAATATGGGAGAAATAGTAAAAAGAGCTATTAAATATTTAGTGGAAGGCTTAATGGTTGCAATTGTTGCTTTTGTTATTCCTCAAAAACCATTAAAGATAGAAGAAATTGCCATAATCGCGTTAATGGCTGCCGCAACATTCTCTATATTGGACACATTTATCCCAAGCATGGGTGTAAGTGCTAGAAGTGGCGCCGGTTTTGGTATAGGCGCTAACTTAGTCGGATTTCCGGCCATGGGTTAAATTAGTTAGTACATCACGTTAAGCTTCTGCTTTTGTCTTTAAATTGTTTTTAATAATATTTAGAAAGCAATAACACTTTAATAATTTTTATTATATTGTTTATATTAATAATATTAATAATATAATAGTATGAAAGAAAATAAACCAACATTAGGTATATTAGCAACTCCTTATATAAATGAAAAACATAAGACATCTAGAGAGATTATATTTGATAAAACTTTAATAAGGCTATTAAAGAAGCTACATATTAATTATAGTATTATATATTATAATACTGCAAAATCGCAATACGACGAATTACTTAATAGCTTAGATGGGTTAATATTTCCAGGCGGTCAAATAGGTAATTTCTATAATAATGATTTTTATAAGGCCTATTATAAAATACAAAAATATTTAATGAAAAGAGCAACATCTATAAATATGTATTATAGACCATTTCCTATATTGGGTATTTGTAATGGTTATGAAAACATGATCTTAATAGCGAAAAATTATAATATTACAAAAAACAACATAAAGAACACATTTATAAATGTATCTAGTTATAAAAATTATAAGGCGGCTCCATTATTTAGTAATAAACATGGATCATGTGGTATAAATAAAACCAAAAAGAAAATAATACATAATAATTCGTTAGCACTAGACCCTAAAAAAATTATACCACACTACAAAATAGTGGCAACAAGTTATGATAAGTATAATAAAGAATTTATAGAAATAGTAAAACATGAGAAGTATCCTTATTATGGATTTCAAGGGCATCCTGAAGTATACAATCATGATCTAATGCATGCTTTTTTTGAAGATGTTAAAGCTAGTTTTAGCAAAAGAATTGCTTATAAGACTAATAATATAAAATCCAAGTATAGTATTAAAAATATTAAAAAGGTTAAAAAAAATAAAAATAAAACTATGAAATTGAGAGTCTTGAATAGTCACTTTACTTTATAAAATGATTAAAAAACATGAATACAATCTTTAAAAAGGAGAGTCTACAAACACATTTTTTAATTTATAAAATGGTTAAAAATCATGAATACAATCTTTAAAAAGGAGAGTCTACAAACACATTTTTTAATTTATAAAATGATTAAAAAACATGAATACAATCTTTAAAAAAGGAGAGTCTACAAACACATTTTTAATTTATAAAATGGTTAAAAATCATGAATACAATCTTTAAAAAGGAGAGTCTACAAATACATTTTTAATTTATGTAAAAGTAGTTTCTAGGTCTGGCTATAAATTTATTACTGCGTTTATTAGACTGTTTCTTTCTTTTACTTTTAGTTTCGCTTTTATTTTTGCTTTTAGTTTCGCTTTTCCTTTTAGTTTCATTTTTTGCTTTAGTTTTCCTTTTCGCTTTAGTTTTGGTTTCATTTTTTGTTTCAGATTTAATTAAGCGTATGCTTTTAGTAAAATTGTCGCTATTTGAAATTGCAGAACTGGTAAAAGCATCTTTTGGTATATATCTAAAAAAATTAGTAGTATATAATTTTGAACTACGAGAGATTGTATTGTCTTTAACTTGCGAATATATTTTTGATTTTTCTTCTCTCATGTCTTCTAATGTTTGTTGCTTACCATAACATGTAACACTAAACCGTTTCAATAAACCTTTTTGCTGCAGACGATTGTTAAGTTGGACTTTGAATAAATATTCGGCAATACACAATAATCTATTTTCATCATAATATGGCCTATTAGCATAAATAAATATTAAGTAAAAGCTCAATATTGTGTCTATTGTAGCCACTTTTATTTTTTGTCCATCAATAACTATTATATTATAGCTATGGCATGCAGTTGATTTATAAATAAAAGCTATTACATCCTTATTTACAACAATTTCATAATGAATGTCTATATATTCGCCAATAGGCGGCTTTTTATTAATGCTTACATTTGTAAAACCCTCATAATTCAATTGCTCTTTTAATATTTTAGCACTTGTTTCGGGGTCCTCACTTATAACATCAAAATCCGGAATATTTGCAGCTTGTTTCTTTTCTTTATATGGCATATATTTACTATATAGCGCACTTGCATAACCACCAAAGAAAACCAAACCTTGATTTATAAAACAACTTCTAGAGATCTCATAAATTTGGTTTTGTTCGTTGTTATTTCCCTCAAATCGTCTCTGAAAGTCTTTATGTTTACAAGATAGCCCGCGAAGAGGAAAATTATTATTTAACAATATAATACGTTTTAGAACTTTTTCCCATCGCGACACGTCACCCATTGGCCGTGAAAGCTCTTGATACATAGCCATTCGCAAAAAATTAGGAGGGCAATAATTAATGGCATTAATTTTAATAGCCTTTTTGTATATATTATTAAATAGATTGCTGTCCATGTATGTGATGTCCGCAATAGGAATAAAATTCACATACACTTTATATGTGCCACTATGAACACCTGACTTTGCTTCAACTTCTTCGTAGCCAGCTTTATAATAAATATTTGCTAAATCTCTCGAATAGTCCATGGCATATGGCGAAAAAAAGTCATAATCCGGTATTTCAATATCTTTATTATAAAATCTGTATTGTTCTGGCAATATATTATTTATAGCTGTCCCCCCATAACACAGTGTTTTGTGTGTCCTTAAGAAATGTTCTAATATGCCTATTATTTTTTTAATAGTTTCTGATTGGGCAAGTTTAATACCGCTAAGCTCAGTAGCATTATCCACCGCGTCTCTCAATATTTGTAATTCTTTTTCTTCAAATGTTTCTGCCATATATTTGTTTATACTTTAATATAAACAAATATAAAAATGTATATTTACAACATTTATAATTATTGTAAATAATTATATATAACAAAACAATATAATAACAATATTATAATATAATGTAGACATTATTGATCAAATAATGAGACATTATTGATCAAAGATCGAAACATTATTATAATCAAGAGTTGCGTCATATACTATTGGTTCTGGCACATCAACATTTAATAAAGTGCTCTTCTTTTTAATCCAAGAAAAGTTTTTTTGTAATTTAAACAATCCATTATATCCAAGTATGTTATTATCTATATTTTGATGTTTCATACATATTGCCTGACATCCAGTATCAAACGATAATGTAGTGTCAAAATTTATTATTGAATTATCTAAATTAGGCAATACTATTACAAATTTAGACTTTGTGGTTGCTATAAATTGCGCAGAACCTTTTTTGGAAACAATTTGATTATACCTATATGTATGACAATATGTTCCTTTTGCTTTTAAGTTAATATAGCTATTCAAGTTCTGTAAATCTGTTGTTGTTGTAATGATGCTAGGTTGCGGATTAAAGTCACATATAATAATTAATTTTTGATATAAGTCTTCCATTTTAGTATTTAAAAGGTTCATATCTTTTTTAGTGGAACATGTGAATGACTGATTAGAGCTATGCAAATGTCTTTTAATTAAGTCTCCCATAGTCTTAAGCATAGGCACATTTGTGCTCATAACTCTAAAATTTAATATTAAGGGGTCGTTTGCGCAATTTGTTGATAATGGATTAAAACCTTTTTCTTTAATTGTAATTAGTACTTCTTCTAATAAAAGCGAATTATAAGTTTCTTTGATATAATTATTTTCAGCGGTTGACGACGCAACAATAGGCTCATTATTATATGAATATATCTCAAAATCTAAAAATCGGCACCCATTAGCAATTGCTTTTTCTAAAGCACATAAGGCCACAAAATTGTTTTTGTAGCCATCCCCACAGCAACAATTATAAGCACTTTTGACATGATAATTTATTAATTTGCAAGAAGATCCATCAAATAAACCTCTAGCGTCGGGTTTTAACGTTGTTTGTGAGCTAAAATAGGAAGTATTTGTTAATGTTGGCCAATATCTTGCTAATTTATCGCACGACCGTTCTTTTAAACCTAGTCTATTTGCAACCCAGCTAAATAGAATTAGTAATATAAATATAATTATTACTAATGTTATATAAAAATATTGATTACTATCTAAATCCATTAATCGAGAAGACATATTATATTATTTTATATAATATATTATATAAAATTTATGTTAAATTTTAATTTAAAAATAGAGATTATAACATAAATAAATATAATATATTATATTAATTAATATAATATATTATAATATGGCAGGAGGATTATTAAATTTAATAGCATTAGGAAATCAAAATATAATTTTGACAGGCAATCCTACCAATACCTTTTTTAAATCCGCATATTATAAGTATACTAATTTTGGATTACAAAAATTTAGAATAGACCAAACCGGGCAAATGGAATTAGATATAACTAAAAGCTCTAGCTATAGTTTTAAAATACAGCGTTACGGCGATTTATTAATGGATACTTATTTAGTTGTAAAATTGCCGAAAATATATAGTCCAATATTGAAATATACTACTACGTCTACGTCTAGTTCTGGTATTACTTCTAGTGTTAGCGAATATAGGCCATATGAGTTTAAGTGGATAAAGCATATTGGATGTCAAATTATTGAAAGCGTCAATATAACTATAAACGGTTCAATAATTCAAAAATTTAGCGGGCATTACTTACAAAATATTGTAGAGCGTGATTATGATGCGCACAAGAAAGGGCTATTTGATATTATGACTGGGCATATTGATGAGTTAAACGATCCGGCAAATTTTAATAATAGAAATAATAATTATCCAAGTGTATACAAAGACAGTGCTTCCGATATAAGCGGAATAGAACCCTCAATTCGTGAATATAGTTTATATATACCAATAAATTCATGGTTTACAATGTCTTCAATAATGGCATTTCCATTGGTTTGTTTACAATATAGCGAATTAGTGATTAATTTCACATTAAGACCATTACAAGAGTTATTTACAATAAAAGACGTATTATATAGTAATCCAAGAAATAGTATACCATATAATAATTATCCGCAAATACAAGCAAATCAAAACATAATAGATTACCAATTTAAAAGGTTTATTAATCCTCCGCCGCTAAGTGAAATAGTAAAAAATGTTGATAGCTATCAAGATTTAACGTCACGAATAAACAGTGACATTCATTTAATATGTACGCAATGTTTTTTAGGAGAAGAAGAGCGAATATATTTTGCGCAAAACAGCCAAAGTTATTTAATTCGCGAAGTTAATGAATACGCGTTTGAGAAAGTAATTAAGTCAAGTAAAATAAAGTTGGAGTCCAACGGATTAATAAAAAATTGGATGTGGTATTTTCAAAGAAGCGACATAAAAGAGCGCAATGAGTGGTCTAATTATACAAATTGGTTGTATGAAAATAAGATCCCAAATGATTTACAAAAATTATATGTTACTAATCATAAATATTATAGTCCATTATTTAGTTATAGCTCCGATATTTCAAGAAATATTTATATTACCGGCAACAGTCCGTCTGCAACTGAACAAACCAATCAATGCGAAATATTGAAAAACTTTGCTATAATTTGTGATGGTAAATACAGAGAATATGATTTTGATAGCTCAATATTTAGTAAATTGGAAAAGTATGGTAAATCTAGCGGATCGTGTTCAAAGGTGGGTTTATATTGTTATAATTTTGGGTTAACAAGTGATCCGTTTAAGCAGCAGCCTAATGGAGCATTTAATACTAATTTTTTCAAAACGATCGAATTTGAATATAATAATTATAGTAATCCGCCGTTAGATGCGAGTGCTGCTTTTGCTACTATATGTGACCCGCTAACCGGGGTAGTAATTGGAATTACTAAAGATCCTACAAATATTTATAAATATTATTATAATTTATATGTTATTGAAGAAAAATATAATTTATTAGTATTTCAAAACGGGCTTGCGGGGCTAATGTGGCAGCGCTAACATGGCAATGCTAATGTGGCAGCGCTAACATGAGCGAAATTATCATAGCATAATTATATATAGTAAAACATATATAAAGAATTAATTATAATATTGTTTTAGGCACCTTACGAGTGCCTAGTCCATGCTTTTTCTTAGCTTGATTTGCCAATTTCAAAGCCTTAGAATTATGTGAGCAACCGGACTTTAATATGCTATAATCAACTGCCGCCGCTTTTCCGCCACTTATTGAGCTCGCTAGGCGGGCTAATCCCCAACTATGTGCCGTTTGGTTGGGTCTTGACCCAGAAGAATAATACGCACCTTGTCCTTTTTTCACAATTTTGCGTAGCGAATTTATAGAGCATCCCGTCTTTCTAGAGAGATTGGCATTTATAGAGAGATTGGCTAATTTATATATACGCTCCGCTTTTAATATGTGCTTTGATTTTTTGGATTTATATGATTTAACCTTTTTACGTGTAATATAAATATGCTTCTTATAAGCATTTCGCGATCTCTTAAGCTGTCTAAGTTGCCGTTTTCTGTCTCTAAGACTAAGTCGTTTAGGCAAATATTTTATAGGTATATGCGTAGGCATAATAGTGCTATAATAGTGCTATAAAATATGTCTATAAAATATATTTTATTTTATTATCTTTATATATCTTTATTATATATATAAAAATGAAAGAAACACTAATTAAATTTGAAAAAAGCAAAATTAGTGGTAAAAAATATACTGCATATATTCAAAATAAAGCAACAAAAAAAATACGCAAAATACATTTTGGTGCTTCGGACTATGAACAATACAAAGATAGAACTCCTCTTAAACTATATTCGCATAAAAACCATAATAATCGCAAACGCATGCAAAACTATTTTAATAGACATTCAGGAACCAAAAAACGAGGATCGGCTATTGCACTCGAAAAAAGAAAATCGCGCGGTTATTATAATGCAAAAATTTTAAGTCATGTTTATTTATGGTAAAACAATAATTCTAATATTTAATAATAATTCTAATAATTTATGAATATATAAAATATGATTTTAGAATTTTTTACGGAATTTATAGGCACTTTTATTTTCTTAGGAGTAATATTAAAAACAGGTAACCCTTTAGCAATTGGTATTGCCCTTGCATCCGTTATTTATTTTGGCGGTAAAGTATCAGGCGGTAATTTTAATCCCGCAGTAAGTTTTATGATGTTGTTGTCTAACAAAATGGACATACTCAAATTTATAGCATTTGTAATTGCGCAATTATTAGGAGCAAGCGCAGCCTTTATTTTTCATAGCTATACAAAATAGACTACATACTTATCTATAAAAAATATTTAAATATATAAAAAATGTATTTAAATATATAAAATATTTAGAAACGCGGGCTCTCATAATATGCTTCAGGACCGCAATATTCAAAATTAGAATTACCTAAAACACTTGGACTACAAGGATAAACATTATTGGTGTCTTTGCTATATGTGAAAAAGGTGGCTTGTTTTGTTTCAAGACTGTTGTTATCAAATACTAATTGTTGATTATAACTGTGCTCTCGTGGTCCTGTCAAATTTCGTATTTGTTTATCGTAAAAACTATTGATAGCATTTAAATAAGAGCTTATTACACTAACCGGCGCATTTCCGGAGGATGGAACTATTTCTAATCTTCGTAACTCCATTTCTAAATCATTATTACTTGGATATCCAGTTGTTTGCATAGTCCCCAAAGCATTATAAGAAGCTTCGCCAAGCCCACCTAAAGAAACGGGTCGGCCAGCAGTTCCAAAATAATCATTATTGCTAAACTCGGCTAATTGCGCGCTAGTAAATGAGGAGCTAATATCATTTTTTTTTTCACCCATGCAATTAAAAAACTGCTCTGAATTTAATAAATATTGAGTAGTGCTTAATGCGCTACCACTATATGGTGTATAGTTAATATTAGGCATCTTGTCATTATTAACTAATTTATAATCAAATCTTCTGCTGTCTTGTAATAAGCCTGTAACTTTAAAAGCATCTTCAAACCTAGTTAAAATAGATATAAAGCTAGTATTTTGCGCAGTTGTCAAATCGGACCTGTTTAATTGCCTTTGCAAATTTTCTGTTCTTGCTTTTGATGTTAAATTATCATTCATTTGTGTAAGTGTTAATAGTGCAGCATTTAGTTCTGCTTCATTATAACCATTAAGCATTGCCGCTGTTATGCCTGATGGCAGATTTTTTAATGTATTTCTAAAATTACTAAATGAAACATAATTTATAATGTCAGAAGGCATACTTTTTTGATCACTAAAAATATTAAAGCTAGCTTCAATTTTTGAAAATAACATACCCCGTTTATTAAATAAACGTCCATTTGGATCTAAAGTATTACATGTTCGTGTGGCAGCATTTAAATCTCTTTCATTATAAGATAGCTCAATAATTCCTGCTCTATTTTGTTGGAAATAACTTGTTATAGCCGAGCAATCTGTTATATTGCTTATATTATCTATAATAGCGTTATAATTGAAATTTATATTGCTATTATCGTAAAAAGGGCTTCCTGAGCAGCATCGTACATCATAAATACTTTGATCGATGTTACTATTTGTGAGAGAATTGCGCTGATTTTGCGACGTTATATTGTCAAAAGTACATTTGGGCTCCCACTGGCAAAAAACTTTATCAGTTATTGCATTAGAAATGTCTAAGTTCCATTTATTGCTGGTTCCAATTCGACTATAAGTATAACTTATATCATATAAAGGAACACAATTTGCTGACGTTGGTCTAATCGTGCAATTAGAGCAATCTTTTACATTTGCAAGACCTTCCATAATTCTATAATCGTTATAAAAAACATATAATACATAAATACTTGTAAGTATTATAAATAATATTATTACTATTTTAATATAATTTCTGCTATTATTACTAAGTTTCATAATATTATTAGTATATACTATAATATAGTAATATAAATATATTTATAAAATTTATTATTATGTTTCTAAATAATAATAAATAGCAATTTATACTAATAAATAACATTAAAAAATATACATTCAAATTTTTCCATCTACTAAGTGTGAATTGTATTGATTATTTACAATAATAAATTTTGTATTGTCTGCCAATTCTTCTAAATTAGCACTATTTGTATAAGTGCATGCACTTCTAAGTCCTCCTAAATAATTTTCAACACTGCTTTTTAGTGAGCCTTTATAAGCAACTTTAAGTTCGCGCCCTTCAGAGCTCCTATAATTAGTATTATTATTTGCAGCATAATTATTTTTCATTGCATAAGTCGAGCTCATACCATAAAACGACTTATATTTAGCACCCGTCTTTTCATCGCTAACAATTTGCCCTGGATTTTCATCATGTCCTGCAAATGCTCCACCAATCATTACAAAATCAGCACCTGCGCCGTATGCCTTTACTAGATCACCTGGACAAGTAATGCCGCCATCACTTAAAATAAAAGACTTCTTTAGTTTATGCTCGTCATATTTATAGTATATTTCAAAATTAATGCGATTATATTCTTTACATGCTTGAACACATTCTAACACACAACTAAGCTGCGGCATCCCTATTCCTGTCTGAATTCGCGTAGTACATGCACTTCCTCCACCAATACCGACTTTAATAATGTCCAATTCTAACTCAGTTAATAAGTCTATTCCCTCGCTTGTACATACATTACCAGCTACAATAACTTTTTCGGGATATTCGCTTCTTAATGATTTACAAAAATCTTTAAATTTAGAAATGTAGCCGTTTGCTACATCAACACAAATGAATTTACACTCAAAATTATCTAAAATAACTTTTAAATTACTATAATCGTCGTCACTTATACCCGTTGAAATCATAAAATAGTCAGGATTTAATTTTAAATCACTATTTTCTTTATTATAATCCAGTAAATCTTGCAATTTATGAAATTTATGAAGCGATGTAATAATTTTATAAGTGCTTAATACTTTATATACATCCAATGTTCCAATAGTTGTCATATTTGCTGCAATAATAGGTATTCCTGTCCAAGACACCCCATTTTGAAAAACAATAGTTCGCTCAAGAACAACATCTTTTCTACTGTTTATTTTTGATTTTTTAGGAAGAATTAATACATCTCTAAAATCAAGATATTTATCCATATTATCAAATTTATAACAATAAATATTTTCGCCCATGCTAATACTAGTTATTTAATAGTTAATATGTTTAAATAATTTCAAAATATATTTTATATAGGTTATAATAATTTCAAAATAATTTCAAAATAATTTCAAAATATGTTATATTATGTTTAAATAATTTCAAAATATTATAATATGTTATATTAATATTATATTATGGATCTACCTATATATTCCGATAATCCAATTTTTGGTACTTTACCAAAAACATCAGGAAAGTGTCCTGCCAGATCAGATATATGTAATAATATTACAGGAGGGATTTCTATATTAGATAGTACTTATACAGACATACCTGTATGTAGTAGTGGTACATTTAATTTTACAAATAATATGAACGACGCACCTAATGGTTGTTGTGTTGTTGACGTATCAAATGAACCGTGCAGTGCTTATTTTGCATCAGATATTAAAGAAGACAATAAGTTTTATGATATGGGTATAGATTTAACAGACATAAGCGGAACAAATCGGCGCTCAATATGTCATTCTGCCCCAATTAGAAAAAGAAATTTAGTAATATCCGATGTTGTAATTTTAATCGTAGTTAGTGCTATTATAGTAATTATAACGGCAATTGTTGGCGCGTGTTATGAATTCATTTTTAAATATGGCGAATGCAAAGACTGTATTTACTATAAATCAAATTGTTTTAATAGGAAAAGGCTCAGCGTAATAGATTACATGTTTCCGACTGATTTATGTACGTATCCTTATCAGGAATGCAATAAAACAACCAATGTTTTAACAGGCGGCGGACCAGAAAAGACCGGATTTATGAGCACATATGCAGAATATGCGGCAAACGGAACAAAATGCATCACAGTGCATGATGTTGAAGTGCTGAAACAAAAACCTTTTCCATATAATCTCATTGATTATGCTAATAATAATATTAAGTCAGAATTATTAAGAATGCCTTTTAGAGCATTTGCATTATTTTTTCTCTATACAGTTCTTTTGAGTAGATCACTTATTTCAATATTATTGAAACGTCTTTCTATAACGTATCAACAAACTATTAAACATAATCCAATATTAAGCAATTTTATGTTTTTATGTTTCACGGGAATTTTGTTTAATATTATAGCTAATTATGCAAATATACCGGAATTAAACGGGGCAAATGGTTACATATTATATGTTTTAGTAATGATTGCGGCATTTTCGTTTTCTGTAAGTACTGTGGTTGGTATGTTATTCTTATGGTGGTATCCATCTATGGCGTTCGAAAAATTTTATAGACAATGTGATATTCCTCGTAGTTATTATAAGCTAATGGACTACAAGAGAATGTTTTATTCGGCCTATGAATATAAAGAGAAAAGGCTGCTTTATAGAGTAATTGGTCATATATTTCTGGATATATTATTAATTTTTCCAATAATGATAATGATCGCATTTTCACTTGGTATTGGTTTAATGTCGGCTACAGTAGGATTTCTTTACATAACAGTGTCGTTATTATTTAACATGTTTTTTATACCATTATACAATACTGTGGAATTTTTGGATATTATTAAAAGTCATGGCAATTTATTAACAATATTGTTTTGTGTAACAATATTGGTGGCATCGATTAGTAAATTAAATAATGTAACAACCGGAATTTTGGGCGGATTACTTGCTCTCCTTATTTTATATAAAACATTAAAAATGTAATGTAATTTGGTAAGAAAGTTTATATTATAATATAAAATATAATATAAAATAATATAAAATATAATATATAATACAAAATATGATATATAATATAATATAAAATATAATATATAATATAAAATAATATAATATAAATATAAGAAAATAAGAACTATTATATTTATATTATTATGGGAAAGAAAAAGAGCGGAGACAAAAAAGAACTACCTTTTGTAAGTATATGCACTCCTACATTCAATAGGCGACCTTTTTGGGAATATACAATTAAATGTTTTATGCATCAAAATTATCCAAAAGATAGAATGGAATGGATTATTATTGATGATGGGACAGATAAAATAAAGGATCTGGTTTCTCATATTCCGCAAGTAAAGTATTATGAATATGATGGAAAAATGACATTAGGGAAAAAGCGAAATCTTATGCATGATAAGTCAATTGGCGATATAATTGTGTATATGGATGACGATGATTATTATCCACCCGAGCGCGTTTCGCATGCGGTAAATATGTTAGTAACTCACCCGTCGGCATTATGTGCAGGAGCGAGTGAAATATATATATGGTTCAAGCATATTCAAAAAATGTTTCAATTTGGTCCATATGGTCCAAATCATGCAACAGCCGGGACATTTGCTTTCAAGCGTGAGTTATTAAAAGACCATAGATATGAAGACACTGCATCTTTAGCGGAAGAAAAGGCGTTTTTAAAGAATTACAGTGTTCCTTTTGTTCAATTAGAGCCCAAAAAAACGATTTTAGTATTTTCGCATATTCACAATACATTTGATAAGAAAAAATTATTGGAACAAGGTGAAAACGATTATCAAAAAACATCAACAAGAACCGTAACTGAATTTGTTAAAGACGAGGACATGCGACAATTTTATATGGAAAAAATAGATGGACTATTACAAAATTATCAACCCGGTGATCCGTCAAATAAGCCTGATGTATTAAAGCAAATTAAAGAAATTGAGGAAGAACGTAAAAGTATGGCTATGCAACAAAACGGTGGTCAAGGTCAAATTGTGTTAAATCAAAACGGGCAGCAAATTGTATTAAATAATGAGCAAATAGTTCAAATTATTCAAAAGCAGCAAGAGCAACTGCAGAATTTTGCGAAAATGTTAGAAGAAAAGGATAAGATTATTAGTGGTATTGAGGGGCAATTAGAGGTTTATAAAATCATGAATGAAAAAAATAATTCGATTATTCAACTGTTACAAGAAAAATAAAATGTTTTCTAATATAAATTCTTATATAAATTCAAATATTAATTCTTGTATTAATATATAATATATAATATATAATATATAATATATTATAATATAATATATATTATTTTAATGATTTTAACAAGCATTTGTGCGCCTGCTTTAATTTATATAGGGTTTTCGTTAATTCAAATATTTATAGATATTTATAATAATAGCATTAATGAGGCTTTTTTAAAATTTATATTTATGCTTGTATTTACATTAATAATTAATATATTGTGCGATTTAGGATATGTCGTTATTGCATGGATTGTTGTTTTAATACCAATTATTATGATGACAATTATATCTACCTTATTATTGCAAGTTTTCGGTCTTGATCCTAAAAACAAGCAAATCCAGTCCAGAACACAAAACGCGAGAGATTTGTCGGGAGATTATCTAGAATTAACAGCATCAGAGAAATTAAATCAGCAAAAGTATGCCTATTATTATGATAAATACGAGAAAGAAAAGCGAATTGATAGAGATCAATTACGTTATAAATTTTATGATGACATTGATAAAACATACAAACTGCCTTTTAATTC
>Ga0214919_10006041_pt1 | contig 16818 bp, 16 predicted proteins | sample LL1503_MetaG_FD_177994 | JGI IMG/M metagenome (GOLD analysis project Ga0214919, IMG submission 177994) | Freshwater microbial communities from Lake Lanier, Atlanta, Georgia, United States - LL-1503 | ecosystem: Environmental > Aquatic > Freshwater > Lake | place: USA: Georgia | collected... | reverse complement strand
GCCGTCTTACCCTCAATAAATGAAGTTGCTAAAGAGCGTGCTAGTTGCGTTTCTTGATCGTGCACCCGCCCTAAATAAAAGAAAATTAATTCAAATTCGCTACGCTTTAAATGGTGTGCAAGGCCTCTTAAAAAAGCATTCCATACAGGGTGGTCGCATAAATAATGGCTCACAATACCCAAACGGATTCGTCCGCGAACCGCAAAATCGCGGGCTTTGTAACCCTGGCTTTGCTCCCAATTTGCCATTAAACGACGGCATAACTGACCATAGGTGGTCATTAATTGACGATTGTTTTCTGCTTGATAAGCCAAATAAAACGGTTGAAAGCTACCCACCACATCGGCTCCAACCGCAATCCCTAGCGGACTGCTGGTATTGCTTTCACGCGCAGCAAACCAAGCGTCTAATGCCCCTAGGCTAGCTGTAAATTGGGTGCGGGCAATTTGTGGATCGACGTCAAAAGCCGCAATTTGTGGAATTTGGAGAAAAGTTCTTGCCCACTTGGCGCGCGCTAACTGCGGGTTAATCGCTAGCGCTTTATCGCAACTAAGAGTGCCCTCCTGCTCTTGACCCATATCCCCCAATAAAATGCCGCGGTTATACCAAGGGTCAGCAAGGCCGGGATTTATTTCAAGCGCTTTTTCGTAACACTGCAATGCCTCCAGCGGTTTTTCTAAGGCCTTGTAAGTATTGCCTAAATTATTATAAGCAAGCGCATGATTTGGTTGCAGTTGTACTGCTTTTTCATAACTTTGTACCGCAGCGGCATACTCGCCCAGGGCAAATAAAGCGAAGCCTTGGTTCAGATAAGCCTCGCAAAATTCGGCATCAACCCGAATCGCTTGCGCAAAATAAATTAAGGCATTGCGATAATCGTTCTGTTGAATTAATAACAAACCAAGATTGTTATAGGCCTCAACAAATTGCGGATTTAAATCAATTGCCTTGTTATAGCTTTTTAACGCCGCCGCTAAATTTCCTAGAGCGCTATAGGCATTTGCTTGATAGAGATAAGCGAGCGCTGATTTAGGGCTTAAGGCTACCCCTTTTGTAAACCACTCAAGCGCTTCTTGGTTTTTACCAGCCTGAGCACATTGAATTCCAATTCCGGTAATGGTCTCAAACTCGCTAGCCATGGGTAGTAATTTTCAATCGAAAAAAGTGGTGCCCCATGTCCGACTCGAACAGACCACCTACTGATTACAAATCAGTTGCTCTACCAGATGAGCTAATGGGGCATGTAGCCATTTTAAACTACTTATGTGCTACCAAGGGCGAGCGCCAACGGAGCACCATACGCTTGAAATCTTCCTTCCAAATGCCTAAACGTGAAAGCTCGTAGTCTTCACCAGTTGAACCAGCAAAACCGGCTAAAGCCGGCCAAATTGGCAATATAAATCCTTGGAGTTTTTTTTCTAAAACGATTTTTTTGAAGCATTGTTCAATTGTCTGCCGCAGAGGATCATTAACCTGTAAATAGGCTTGCGCGAAAGTTTCGCGATAAAACGCCTTATCAACGATAAAAAAACGGGTATCAATATGGTTTAAGGTATAGGGCTTAAATTTCGTCACATTCGAAAAATCAGCATTACAAATAAATCTGCCATTCCAATACCGTAGGCAAGCTGAAAAGTTTTTTATCCACACTTTTGAGGTGCACTTAATAAAAAAACTAGCTGCCTGCAAGTGCTTAGAATGATCTAAAGCATAGTTAATGATTTCACCTTCACCATACCCTTTACCAAGCTTAGCAACAAGAGCAGCATCATTTTGAAAATAGAGGCATTCAATTTTCGCTTGGGGAAAATGGGTGCGCATAATGTTAGATAAGTCAAAATTAGAACCATCGCAAATCACCATTTGAATCTCTGGCGCAAGCTGTAGCCATTTACCAATCGCAACTAAAGTAAGTCGCAAGCGCTCATCAGGATCGCCAATAACGGGTTGCTGATCAGCAATCGTAATAGCCGAAGTAATTAATAAGGGAGGCAGCTGCATCTGCATATCCATGCTCATTAGACATTACTTAACAATTTTTAAGCTTGGTCGGCTAGGCGAAGTTTGCTTACTTTTACTGGTAGCATCCGCAGTAGTATCTGGGGTGATTGCTTCAAAAGGAAAGGACATGCCTTGACCATTTTCACGCGCATATATTGCTAAGACATGTGAAATAGGTACAAAGACTTTTTTAGGTACGCCACTAAAGCGGGCTTGGAAACTAATCCAATCATTTTCAAGCTGTAATTCATGGCATGCTTCAGTTGAGAGATTTAAAACAATCTCATCATTTTTAACAAACTCCATTGGTACTTCAACCTGCTGATCTACAAAAACTGCAATGAATGGGGTAAAACCAAAATCGCTACACCACTGATGTAGTGCGCGAATTAAATAGGGTTTGGTACTAGGGGAGTGATCGGCCATATGTTCGACGGGTACTAAACCCCTAGTTTAGGTCTGAGTCTAATACTGCTTAACGACGCATGACTTTTTCGGATGGAGTTAAAGCCTCAATATAAGCTGGGCGACTGAAAATACGTTCGGCATACTTAAGCAAAGGCGCAGCGTTACGCGATAAATCAATACCATAGTGCTCAAGACGCCACAACAGCGGCGCGATAGCTACGTCAAGCATAGAAAAATCATCACCTAACATATACTTGTTTTTGATAAAGATTGGGGCTAACTGCGTTAAGCGATCACGGATTGCCAGACGGGCTTTATCGTGTAACTTTTCTGCAGCCTTCCCTTTTTCATTTTCCAAGCCAATGACATGAATAAATAACTCTTTTTCAAAATTAAAGAGGAATAGCCTGGCGCGCGCACGTGCAACAGGATCGGGTGGCATTAATTGGGGATGCGGAAAACGCTCATCGATATATTCATTGATGATGTTAGATTCATACAAAATCAAATCCCGTTCAACCAAAATGGGTACCTGTGCGTAAGGGTTCATGACTGAGATATCTTCGGGTTTGTTGAACAAGTCAACATCGCGAATCTCAAAATCCATACCTTTTTCGAATAACACCAGGCGGCAGCGTTGCGAGAATGGGCAGTTTGTGCCCGAGTACAACACCATCATATGCAAATTTCCTTAAAAAATAACTTAGTGAATATTTTTCCAATAGGCCTTATTCAAGCGCCATGCCAAGACAGCAAATAGCGCCAAAAATAAGACTACCAAGACACCCAGACGCTTACGCTCTAGTTGCACTGGTTCGGCCATCCAGGACATGAATGCGACTAAGTCTGCCATATTATCGTCGTATTCTGCAGTCTTCATGGTTCCGGGGGTGATTTGCTCAAAGCCAATGAACTTTTTTTCCGTTCTTGCGGGGTCGTGCGGGTCTTTGATTTCGGCAAATTTAGCCCCCCGTTCACCCTGCAATTGCCATAGCGCATGGGGCATTCCCACATTGGGGTAGACCAAATTATTCCACCCCGTTGGAGTTGAATCATCTTTATAAAAAGTCCGTAAATAGGTATAAATCCAATCTGTTCCCCGAGCGCGTGCTTCAACCGATAAATCAGGTGGCGCTTTACCGAACCACTCTTTAGCATCTGTCGGAGACATGGAGATCGTCATTAAGTCGCCCAATTTGGCGCCATTTAAAATTAAATTATCTTTAATTTGCTGATCAGTTAGACCAATATCGCGCAAGCTACTATAGCGAACCGCTTCAGCCGAATGACAACCTGCGCAATAGTTGACATAGAGCTTGGCGCCGTTTTGCAGTGAGGCATGATTGCTCACTCTCTGGGGTGCGGCATCGAGAGGAAAGCCCGCTTCATCGGCGCTAACTTCTGCGGCCAATAAAAAACTACAGGCCGCTATTAAAGCACTACTTCGGCAAATGGTGGTGAAGATTGACAGAATCGAATGCATGCTAGTTCCTGATTATTCTCTATAGTCCAATTAATGGGGCTGAAAAGTGACGCGGCTTGGAACAGGCTTGAACTCACCAAGCTGACTCCAAAAAGGCATTGCCAGAAAAAAGCCCAGGTAATATAAAGTACAAATCTGAGAAATTTTTTCAAACACAGGAGATGGTGGCTGAATGCCCAAGTAGCCCAAAATAATAAAACTGATCACAAAGGTGCCATAGATATATTTATGAAAATTGGGGCGATATCGAATTGATTTGACCTTAGAGTGATCAAGCCAAGGGAGAAAGAAAATCACTACAACTGAGCCGCCCATAATGACGACGCCCCAAAATTTGGCATCCAGATAATAAAAGCTAACTGCCAATACTACCAATATCAAAGCACAGCCCGCTTTCACAGTAAATGCCTTCGCGCGCAACGCTGCCATTCCTAAAATCACTGCAAAAAAGATCCATAAAGGAATTAAAAAGCTAGTGGTAGTGGCACGCAGCATCGAGTAAAAAGGCGTGAAATACCAAACTGGGGCTATGTGTGCAGGGGTTTGAAATGGATTTGCAGGGATAAAATTATTCGCTTCGATAAAATATCCGCCCATCTCGGGAGCAAAAAAGACAATTAACGCAAAGATAATTAAAAATATACTCAGCGCCATCACATCATGCACGGTATAAAAAGGATGAAAAGGTACGCCATCAACGGGATGTCCCTCTGCATCGAGTGTTTCTTTAATTTCCACGCCGTCGGGATTATTTGAGCCCACTTCATGTAAAGCCACAATGTGTGCCGCGACTAAGCCAACCAAAACTAATGGAAGCGCAATGACGTGAAAAGCAAAAAAGCGATTTAAGGTTGCATCGCCCACTACATAATCGCCACGCAACCACAATGACAGATCTGGACCAATTAGGGGAATCGCTGAGAATAAGTTAACGATTACTTGCGCGCCCCAATATGACATTTGCCCCCAAGGTAAGAGGTAGCCAAAAAAGGCTTCGCCCATTAAGCACAAAAAGATAGCTGTGCCAAAAATCCAAATTAGTTCGCGAGGTTTGCGATAAGAGCCGTAAATCATCCCGCGGAACATATGCAAGTAAACCACGATGAAAAACATCGAGGCGCCTGTTGAATGCATGTAACGAATTAACCAACCGAATGGCACTTCACGCATGATGTATTCAACCGACTGAAATGCTTTAGCGGCATCGGGTTTGTAATTCATCGTTAAGAAAATGCCGGTAATGATTTGATTGGCTAAAACTACGATTGCAAGAGCGCCAAAGACATACCAAAAATTGAGATTTTTAGGGGCATAGTAACCCGTAAGGTGAGCCTTAATGGTTGACGATAAAGGGAAACGTGAATCAACCCAAGCCAGCAATTTTTGCGCTACTGGCGCATTGTCTGGGACTTTTATTTCATGGAATGCCATGTATTTCTCCTGAGCTTTCTAGTTAGGCTTTTGCATCATCACCAATTAAAATCCTGGTATCGCTTAAGTACTTATGGGGTGGCACTTCGAGATTATCGGGAGCGGGCTTATTTTTGTAGACTCGGCCAGCAAAATCGAATGTAGAGCCATGGCAGGGGCATAACCAACCACCAGGCCAATTATTGGGCAAAGAAGGTTGGGCGCCCGACTCAAATTTAGCCGAAGGGGCGCAGCCTAAATGGGTACAAATACCCACCGTAACAAAATATTCGGGCTTAATCGAACGATATTGGTTGCGCGCGTATGGCGGTGTGAGGGTATCTTGGTTACGCAAGGAATTCGGGTCGGCCAGCTCGGGATCGTTTTTGGGTAACTCAGCTACCTGCTCTGGGGTGCGCCTTACCACCCATACCGGCTTACCGCGCCATTCAACGGTTCTGACCTCATCAGGCTTCATACCGCTGATATCGACCTCGACAGGGGCCCCTGCAGCCTTGGCACGCTCGGATGGCTGAAAACTTGTCACAAAAGGCACAATGACTACTGCCCCACCAATTCCCCCTACGACAGAGGTGGCAATTAACCAATTCCGCCGACTTTTATCGGTACTAGGCTTGTCACTCATTTACACAATTCCTTGAAAAATGCATTTTATGGGTAAAAATTGCTTAAACCACCTATTTTAAAGTAAAAAGGGGGTTTATGCGGTAAACATACTGTCAACTAAAAGGAATTATGTATGGGCGTCTTAAAAGAGTTTCGCGAATTTGCTGTTAAAGGGAGTGTGATTGACTTGGCCGTGGGTGTCATTATTGGCGCTGCTTTTGCCAAAATAGTCGATTCATTGGTTAATGATCTGGTGATGCCCCTGCTCTCTACTTTACTCGGGGGCAGAATTGACTTTACCAATCTCTTTTTTATTTTAGGACAAGCTCCTGAAGGTGTGCCCCGTACTTACGAAGCATTGAAGAAAGCGGGAGTCCCTCTCTTTGCTTATGGTAATTTCATTACCATTTCAATTAACTTTATTTTGTTGGCCTTTGTCATTTTTCAGATGGTCAAGATCGTTAATCGCGTACGCTTAAGCGATGCCGCAGAGCAAGCCCCGGCTAAGCCTCCTCCTGAGCCAGAGGACATTACCCTCTTGCGCGAAATTCGTGACAGTTTAAAAAAATAGACTGCATACTGCTTAATTTTGGATTGATATGATGAAGCGCCTCTGGCTTTTATTTGCCCAAGTAATTACGGTCTTGCTAGCCGTTTGGTTTATTGTGGCAACCCTCAAGCCCAGTTGGCTAGCTGGTGTACAAGTTAGCTCTCTCGTTGATAACGTCAGCCTTAAAGAAGCTAGTTATGACGGACACTCTATTAGCCCTGGATCACATTACGAAGCAGCCAAACGTTCAATGCCGGCAGTAGTCAATATTTTTAGCAGTAAGGCCCTGGCTAAAAGCTTAAATGGGAAAAATAATGCCCATCGCAATGAACCTTGGTATCAATTTTTCTTTGGCGAACAAGGGCCAGAAGATGAACCAAGCACCAGCTTAGGCTCGGGTGTTTTGGTGAGTCCCGAAGGCGTCATCCTTACCAATCACCATGTTATTGCCGGCGCTGATGATATTGACATTGCCTTATCAGACGGCAGAAAAACCAAAGCTAAAGTAATTGGTAGCGACCCCGATACCGATATTGCCGTGCTTAAAATTGATCTAAAGCAATTACCACCACCGATTACCCTGGGGAAAATAGAATCGGTGCATGTGGGCGATATCGTCTTAGCGATTGGCAATCCCTTTGGTGTTGGACAAACAGTGACCTCTGGCATTGTCTCGGCGCTTGGGCGCGATCATTTAGGTATCAATACCTTCGAAAATTTTATTCAAACTGATGCGGCGATTAATCCCGGCAATTCGGGTGGCGCTTTAGTGGATACGCGTGGTCATTTAATTGGTATTAACACGGCAATCTACTCGCGCAGTGGCGGCTCAATGGGAATTGGTTTTGCTATTCCAGTGAACTTAGCAAAACAAGTCATGGAATCGATTCTCACCAACGGCAGCGTCACGCGAGGCTGGATTGGTGTCGAGCCCCAAAACTTATCTAAGGAATTAATTCAATCATTTAACCTGCCCAGCACAACTACTGGCGTTTTATTGTCGGGCGTTTTAGAAGGTGGTCCAGCAGATCGCGGTGGCGTTAAGCCCGGAGATATTTTAATTGCGGTAAATGAGCGTCCCATTACCGACACTACCGCCCTTCTGAATGCGATTGCTCAACTCGGTCCGGGTAACCAGGCCAATTTAAAAATATTGCGCAAAGGAAAAGAAATCAATTTACAAGTGCCCATTGGCAAACGACCTAAGTCGGCGAAGAAAGAATAGGGTTGTTAACGCCCTAAAAAGGTACTAGTTTTTTAGTGCGCCAAAATTTTTGATAAAAAGTCTTTGGCTCTTTGCGAACGCGCTTCAGGTCGGTTGAAGAAATCGTCACGCGAACAATCTTCGACAATGCGCCCTTGATCCATAAAAATTACCCGATGACTTACTTTGCGCGCAAAGCCCATTTCATGGGTGACACAGCACATGGTCATGCCGTCTTGCGCAAGCTTAACCATAACATCTAAGACTTCACCGACCATCTCGGGGTCTAGAGCGGAAGTAGGCTCATCGAATAACATCACAATGGGATCCATCGTTAAGGCGCGGGCAATGGCTACGCGCTGCTGCTGCCCACCCGAAAGTTGTCCTGGAAACTTGTCTTTTTGCTCCATTAGGCCAACGCGCTCAAGATATTTCAAGCCATGCGCTTTGGCTTCGGTGGCAGAACGGCCTAAGACTTTCATTTGCGCCAAAGTTAAGTTTTCAGTCACATTTAAATGGGGAAATAATTCAAAATTCTGAAATACCATACCCACCTTGGAGCGAAGTTGCGGCAGGTTGGCTTTCGGATCATGCAATGAAATACCATTCACCGTGATTTCGCCAGCTTGAAATGGCTCAAGTGCATTAATGGTTTTAATTAAAGTCGACTTTCCCGAGCCTGATGGCCCGCAGATTACCACTACTTCACCCTTTTGAATTGAAGTAGTGCAATCGGTTAAGACTTGAAAATTGCCGTACCACTTTGAAACATTTTTAAAATCAATCATTAAAAGCTTCTCTATTTCTATTGGTTAATATTACTGGCTTCACTTTTGCTAATTTATTTAATAATAGCGACCTTACTTTGAACCCAGCGTGCAAACTTAGACAGTGAAAAACAAATCAAGAAATACGTTACTGCAGCCAATAAATAAGCCTCAATTGGGCGACCAAAATTTTTGCCGACAATATCAAAGCCTTTTAATAAATCATAGGCCCCAATGGCATACACCAGTGAGGTATCTTGAAAGAGCACAATCGTTTGCGTCATAAAAATAGGAATCATATTTCGAAACGCTTGTGGCAACACGATGAGGCTCATAGTTTGTGAATAGTTCATCCCCAAAGCCTCTGCAGCAAAGGTTTGACCTGTGCCAACCGATTTAATGCCGGCTCGTACAATCTCGCAAAAGAACGCTGCCTCAAAAGCAATAAAGGTAATGGTCGCCGATAAATCAGCGCCAATAGGCGTACCAATTAAAATTGGAATCAAGAGATAAAACCACAAGATCACCATCACTAGTGGAATAGAGCGCATAGTGTTGACATAAATTGTTGCTACATAAACTAAAACGGGCTTACCACTTAAGCGCATTAAGGCTAATACCGTACCAAATAAAATTCCGCCAATCGTTGCAACGATGGTGAGTTGCACGCTAAAAAGTAGGCCCTTCAAAATATAGCTAGTAAACAGCTCCCAATTGTAGATACTGAGGTCTAAATTAAGCATGGTGCACGCATATTTTTATTGAGATCTTTAATGGCTCGTGAGCAAATTACTACGCGTGCCCGGAATTGCAACGCGTTTTTCAATCAAGGTCATCACCCGATTAACACCAAAAGCTGAAAAGGCATATAGCAAAGTCACCGCCAAATAAATTTCAACACCACGGGAAGTTTCTTCTTGCGCCTGCATCGCAAACAAGGTGAGCTCAGGTACCGATACCGCAAATGCTACAGAAGTATTTTTAATTAAATTCATACACTCTGAGGTAAGTGGTGGGATGATGATACGAAAGGCGGTTGGCAAAATCACATAACGATAACTTTGGTAAGTACTTAAACCTAAAGCCAAGGCAGCCATACGCTGACCTGAAGATAATGACTGAATACCTGCGCGCACTTGCTCTGCCATCCGTGCTGAACTATAAAATCCCAGCGCGAAACAGACCAGCCAATAGGCTGGCAAGCCCTTCATGACGGGGAAAATATTGGGTACTACGTGATACCAAACAAAAACTTGAACTAAGACCGGGATATTGCGAAATACCTCAACCCATACGGTCGCAAAACCCACCAACCATCTACTACCCTTCACATTGGTAGGAATCGTTCTGAGGGTGCCCATGATGGTGCCCAACACCAGCGCAATAAATAGGCTGAGCACTGCTACTAATAAGGTCCAGCCCCAGGCTTTAAGTAGCCAGTCTAGATACGTTGGATCTGTATTTGTACCAATTTGAAAAAGGGAAGAGAGGCAGTTTGCAGATGCCTCTCCCGTGATTGTGTCTTTACAAAAGACGCCCCAATCCATTGCCACTTTTACACTACCAAATCTTCAAAGAGAAAAAGCTTATTTCTTTTGATAGGCTTCAGCAGGTTTGTCGTTGGGATTAGCCCAGGCCTGTTTGGTGCTTTCAGATAAAGCTAAGCCGACCATGGCGTTTTTAGGTGGAATGGGCTGCAAGAACCATTTATCCCAAAGTCTGGTTAACGACCCATCGGCCATCATCCGTTTGAGGCTATCGTCAACGGCTTTCTTAAAATCGGGATCATCTTTGCGCATCATGATTGCGATTGGCTCAACCGCAATCACTTCGCCCACAATTTTGAAGTCTTTCGGATTTTTTGCATTAGCAATATTTCCCGCGAGAATCGAGCCATCCATTACAAATGCATCGGCACGACCCGACTCGAGTAATAAGAAACTATCGGCGTGATCCTTACCAAAGACTTCATCAAAATTAACCCCTGTCGCTTTTTCGTGCTTACGAAGTAACTGTACCGAAGTTGTTCCCGTGGTGGTAGCAACTTTCTTACCATTGAGTTGATTCAAAGACGTAATTCCTGAATTCGCTTTAACCGCAATCCGAATTTCTTCAACATACGTTGTTACCGCAAAAGCAACGTCTTTTTGACGGGCAGTATTGTTGGTGGTTGAGCCACACTCAATATCAACTGTGCCGTTTTGCACTAAGGGAATACGATTTTGAGAAGTTACTGGTAAATATTTAATTTCTAAAACCTTAATCCCTAATTGGTTTTTAATTTCCGTTAAAACCCGTTGACAAATTTCAACGTGATAACCAGCAAATCTACCGTCACCAATGGTGTAGGACAGTGCACCAGATGATTCTCTTACGCCCATCGTGGCAGAGCTAGTCGATTTAATTTTGTCTAAAGTGCCTGCTGCCATCGCTCCCGAAGTGGCCAACATACCACTGACAGCGCAAGCGGAAATTAGCGCAGCGGAAAGCGTGTTTTGAATAAAGCGTGAAGGTTTTTTCATGACGGGTCTTATCTTGTAAGGTTAATAGGTGGTGGATTTCAATTGCAAATTTCAGAACCTCTATTTTTAGCAGACTTTAGGGGTTTTATCTAGCCCTTAACGGCTAATTAGGCCTATCTTCGGGAATACCCTCACCCTGATATTGCCGCTGCGGCTTAGGCTAAACCCCTGTGCCCTTGGAGTCGACTAGGCGGCTTCTTTCATCAGTTGCTGCAATTGCACCCGTACTGCTTCAACTACAGGTTCCCATTGGCCTGGTTGTGCTTGCCTGAAAAGGCGCATGGAGTCATACCAAGGGCTATCGTTACGGTCTAAAAGCCAACGCCAGCAGGTATCAAAACGATTCAAAAGCCAAACAGGTTTACCCAAAGCGCCTGCTAAATGGGCAACGGCAGTATCGACTGAAATCACTAAATCGAGCTGCTCGATGAGTGCTGCGGTAGCAGAAAAATCGTCTAAATCTGTACTGAAATCGATCAAATCGGGGCCATTCCAATTGGTAGATTTTAGGGTGGCTAACTCGAACTCTCCTGGTTGGCCTTTTTGCAAACTATAAAAATCGATTGCCGCATTTTTTAATGGCGCCAGTAAAGCCAGCGGAATATTACGTCTTTCATTCACTGCCCAAGCTTCAGGTTGATTCGGGCGTAAGCCCCCTGACCAAACCATACCAACGCGTAATTTTGTTTTCGGCCCTAGTTTTGTCTGCCATAAAATCTGTTTAGCGGGATCAACACCTAAATATTTTTTAGTGGCAGGGATATTGCTTAAGGTAGTTTGAAACGCCAGTGGCAGGCTGATTAAAGGGCAATGAAAATCAAATCTCGGAAGCGCTTGGCCTTTCTCAATGATTTCTGTGACGCCAGCTAAAGTCTGAAATAAAGTCAGCAGGGGTTTTTCAACTTCTAAAATCACTGTGGCGCCCAAATTAGCCACCGCTGCGGCATAGCGACTAAATTGAATTGCATCCCCCAAGCCTTGTTCACTATGCAACAAAATTGTTTTATCTTGCAACGACGATTGGCCAAGCCAGAGCGTCCCAGTTAGTTTTCGCTCGCCTGCTGCGCGACTTAATTCAGGGGATTGCCAACGTGACTCGTAACCTTGCCAACCCTGCTCATAATCGCCTAAAACCAAATAGGCCAAGGCCCGGTTCCACTGCGCTTCGGCAAAATTGGGCACGATAGATAGAGCTTGGTTGTAACCTGCAATTGCCGCTGTTACTTGCTGCAACTCTTTTAACGTATTTGCGCGATTATTGTGAGCCTGCGCATATTGAGGGTCAATCGCAATTGCCGCATCATAACTTTGTAGAGCTTGCTCTAATTCCCGTAAATCATGCAGCGTTAGCGCGCGATTAAAGTGGGCTAGCGCAAATTGAGAATCGCAAGTAATTGCTTGTTCGTAACACGCCAAAGCCGCTAAAGGTTGCTTCAGCTCGATTAGTATGCTGCCCTTATTGTTATGGGCGAGCGCATAATTTGGCTGACTAGTTAAAGCAAGGTCGATTGCTTGTAGGGCTGCTTGCGCATTACCCTCTTGAAAATAAATTAAACCAAGAAAATGGTGCGCTTCTGCGTGCTGCGGAAACGCTTGCAGAATAATTTCATAGCCCTGGCGCGCAGCTGCTAGTTGCCCCCGCTCCAATAATTGCCAAGCCTGCTGCAATGACGCTGATAGCGCTTTGTCGGCATTACTTTGCTGCAGAGGTTTTAGTCCATTGCCTGAGGTTGACATGCCTTCAATTCTAATCGCCCAAGAAAAAACCCACTGTGTTGCCACAGTGGGTTTGTTTTATTGCCGAACTAATGTGTTACTAGTGTTTTAACAAATTAACTAGCAATGATTAGAACGTTACACGAGTACCAAGTGCAAAGCCTGTGAGTCGGCTCGAAACCTGAACTGAACTAGCTGAGCCATTGTTTGAGCCATAGATTGCATACAAGTTTGTACGCTTGCTGAGGTAATAGTTCAAACCAACCTGGTAAGCTGTGAAGCCTGCACTTGGAGAGCCTGCACCAAATGAAGTGTAACGACCATTACCAATGAGCGCCCAACCTTCAATGGTTGGGGTCATAAAGCTACGTACACCAATCTGTTGCGAAGTACGCTTAGCGTAGTAGCCAGTGTTGACAATGTCGCCAACTTTACGATTACCGTATTGCACGTAGCCTTTCAAGATACCAAAGTCATACGTAGCAGCACCGTAGTATTGGCTGTCTTGGGTGTTTGTACCACCAGCGGCACCAGTCCAAGCTGCAGGAGCAGGCGTTGCCACGGTCGATGCTGAGTTAGCTGATGTTGTCGTAGCTGGACCCTGACCTTCGTTGTTTGATTTGTATGTTTGATAAGCTATACCAACATACAGTTTTTGCCATGTGTAATCGGCAGATAAACCCCAACCAGTGTAGTTGTTCGTAATAGGAACAATATTCTGTTTAGCGTTAGCAGTGGTACCTGAAAAGCCAGATGTGACTGTATCGTTTCTTAAAGTCCAGTTAGCAGCAGCCTTGAAACCAGCAAACGTTGCTGTTTGAGCTGACAAGGTGGATTGCGTACGAACTGTTACACCAGAAGATTGACCACCAACACCAGATGCATCACCGTAGCCGTTGGATTTAACGCTGTTACCCGAGTTTGTAGTTGGGTAAACAGCTGAACCAGGCATGTTGTTGGTATTACCAACGTCAGTTGCTGCAATTTGGTTAAACATGGGGGTGTATTGAGTACCGAAAGCAAACTGACCTACACCTGCTTTACCAATACCACCGAAGCCTTGACGAGTCTGCCATGACGACATGGACGCGTTAGTGGGCTGCATATCGGTCTCTAAAGTGAAGAAGGCAATCATTCCGCCGCCTAAATCTTCAGTACCTTTAAAGCCTAAACGGCTGGTCTGTTCCATCGAGTTACCGAAAATAGCACTGTTTTGTTGGCCTGATGGCGCAACAGTGCCAGCAGCGTTAGAAGCTGCTCCAGTAGCCTTTTGATTAAGGTAACCAACGTCAACTACACCGTACACGGTCACGCTTGACTGGGCAGAAGCAGCACCAGCAAAAGCGCCGAGAGCGGCAAGTGCAAATAGCGATTTTTTCATTCGTAAATCTCCATAAAGTAAGAATGCGCCCATAAAAATTCGGGACTCATGAAGTATCAGCCTTTTGCCTCTGCCGACTTAGCTTGAGGGCAGATACCCCCGCTTTTTGCTTGTGAAAAGGGAGTTTTTTGGTATTCTTTGTTGTATCTCGACAACATGGCCCTGTTTTTAGGGTATTCAGACCATTTAGATGCCAAAATTGTCAGATGGCAAGTCGCGAATTCCTGAAAATCCTGCGTTCTGCCCGTCAGGGTGATGTTTTTGCGCAACAAGAATTAGCTACCATTTATCTACAGGGTCATTTTAACACCCCAATTCAACCCAATAATGCCTTAGTTTGGCTTGAAAAGGCCTATTTAGCTACCCTGAGTAAAAACGGTCCAGGTGACTTGCAAGGTCATGCGCCGAATAACCCCCCGAGTAACCCCCTAAGCGAACTTTTTACCCAATTAGTACAAATTCCGCTTGCCGCAACTTTTGGCTCGCCATCATTTCATTTCGCCTGGGATCGGTTTTGGGAGCTGGCAGTTGAGGGAAGTAGTGAGGCCCGCTGGCAGTTAGCGAATTTATTGTTAAACCCCAAGCAACTTGACCTACAAGAACAATTGGCTACTTGGTTAAATAAACAGCTCCTTTGTGATGATGAGAGCTTGGCAAAACTACAAACTCAATGCAAACGCTATTTAGAGGTCATTGCCGCTGAGGAAAGTTTTTTGGCCAACAAGGCAAAAGACCTGTTAATTCAATTGCAACCTAAAAATGAATTGCTCACTTCACTTTGGAATAACTGGCTATCGAGTCAAGATGAGTCGGCGCTGCAACAAGCGGCTGAGTTAGGACTAACCACAGCGAAGCTAACTCTAGGTTTACGTCTAGCCCAGCCCAAAACGCATACTGAAAAAAAGAATGGTTCGAGTAAGTCGAATGCGCCCCTGAAAAAAGCGGTCCATTGGCTGGAGTTGGCCGGCAAAGACGGAGATCCCCATGCTTGGTACGCGCTTGGTGAAATTTATCGGCGGCCGCAATTTTCGGGATATAGCGCCCAAGAAAGTGATCGCTGTTTTGATCGCGCAGCTGACTTAGGGCACGCAGAAGCCCAATTTCGCAAAGCAGCAAACTTATGGCGTAAACGCGATAAGTTGGAGGAAAAAATAACTGGCTTACAAGCCTCTTATTGGGCATGGCAAGCACATCAACAAGGTATTGCCGAGGCACACGCGCTATTGATGAAAATTTTACTGAGCTGTCCCAATCCAGCCCAAAATGCTTGGTATACATTAGCCCAATGTGCGGAGCTTGCCTTAGCGCGACATAGTGATCATCAGTTGAATGGGGGCTGGATGCTGATGTGTCACCGAATTGTGATTGCCAATCAATTTAACTTTAGTAAAACGGAATTGCTGCTGGCAGAAATTGATCAGCTCCAGCTTGAACATTGTGTGGTGGTTGATGTACGCTGGGAATTGCCAAAAATTTTACCTCGCTTAACCCAAATTGAAACCACACAACAACGTCGTTGCCTTTTTGCTGCCAGCAAAGCAGTGGAGCAATTAGCCACCATTCGCGAACCCAACGATGCTGAGTTTTTGGCCCCCGGGGAAGGAAATTTACGCCAGCGGCGTTATCGCTTTGAACGCTTAAGTCAATGGCTGAGGCAAAATTTTGGGCCTCAACTAGCCGGCAAGAAGTCGCCCATCAAAAGTCAGGGCCTCCAGCAGCAAATTTAAATTATCGCAACGTTAAGAATTCGTTGGGGCGCCGCCAACGACCTCTTCATCGCTCGCCGCAGTCGGTTTTTTTTCATAAAAGCGCGCAATAAATAATCCGAGCTCATAAAGCAGTGACATAGGCACAGCTAATAGCAATTGCGACAAAATATCGGGCGGTGTGACAACCGCAGCGATCACAAATGCACCGACAATCACGTAAGGGCGGATTTCTCGTAGCTTAGCTAAGGGAACAACACCCATCCGTACTAAAACAACGACGACCACAGGAACTTCAAAAGTAATGCCAAAGGCTAAGAAAGTCGTCATCGCGAAACTTAAATAGTTATCGATGTCGGTCAGCATCTCAGCGCCAAGGGGAGCGTTATAGTGCGCCATGAATTTAAAGACGGTGGGGAAGACCAAAAAGTAAGCAAACGACATGCCAATAATAAATAATGAATAACTACTGACCACCAAGGGCACGATTAAACGGCGTTCGTGTGTATAAAGCCCAGGGGCAATAAACGCCCATAGTTGATACATCACTACTGGCAGGGCAATGACAAATGCAACGAGCATCGTAACTTTCATGGGCACAAAAAAGGAACCGGTAATATCGGTCACAATCATTTTTCCGCCGCTGGGTAAAGCGGTTAATAAGGGTTGAGCAAACAAGTGAAAAATTTCCGGCGCCCAATACACCAAACCCATAAAAATAATGATGATCGCAAGCGCTGCTTTAATAATGCGATCCCGCAACTCCACTAAATGGGAAATAAACGTTTCTTGCAAGCCCTCACTGGCTGGAGAAGCATTATCTGAATTCGTATTCGCTTGCTGGGTGTTGTCCTGCGTACCTGGATCAGTCATAACTTAGCCTCAACATTATTGCGAGGCGGTATGACGAAAGCGCTTCATCCGTGCTGCGCCTGACTGCACTCGCAGTCGCACTCCCGAAGCATGTTTGTACCAAAGCGGTCGCGCTGCTTGGCGGACTCGCCAACTTGAACGGCCTTGACGCAAGCTATCGCGAAATACTT